>Ga0315543_1004100_pt1 | contig 12499 bp, 8 predicted proteins | sample SalMarSW160210MG_2_FD_203098 | JGI IMG/M metagenome (GOLD analysis project Ga0315543, IMG submission 203098) | Salt marsh sediment microbial communities from the Plum Island Ecosystem LTER, Massachusetts, United States - Salt Marsh Sediment SW1601-210 ...
GGTAGCCAGTCCGAGGAGACGATAACCCCAGAAGAGTTTGCGGCGTTCTTCCAGGTCTGCTATAGGCCATCTGTAATTACAGAAGATCATCTGCCCTATATCGACAAGTTCGCAGTGTTTGGGGACGCTACAATGGCGGCCCTCCGGGAAGCTGTCCCTATTATGACCATAGAGGAACTGGAGGCCATTGAAGGGATAGGTCCGAAGAGAAGCTTTATCCTTCAAGCGCTCTTTGATCTAAGTGGTGAAACCGACCCATCTGAGACTGGCCTGGAGGAAATGACCGCGAAGATTGAAGCACTTGGAACCCAGCTGCAAAAGCTGTTAAGAGCGATAGATGATCTTGAGGACGATATAGAGGACCTGGAATACGAGCTTGATGAGCTTGAGGACCGGGTAGAACAATTGGAGTTGCAAGCTGAGTCCGGGGATTAGTCAGCACGCTTGCCTCTCTTCTCTACATAGCCTTCGAGCAGCCTTGATAGGAGGTTGGTAGATGCTAGTGGTGTGAGATTCGAGTGACACAAACCTTATCTCACCTGCTCCTTGAGGAATTATTGGTTGCGTCTCTGGGATTCCCCGGACAAGCTCGCACGCATCGCCGCGGCACGGAAGCTCCTACTCATCGCCCATGCTATCTACAAGAGCTGTGAGGCCTTCCGTGCCCCTGACGAGAAGGAGAGTTGACAATCAATACAGCATCTGACCCTGCAGCCCTTCCCGAAATGGAGTAGACTATCTTCTGTATGATCAGGAGTATTGCTTGGTTCCGGAGAGCCAGATGGAAGCGGAAACTCTACCGCGCGTCTCGTCGCATTGTGGGTGCCGCCAGATGGATGGGGGGATTCCTCAGACATCGCCAGGCGTTGCTGGTCATTGCCGCAGCCTGTGTGATACTTGCTCTCCTGCTCCTGCTTCCCCATGGCATCGTCTCGAAAGGCGGATGGAATGGCTGGCAGGTCACCTGGTGCTGTCTTGCCGTCGCCTCGGCATTGCTTGCAGCGCTTGCTCAGTTCCCGCGCCGAGAGGCCGTGGACATTGAGTTGACAACGTTGGGGAGTATCTCGTTTCGGATCTCCGGCGGAGAGACCGACACGCATGGAACCTGCCGGGTCGAGGCAGATCTCGCACTGGTTCCAGTGCAGGAGAGTTGGCCAACTGGTCAACCCCTGGTCAAGTTGTGTGTACCATGTGTCTCTCCCGACAAGAGTTCAGACTGCCGGATTGCAGCTGCAGAGAGAGAATGGATCAGCGGAGATCGTGAGATGCGGCCGTTCGAGATCGTAGCGGCCGAGCAATATGGCGCTCGCGAACTGGCTATTGTTCTGCAGTTGCCAACGGGGAGCTCTGAAGGTGCCATGGCCCATTTGGTGACCTGGAGACAAAGCGACAACGATTCTCCGCTTCAGGGCATTCCTCACAAGGAGATCGATGTCGACGGGAATGGGAAGATCGAAGTACTCGTCACACGGGGCCCAGTCGCTCTCCTGCGCACAGCAACGATCGAGCATGGGTTCGTGATTATCCACGAGGGGACGCCACCTCAGACGTACATCCGGCTTGACACTGCGCTTGGGAAAACCTTGTACGCACCGCCCTATTGGCCAGAGGACTGGACGGACGCATGCTTGGATGCTGGCGGAGGGGACAAGCTTCGCGTCTGGCGTGAGTTCGGTGGGGATGCCCCAACCTGGCAACATGCGTACAAGCGACAGGTGAGGTTCGGGCGAGCCATCATCAATCGCCCTACCTTGGTTATCCTTGGTGATGCCTGTGTGGTGGAAGTAAATGGCAGGCGGGCGTACGCGACAGAGAAGCCATTCGTCTTGGTGCTGACCAAGTACACTCACGATCCGTGTTTCTGCACCCAGGGGTTCCCATACTTGACGCTGGTTGGTGCCCGGCGGGACCCGGGAGCGCAGCCGTGGGTCGCTGGTATCGAACGTTGGGAGACAGGGACGCCAGTGCCAGCCCGCGTGACCATAAGCCACAGCAAGGGGCGGCTGAGAATAGGCAAAGCGGGAGCAAGTGTCGGATTCGAGGACTACGGCTCGGTCTCCGCCGAAGTGCCAGCCCCGTATCTCGCGGTACGTCCAATGAACCCGAACGAGTACGTTATGAGAGTTGCGTCAGACGATGTCAGGCTGAACGGGAGGCGGATAGTGCGATCGTTCTGGGCGACCTGGCCGGAAGCAGTTCATTGGTTTGTGTATGGCGTGTTGACCCTCTTCTGGCTTCCGATTTTGCAGTACATCACGCGTGCCGTGTGGGGGCAGTAGCAGTACGAAGGGACACACACTCTGTCTGTGCTGCTCCTTGAGGAATCATGGTATGCGTCCCGGGAATTCCCCTGGCAGATACCCCAGGTGACACAGATGACGGGGGCGGCATTTCAGAGCCGAGCAGTACCCTGTTACAAGCCTGCGGACCCCACGAGCCACACCCCCGTCAGCTGGATAGTCTACACGACAGGGGCATGCCCGTCACCTGTAAATACAATGGTAGACCCCGGGACTTCCCCTTCCCGAATTATGGTGTGTGTCCCCCGATCTCCCGATTGCGGGTTGGCAGAAATAGGGATTATGTCCCTGTATTTCCCGAAGACCGAGTTCCTGCGGGCAGAAATCAGTATTGTGATGTCCCCAAAACCCCAAGTACTGGTGGTTGACGGTACGATTGTGTTAGAATTACCAAGCATGAGCGTTAGCGCGATGAGTACTAGGAGCAGTACATTGGATGAGATCGGATGATTACTAGGATTGTGATAGCTGTTCTTTGGTACGTAGAACACATCATGGGGCCGCTCACGCCAACGGTGCTCGGAGTCATCATACGGGGACACTCCGCTGGGTGGTCCATAAGGTGCGTTAATTCATCAGACCTCTCGATTTCCATTGCGCTACTTGCTCTTCTGGTTCTCGTTGTCTCCTACCCCCATGTTCGCACTGTTCATGGCAAGAAGAAGGCTCGTCCCTTCCTCAAGACCTATGCCCTTGTGATTGGGATATCCCTGACGCTTTTCGTCCTGGCGACCGTGGATGAGGTTACGTACTGGGCCCACGCGGAGGTGGCCCGGAATCAGCTAGAGAAAGGTGTTACGATAGTGGAGTTGCTTATTGGTCCTGGTAGGAGCGGTGCTGAAGAAGCCCAAGCGTTCACTGCCATGGCGTCTTCGACTATCTCTAAGTATGACGAGACTGGACGGAAGCTGGATTCGCTTCGGATCTGGGTTTTCGTACTAGGTGTAGCCGTCATTGGCTCCACGGCGTTCCTTCGACAGAGGTATAAGATTACGGAGTGATATGGACTTCTGGGGATGGACTGCGATACGGAGACTGAGATTCTTGCTCACTACGGTTTCTATTCCGTTGCTCGTTGCAGGTTTTGTCCTTCAGTTCTTAAGCGAAAACGTCATCCTGCCGATGGTTCTTCTGGGGGTTGGCCTGTCCATTCTGAGTTTAGCAGCGATAAGCAGCTTCTATCAGTCAGCCTCTGAACCACTCGCCCTCTTCATCACGCTACTTGGGGTCGGTCGTACCGGCAAGACGGTCTATCTGGGTGTTCTGTTTGATCTTCTGCGACGTTGGAAGAGCAAAGAGATCGTATTTCGGCCATACGGGGACGAAACAATCACCATGATGACCGACATAATGAATACGCTTGCTCGTTGCAGCTGGCCATCTCCGACTCCGCACGATTCCGTGTTCCCCTTCCGTGCCCAGGTTCGGTATTCATCAGCTGGCCGCAATAGACACTACAAGATATTCATCCCTGACTACGCGGGTGACAAAACGGAGCACTTCGTTGAGAACGAAGGTGAACCCCTGCTACACAAGAGCCCATTCTTTAGGCAGGTCGTCGAAAGCGATGCCGTAATCCTTGTGGCCGATGGTGCAATCCTATCCGGTGGCACCACCCAGAAGATAAGAATCCACGAGAACAACCTAATGGCGGCTGTGAGTCGACTCGCGGATGTCAAAGGAGGACGGAGAGGCAAGATCCGTGCCCCAATCGCAATAGTCGTGACCAAAGCAGACCTCTACGAAGAAAGCGAATCCGCAGAGATCTGGGCTAGGCTGCGCCGCTTGGTTGAACTCTGTGAGGAAACTTGCGAGAGATTCGAGGTATTCGAAGTGAGTTCGGTTGGCGGAGTGGATGAAGTTGGAGACCCTCTGGAGCAATTTCAACCTCGCCACGTAGTTGATCCTATTATGTGGCTTCTGGTGCAGCTATCGGCGCTGCCGATGACAGCCTACACAAAGCGCGAAGAGGCCGTTTTTCTGGATGCGGAGCCGCTCTCAAACTCGGAGGAGGGCGATTAGCTGAGAATTCGAGTGACACAAACCTTATTTCAGACTGTTCCTTGAGGAATCATGGTATGCGTCTCCGAAATTCCACAACTATCCCTCCATGCCTCGCCTCCTGAGTCTACCTAGTATCGGCCCTCGAAGAACTTCTCCTGATCTCGGCGAAAGACGTGCTCAGTCCCAGCGCACTGGAACCGTTCGGTCACCCAGAGGAAGTGCTCAAGTGCTAGATCTCTAGCCCTTGGAACGAAATCCGCTGTCCGGAACGTCTTCTCTCGTGGTAGCGATTCCTCAATGCACACGCAGTCTATACCCATCGACCGGTCTGGTGAGCCAAACTCCATCTGCCGTCCCTTCAATCCACTCAAAGTGATGTCTAGAGAGAACTGATCCCCGTAGATGCCCTCTTGAGCAAGGCGAGCAGTGAATTCGTAGATCTCCGACAGCCTGTAGAGAGTAGCCATGACACTCAGCCACTTGCCAGGTTCTGCGCTATTCAGCCGCCTGCCTGGGTAATGGTCAAGGTTGTCCTCGCCTAACGCTGCCCAGAACACGAACTGCGCTGACTGATAGAATCTCCAAGCATCGGGGTGCAGAGGGAAGTCGGTCTCCAGCTCGATGTAATCTAGGCCCCTTCGCAACCTTGATGCATCTGTGTGGGGGAAGTACCAACCTCGATGTCGAACCTGGTACCTTTCGACGAGCCTTTCACACTCTGCGAGAGAGCCGATTCTCTCCCCGACGAAAAGCTCCGGCCTAGTGACAACACGCCAGTGGCCCTGCTCCTTTATCCTCTCCACAAGTTGACTCATGATCCAAATCCCTCCAACTGGCGTTCGAATTGCCGTCGGTCAACATCTGCTCCCTCCTGAGAGATCGAGAGGATCTCTAGATACCGTCTCAGTCGCTTCTCCCCCGCAAGGTCGAGCAGCTCGCGCATATCGACATAGCTCGTGACCCTCTCACTTCGTGGTCGTCCCGATCGGGGTCTGACGTACACCAACCCTTCCGACAGAACATCGCCGTAGGATTTGCGACAGACAACGGGAATTTCGTCAAACCCAACAATGGACACAACGACAAACGACCTACCACTGTCCTCCACAACGTCCAAATTAAAGCGTGCGTATGGTTCCGCGTATTGCCGAACGAAATCGGCCATCAGGTCATACGAGTACGTCATCAGATGTTCAGGTAGAACACCGCGGGGAACGCCTCTCCCGTTCTCGTCCTCCTCGACGCCGACTACGATGTGGCCCCCATCGCGCAGGTTGCTCATTGCCAGAATGCTCTTCGTAACCTTGGCCATCGTCTCACCATCGGTGTTCCTATCCCAAGGGAAAGAGGTCTTGAATTCCCTGTTTCTGTCTTCAGAACCCGCGTTGATGATCGATGTCCATTCACCGCTCATTGCCTAGTTCCTCCTAAATAGCGCTGAATTCTTCGACGGCGGATTGGAGGTCTTCGATGATTTCGGCGGCGAGGATGTCGGGGTTAGGCAGGTTGGCGGAGTCTTCCAGGCTTTCGTCGCGGAGCCCGTCCTGCTCATTCTGATTGTAGTATGTGCATGATGTAGTCATATTCCTCGTTTCGCTCCTGCTGAAAGAGGACGTGATGGGCTGAAAACCGTCCTCGGTCCCACGTACCGTCGCCGTACTTCACACGAAGGTCCTCGTAAGGCGTATAGGAGACGATGAACGAGTCCAGCGCCACGTTCTTCAGGTTGGTCCGCGCGCTCATTGCCCTGGCCAGCTCTGGCAGCGATTCGTGGAGCCGCGCCTTGTCGTCATGCATGTACGCCTCGGCGTGCAGCATGCCGTGAGGCTCGATGAAGACGATCCGCTGTGCGGAGTTCTCCTTAACCCACAGGATGAAATCCGGGTAGAAGCCCCTCTTCTCGAAAAATCCGATGCCTTTGCCTCGGCTCAGGTTTCGCAGTAGGAAGACTTCCTTGTTCACCAATGACTTGTCTTTCTCGGATCGGCAATACGTCCGCATGTCCTCGACGAACCGCCGTTCGCTGTCATTCAGACCCGGCGGCTCGCTCTTGACTTTGTCACCTTGCTCGACGAGCAGCGGCTGGTACAGGTGTCGGTCGAAGTGAATGCTCGGCAACTCACGCATATCTTCCCGGTAGATGCGTCTACCTTCTTCAACCAATGTTTGAACCGCCGCGATCAACTCGGCCTCGGCTCGAGCAATCTTGACCGTGTAGTCCTGGAAGTTGGAGTCCTCAGCATCGAGCACCTTGTAGATCATGTGCTCAGAATCCCACCGTTCCTGCTGCACGCGATAGAACTTGTCCGCATACTTCCGCAGAATGGAAAATGCAGCTTCCTGGAGCAGGGCCGTGTCGGCGAACGACTCCGGCTTGACCATCGACTCGTCCGCGACAAGGCTGTAAAGCCTGGCTGGTTCGGAGGTCGCCACAATCGTCCTAGGAGTTTCCGGCAGAATGGCAAGATTGACCAATCCCTTGCGTTCCTTGTACTCAAGCAGGTCCAGATAGGCCTTCTCCCAGTCCACGAACTCGAGGCTCGCGGTGGGAATGGATACGTCGCGTCCGGCGTGCACGGCCATGACCGTCACGCCGTCGGCACTGCTTTCCAGGGCCTGGACCTTGAGCGACATGTCCATCCGCACCCGTACCGACGGATCGGGCTCCAAGAGGATGTCCACCTCCTCGGCGAAGCTTCGATCCTCCGGCACGCGCGGCACGACCAGCCCCTTGTCCAGGAAGTCCTCGTTTGGCTTGATCGCAAGAGGTAGCTCGACGTCGCCTTCGGTCTCGACGCCTTCCTTCTCCAGGTACTCCCGGAACTGGGACATGTAATTGGCGCGCACCGCGAAGATGTTAAGAGTCTCCAGCAAACTCACGTGGTCCGGGTGTTTGCCGTCCAGTGCCGTGCTCCTCTTGAGGCTGAATCCCTTGCCCCGAAGGCGCACGCCGCGTCCGAAGAGCTGGATGATCTCCGATCCTTCCTTGCGGCCGATGTTCAAGAGGCCCATGTTCGAGACCCGCCAGGAATTCCAGCCCTCCATGAACTTCTTCGCGCCTATAAGGATGTCAATGCTCGTGTCCGGCTCATTGATGCCGTTGAACAGGGAGCCGGTGACGGCGTCCTCCTCCAGCGTTATCCCCGAATCGTCTTCCTCGACGAGCTTCTTGAACGTACTGGTGTCACCGATGTAGATCAGGCCGAAGTAGTCCTCCGCGCCGCTCGCCTTCAGGCCGAGTTCGCCGGCGCTGCCCCGCATGTCGCATAGGTGCAAGCCACCGCCCGTCGGTGCGTGAAGCACCTTGCAAAGGATGTCCTGATATGCTTTCTCGGGAGCCAGGCGGGTTTCTCGAAGGTACTTGAACTTCCCCTCGAACACGTCCTGCCCATCCGGCGTAACCAAGCCGGTTTTGCCATCGATCATCTTTTTGATCGTCTTAACCGCCCAGCCGCGCTTGTTCTCCAAGAGGTGGTGCAGAAACCGGGCCACGGTCAAAACGTCGCTTCGCTTCTGCTTGTCCTCTGTGTAAACCGCATTCACGGTGCTGCCGACGAAAACCCAGAGAGGATTCTCCAAATTGTATGGCCGCAGGGCCTCCGCCCGCTCCTCGAACACCCGCTGTTGCTCGTAGAAAGACAAGAGGTTGCCTAAGAGAAGCATCTCCGTCTTGTCCTCCGTCGTCTCCTCCTTCAGGTTGAGGATGCGGAAATCTTTTCCGTATCCGTCGCCGTGGAAGTAGCGGTAGGAGTAATCGAAGAGGATGGCCTTTCCGTATTCCGCCGTAAGCTCGTCCCTCCTAGCCGCCGTCAGGGCTTGCCCGAACGTTGCGCTGTATTCGAACGTGAAGCCCGTCTCGCCGAGCGCGTCTCGGAAGCTTCGCCACGCCTCGCCGCCCGATCCCTTGTGGCCCTCGTCCACGAAGATCAGGTTGTTGCCCTCGAACGCCTCCACGGGCACACTCACGCCGCCTCCGCGCTTCTCCTCCACCAGCTTCGTAATTTCGATGACCCGGACCGCGTTTTTTCCGGTCGTCATCAGTCCGCTCTCGTTCAGGTCGAACCGCTTGGCGGGAATGTCCGAGGCAGCCATCTCCGTCATGTGCTGATCGCTCAGCCCCTCGTTCGGCGTAATCAGCAGGATGTTGTCCAGCGGAAGGTCGTTGTAATGCAGGAACTGCCGATAGTTGACGTGCATGATCAGCGTCTTGCCGCTGCCGGTCGCCATCCAGAAAGCCAGCTTCTTCAAGTCCGATTCCGAGAACTTCGTGTCCTTCGGCTCACCGGCGGTCTTCGAGGCGTTGCGCTCCTTGACAAAGCGGTTCAGCGAGCGGAGCATCCCTCCCCGGCGATGGAAGTACCAGTCCAGGAAGATTTCCGTGTAGAGCACCGCCAGATACTGGAAATACCGCAGCGTGATCGGCTCGGGCCTTCGGGCGTTCATGGCACGCAGGTGTTCGCGGACGTTGTCGTCGTAGCGGGCAAGGTCGGTCAGGGGAATCTTCACCTTGTCCCCGCGCGCCTCCAGCCGGTGATAGACGTAACTTCGGCCCGAGGCGTCGAACCCTTCGGCGGCCTCCTTCATGTCCGCCAGCAGGTCGCGGTTGTTCTCATATCCGAAATGCCCGTTCAGCCAGGCCAAGAGGACCAGCCGCTGCTCGAGCTTGACGTATTCCGCTTTGCCATTTCGTGCTCGGGCCATCGACTATGCCTCCACCGTTGAGAACATCCTGGCCTTGAACACAGGCTCCAGCGCCTTGGCGTTCGGGATGAACGAATCGCCGTTGACGAAGACCTCGTCCGCGCCCTCGGTGAGTCCATGCTCAGCCACGAACTTCTTGTCTCGCTCCAGGTCCGCCTTCTGCCAACCTTCGGTCTCACGCCAGATGACCACGATCTGGCGGTGGTCAATCCGCCCGCGATAGACCAAGTATCGCCGCCCCCCGTTCTCATGGACCCGTCGTGTCTGGACGTGGAGTCCCAGCAGGTAGTTGAACGTCTCGGGGACGTCCGCGACCTTATGGCGAGTCTGCCCGTCGGCGTGGATATGGAGCTTGTAGCAGAAAGGTCGGGCCAGTTTTTCCACGTTCAGCAGCGTTCCGCTCTTCCGCGCTTCCCACTTAAGCATGTACCTGAGCAGGTAGTCGTCGAACTTCAAAGCCTGCTGGCCGGACGCGTCGTCAAATTCTATGTTGTTCAGCGCGTCCTCGTAGCCCTCGAGGCGGATGTACTTGACGATACGTGGGCTCCGCTCGGCCTCTTCAGGTGTGGCCATGCGCTTGGGCTTCCCATCCTTCCATTCGGGCGTGAACGTGACCTTCTTGATGCGAGGCAATAGGACGGTGTCGAAGTACTCACCCATCTCGACGAGGACGAAGCCTATTCCTTCGTCATCCTGCCTATTCAGGTTCATCACCGCATGCCCCGTGGTGCCGGAGCCGGCAAAGTAATCCAGAACGATCCCACTTTCCCCAGGAGAGCAAACCCGAATTGAATCCATTACTGCTGCCGGGGCCTTGGGGAAATCGAAGGGCTTCTCTGAACCGAACAAGTCAGCCAAGGCCCTAGTTCCATTATCGCGCGCCGAATATTCCGCCTTGTCCCACCATGTCCGAGGCAGCGAGCCGCGCGCCTGTAGGTACTTCTTCGTATAAACCTGGAATCCGTTTGGCGTTTCCTCAACCCGCGCTTCTCTTAATACTTGCAGCGTCCTCTCGATGCCATACCGCCAGACCCTCTCTCTGCCACCACTGTCTTTTGGACAGATGACAAATTCTGCCTTTCCTGGCCTCTCCAGCACCTTCCAAGTGCGTGTCCCCTCTTGCCATTCCATTCGTGGTATGCGTAGAGCGAGCGTCTGCCTGTCACAATACAAGGGGAAGTGCTGCCGCGGCCTATCAAACCGATAGCTTCCGGCGCTGCTTTTTCGGAAGTTCTCCCATTCGAAGGAATGCCCGTCCTCATCGCTCTCGTCATATCTTGCTCTTTGAGCTTCCGTGTGAGGCATGCGCCCAACCATTGCTTCACTGGAGGATCGGCAGAAGAACAATCCGTATTCGTGGTTAATTGCAAAACCCTTGACCGTCGAGCGCCCAGAGGGGTTGTTGCGGATCGCCACCGTGGCGAGATGATTGTTTGCTCCGAAAATGCGCTCCATCAGAAAGATCAGTCGATGCAGCTCGTAGTCGTCAATTGTGGTACAGGTTATCCCGTCAGTTGCCACAAGATGGTTGGCCAGTAGCAGGCGGTTTTCCAGAAGGCTGAGCCACGAGGAGTGCTCGTATTCGTTCTTGTATATGATCTTAGTAGCGAGAGTGTTATACGGGGGGTCAATATAAACGGCCTTAATGGCCTCTCGGTACTTCTCCAACAATAAGCTGAGCGCCTGCCAGTTTTCACTGTGGATAAGCAGCCCATCACTCGTGTCGTCCAGATCGTCGAAGCTGGCAAGCAGCTTGTCCACGAAATCGGCATCGAAGTGTTTGGTGTCGAGGACGAGCGTCGGGTGGGCCTTCAAAAAGGCGATGCGCTTGCCTTTCTTGTCCTTGCCCGAGTTGAACAGGTTGGTCTGTTCTTCGTCTATGTGGAAGAGTTCCTTCCACTCGGCCCACTGCGATTCGCAGGCGGCGATGTCAGGATAGAAGCTCTCGGCAACGTTGCCGATGGTCACGCAATACTGTGTCTCGGTGATGAATTTCCGCTTCTCCCAAAGCATCTTTTGGAAGCACTCGATCTGGTCGAGAAAGCCGATGATCCGGCCACCGACGACCTTGATCGCCCGCGTTATCTGGAACCAGCCCTCGGCTCGGTCCTCACCGGCAGTCTCCATTTCGTCCAGGTTGAGCACCTCGTTCTTCAGATAGAAATCGAGCTCGCGGGAGAGGAAACCCTTCAGGTCCTTGTGGATGAAGAAGTCGGATGTGTTCCGCCGCGTGTACTGCCACAGATGGTGTTCGAGGAAGGTAACGGGCTGGCCGTCGCTCGTCTTGTGGCGTTCCGTCGTCAGCGCCACAAACGCCTTGTCCGCCTTTTCCAATCCCTTGGGGATCTTCGTCAGGGCCTCGGCGATGATCACGTCCTGCTGGTTCTTCTTGCCGTAGGCGATCTCTTCCTGCTCGGTCAGTGGCCGGTACTCGAAGGGGATGACGAGTTGGTCGGTGTCCTCGTCCCATTCCGTCTCCTTGACGCGGGGCAGGAAGAACCGCTTGTCTCCCTTGACGTTGTTCTGCTCGACGTCTGCGGCCTGGAGCTTGAAGTGCACCGTGACGCCGCGCGACGTGAAGGTGTAGTCATGAAAGTGTTCGGCGGTCTTGATGTAGTACTGGTCGTTGTTGGCCCAGTACAGGTAGACTTCCTCCCCGTTGTAGGGGATGGCGTACCGCTGGCGCTTGGAGTATCGGCGCTTCGAGATGAAGTCGCCGTCCTGGTAGTAGCGACTGAAGAAGGTGTAGAGATGGTTGAAGATACTCGCTTCGAGGGCTTCGCGGCCGCGACCACCGGCAGCCTTCGCCTTCAGGTTCTGGTACTTCTGGCCGAGCGGGGTGCCGTGGTAGGCCTCGGCCAGGTTGCCGTCGGCATCGAGGGCGTCCTTGCCCAGCTTCTCCGTGATCTCCTGGGCGAATTCCTTCAGCTCTCTGGCGGCTTGGGACTGGTCCGCCAGCACGCCGCGATCCAACTCTTCAGTGATTGCCTCTGGCAGGTCCTCCGTGATGAACTTCTCGATCACGTCCCGCTTGTAGTTCATGATGCGGTAGATGCCGAAGTCCAGGTCGGCGCAGTCGAACTGGAACAGCTTGCGGAGAAGCCCCTGAAAACGTTCCATTGGTTTCATCTCCCCCTCCTTCCGTCACTCTCATATTCTACTGCCCGGGAACCTTTGGAAATAGTGAATACGCTCGACTAAAACTATTGACCTTGTCCGCCGCCTGCCACAGCGTCTTCTCGAACCCCAGTGTCGTGCCGTTTTTGGTTCTCCTTCCTGCCATCTCTCCCCACTCTTTCGTCACCTACGAAAGAAAGCAAACCGCCCCGTAGGCATTCAACCCCAGGGCGGAAACTTCGCTTGAAAACCCGTACACAAACGCCGTTTTCACATTCTCGCCGATCCTCGTTGACGCGTAATTCCGTATCAACTACATGATGGTAACGTGATCGGTTCTTCCCGGCAAATGCGGCTGAATGGATGCGAATTCATAA
>Ga0315543_1004103_pt1 | contig 12497 bp, 9 predicted proteins | sample SalMarSW160210MG_2_FD_203098 | JGI IMG/M metagenome (GOLD analysis project Ga0315543, IMG submission 203098) | Salt marsh sediment microbial communities from the Plum Island Ecosystem LTER, Massachusetts, United States - Salt Marsh Sediment SW1601-210 ...
CTAGGGGGAGGCTTACGTATGCGTAATAAATGTGCCCCGTCACACATTAGAGCATTCCGATAGCAACCGCAAGAAGGGTCATTGCCCTGAGCTATGGGACGGCATGACTGCGGAGAGAATCATAGCTATACTTACCAAGATGGTGTGAATGGTTTAAACTGCAACAGGAGAAAACATGGGAACCGGTGATAGAATCAGCGAACTATATAAAGGTTTGGCCAATGACTCATTCTCCAAGGAGGCACCATCGGTAGCGCAGAAGCGCATACACTGGATGTGCCATAGAGCTGAAGGGAAGAACGTCATCGACATCGGTTGCAGCCAGGGCATAGCCTCAATCCTGCTTGCACGCGAGGGCTTTGAAGTCGTTGGCGTGGACATTGATGATAGGACTATCGAATACGCAAATTCTGACCGGGCAAAGGAGCCTGCGGAGGTGCAGCAAAGGCTGACTTTTGCCAAGGGTAATATTTACGATATTGATTTGCCAGACCGGGAATTTCACACAGCCATCATGGGCGAGTTCCTCGAACACCAGGTAAGGCCGGATAGAGCTATAACGAGGGCTTACGAGCTTCTGGTTGATGATGGGAAGCTGATAATAACAGTCCCATTTGGTCTGTTGGAAGACCCCGACCATAAACAGACCTTCTATATGGCTTCCCTGTACAAGCTGATGTATCCCTACTTTGTGGTAAGCGAAGTTGAGATAATAGGCAGATACCTGTGTTTGTTATGCAAGAGGAGAAAGGTAGTCCTGGAGAAACAAATAGATAGTATCGAGTTGACTTTGGTTGAGAGGGCAGAGCAGGAGTTTAAGCACAGAGAAGTTGCACTGACCAGAGAAGCTGAAAAATTCAAGGTCGAGCTAAATACCACCAAGGCCGAGCTAAGTACCACCAAGAGGGAAACAACCCGTCTGAAGACTGAGCTGGCAAAGGAGAAAAGAACGGTACAGGAGATTCGAAGTTCCCTCTCATTTCAACTGGGGAGTATGCTGATTCAGGCCGTCCGCAAGCCTGGTCGCAATACCATTTTACTGCCGTATCGTGTGTTCAGATTGGGTGTCAGGGCTGTCAGAAAAAACCCCTCGCCTTCAACGCCAGGGCCAGTTGCTAAAAAGGCGTACGTGCTGGGAGCCGTTAAAAAAAGAATCAATGCGATTAAGCAGAAAATGGGAGGTGCCAGTACACATGCAACACTGATGATTCCAGACAACTATGCGCCGAACAAAGACAGTATTTTTTATCTGCTCCATAACTCACTTCCCTATGCCCACGGTGGATATGCCATCCGCACTCATGGATTGTTGAAAGCACTAACAGGAGACGGCTGGCACATGTACGGAGTAACCCGTCTGGGATTCCCCTTTGACGTAAAAGGCAAACGGGGTCTCAATATACCACAGATATCTGCTGGTGAGGCTATTCCCGATATGGATGTTATCGATAACGTACGATATTGTCGAATACTTAAAGACCAACAGAATCTTACAACTCTACTGACAGACATGTATCTTCAAAAATATCTTGAAAATGTGTTCCCGTTATGTATCAAATATAGGCCAGCACTCATACATGGGGCATCCAATTTCCTGAACGGAATTGTAGCGACTAATGTGGCACGTATGTTGGACTTACCCTCCATTTATGAAGTCAGGGGATTATGGGAATTAACGCCCGCTTCCAAGGACCCAAATTATAAAAATACAAAAGCCTACCATAATTATGTAATAAGGGAGACGGATGCCTGTAACCAGGCAACTGCCGTAATCGCCATAACGAAAGGAGTGAAAGAACTGCTTATCGAAAGAGGGGTACCGGCCGACAAGATACTGGTCGTGCCCAATGGGGTGGACACAGGCAGGTTCGTGCCCGTACCCAGAGACACGGAACTGGAAGCCCAGTTAGGCTATGCTGGTAAGACGGTTATAGGTTACATCGGGGCATTTGCGGTGTACGAGGGACTGGAGTACCTGCTGCAGGCTGCAGCCATACTACGCAACGGGGGCCGCAACGACTTCCGTATCCTGCTGGTAGGCGACGGAGTCAAATATGACGAACTACAGACTATGTGCGACGAACTACAACTCCGTGATATCGTGACCTTTGTCGGCCGTGTGCCCCATAATGAAATTAAAAGATATTACTCTCTTATTGACATAATCTGTCTGCCTCGTAAAGGGGCACAGGTAAATGAAATCATTTCGCCGCTCAAGCCGTTTGAAGCTATGTCTATGAGCAAAACGGTAGTTGCCTCTGATGTTGCCGCCCTGGCAGAGATTGTCCTTGACGGTAGCACCGGGCTACTGCACAAGAAGGATGATGCCGCGCATCTTGCTCACACCCTGGAGACCTTGCTTGATAACCCCGAGCTAACACGAAGACTGGGAGAAGCAGCACGAAAGTGGGTGGTCGCCAACCGCGAGTGGCGTATTCTTGCTAAGGATATTGGCAACCTTTACAGCGAGCTGCTAAACAGGAAACACAATTGATTTTTCAAGCTGAAAAGGGAGAATGATTTGTAAAATCGTCACTGGTCACGTTATTGAATGGAGAAATGAATTATAGTCACTTGTTCACAGGAAGGTACAAGTGGGGTTGCGCAGAAGAAATAATGTCGGACTATGTTGAGCACCTGCACCAAGAAAACCAATACACTTTCGGAAATGCAGGTGAGCGATGTAAATTGCAGTTATGTGGTGATGGCATATGACGGAGCATACGGACAACAGCGGCAAAAACAACAAGGAAACTGGAAACGAACGGGCGGAAGCGAAGAATCGTGAACAATCGTCGGCTCTTTCGAGTAGAATACGTAGGCTCGAACACGAAATTGAAAATCTCAAGAATGATAAACAGGAACTACAGGACAGGCTACTGGGACTTAGGAATGAATATGCACGAAAATATGATTCTCTCACAAATTCAATCACCTTTCGTGCAGGAGATGCGCTGGTAGAGGCAGCCACGTCACTCAAGGCCGCTATTGCCCTGCCATTCAGACTATGGCGTATCTATCGAGATTATCGGTCGAAGAAGTCTCGACAACCACGACCTGAACCGACCCCTTCAGAGAAGCGCGAATCGACGCTTTATGAACCAACAATTGCTACTGTGAGCGGAGCAGTGCTTCTGCCAACCACTCAGAGCGGACGAATTCAAGAGGCACGAATATTGTTCATGCCGACAAATGGCGGGGGCTTGGGACATGTGACGCGTCTCCTGGCAATTGCCAGGAGACTCAAAACTAACACCCGCATAACTGAGATAGTTTTCTTCACTACCAGTCAGGCCCTGAACGTGTTTTGGCAGGAAGGCTTTATCGCATATCATCACCCTACACCGGACCAGCTTATGGATAAAATTTCTATAAAAGGGCGGCAAAGTTCATTACGAAGTCTCTTTGACGGTATAGTCAACAATCACGGAATAAACGTGTTCGTTTTCGATGGTGTGTCTGCAGCTAGTGTAGCGACGGCTATTGCTCAGCATAAATCTATGTGCAAAGTTTGGATAAGGCGCATGATGCTCAAAGAAGGAAAAGAGGAAATATTTAACCGGAAAACAGAACTTTTTGACCTTCAACTTGTTCCCGGTGAACTGGGCCAGGAAAATATCACTCAAGATTCCGCAGGGCGAATCATTGTGCCGCCGATGGTCTTCCTGGACCGGAACGAGTTGCTCCCCCGCCAAGACGTAATTGAGCAATTGGGACTAAACCCCGCCAAGAAAACAGTATTTATACAACTTGGGGCGGGAAACATAAATGACATAAACACACAAAGTGAGATAATTATTGAAACTGCCCGGCAGTTTGCCGACGTCCAGGTTGTTCTTGCCGAGTCTCCTATCTCTCATGGCAGGTTCAAGTGCTTCCAGGGTGTGAGAACTATTAGAGATTACCCTCTTTCACGTTACTACCAGGGCTTTGATATAGTAATAAGTGCAGCAGGATACAATACTGTAACAGAGCTGAGTTACTTCGGGATACCTTCCATTTTCATTCCAAATCTGGAGACGGGTTCTGATAACCAACTCGGCCGTGCCATGATTGCTCAGCAAACAGGCACGGGACTGTTGCTAAGCCCACTGACAGCATCTGGGCTGAGGGAATGTCTGGAAAAATTGCTTGATGATACCAATAATGCCGAGTTTCGTAAAAGATATCTTAGCCTATGCCCGATTAACGGCTCTGATGTCGCAGCGCAGATCTTGGCTGATTTCTTGTTTCAGTGACAGAATGAATACAACGTTTCACTATATTGAATTTGGTAGAGCATAATGGATCTCAAGAACAACATCAAATATTCCGTGGTCATCCCAGTATTTAATGAGGCAGAGAATCTCGAAGTCCTCTATGCCCGATTGACCAAGGTGGTGGATAATCTCGATGGCTCTCATGAAATAATCTTCGTTGATGATGGCAGCCAGGATAACTCTTTTCAAATCTTAAGGGGTCTACATGAGAAGGATAATAACGTCAAGGTTATAAGATTTACTAGGAACTTCGGGCAGCACCCAGCGGTAATGGCGGGGTTCGATACTGCTGGAGGTGAAATCATAATCACTTTAGACGCGGACCTGCAGAATCCACCGGAAGAGATACCGAAATTGGTCGAAAAACTCGATGAGGGATATGAGGTGGTATTTGGCGTGTTCCAACAGCGTAAACATTCCGCTTTTAGACGGGCAGGTTCGAGGTTTGCGAAGTGGGTATTGGGCAGAATATTGTCTGTGGAGGCTACCGACCTCAGTGGGTTCAGGGCACTGAGGTCTTATACCGTCGCTCAGCTCAAGTTGCTTAACGAGAAAAGCAAGTTCCTCGACGGGTTGCTGTGCTGGATGGGTTACAAAGTCGGGAAAGTTGAGGTTGCGCACGAGGAGAGACATTCCGGAAAGACAAAATACACGCCGTTTAAACTGCTCAGCTTATGGCTGGACATGCTTGTTTCTTTCACTGAGCTGCCGCTTAAGATTGCCATATTTGGTGGATTGTTTCTCGGAGTCGTTGGTCTTGCCTTAGCACTATTCTACCTCATTAGATACTTCTTGTATGGATTCGGCGTCCCCGGATTTGCCACCATCGTAATACTCATAACGTTCTTTTCCGGAGTCCAGCTTTTTGCGCTGGGTATTCTTGGCGAGTATGTCGGAAGAATGAACAAGGAGGTCAAGAATAAACCAGAATATATTGCGCGTGATAAGTTGGGCATAGAGTGAGGCTTTTGAGCAAATACTTTTTGCGTAGTTGATATTGCCCAATGAGGATTATTGGGTCAAGGGGAGACTAATGTTAAGATACGATGTGGAATCTCTGACATTGGATACGCTGCAAATGGTTAAACCTATAATAACAATCTATGAATATAAGCCCTATCGCTATATTAGGGGGACAAAAAATGACCAGCTAAATAACTTCGTTATGGGAGAACTAAAGGCACAGTTACAGTTGCCCCAAGATAATTATGCCTACTTAGTTAAGGATGGGGCAGAAGCAGTTGGTTTGGCAACATTACGAATGTTACCATGGGACAAGCAGATTTTCGCAAAGGAGATGGCGGCAATTGATTATTTAAGGGCAATAGGAAATTATGAAGAAAGGGTTAGCATTCTGGATGGTTTGTTATCGAAGCTAATCACGAGATGTAAAGATTTGAAGATAGAGCATCTCTCTTGTAGGGTAGACACAGCCGATCTTGTATGCATTCACGCTCTCGAAGGAGCCGGATTTAAATTGATGGATATAATAGTCACTTATTGTTTCGATTTTGCCAAATCTTCGTTAAAAGAATTGGAATACCCTTTCAGGATCAGGAGTCAAGAAGAGGAGGATATTGAACCTACAGTCGCCCTTTCCAAACTGAGCTTTCAAAACTATATTGACCGTTTTCACTCCGATCCCACGCTGGATGATCAAAGCTGCGACCAATTATACGCTGAGTGGGCTAGGAATTCTTGCGTGGGCTTAGTTGCTGACCAAGTCTTCGTCGCTGAGGACAACGGGAAAATAGTTGGCTTTTCCACATGTAAATTTCACAAGGAGGTAAATAGGTTCATAGACCACAAGATTGGTGAGATCGTGCTTGTTTGTGTATCTCCCAAAGCCCGTGGTAGTGGTGTATATACTAGCTTCATTCACCACGGTCTGCGTTGGTTTCGTGAAAAAGTAGACTTCGTGCAAGTTGTAACACAAATAAATAACACTTTTGTTCAGCGTGCCTGGAGCAATCTCGGCTTCAGACTCATCGGCTCACGAAGCACTTTTCATAAATGGCTTTAGGGCGCTGGATAAATATTCCAGGAGGTTTGAATGAAGACAATCTTAGTCACAGGTGGAGCAGGTTTTATCGGGAGTAATTTTGTAAGATATCTGTTTGAAGGCTATCCCGATTATCACATTATCGTCCTTGACGCCCTTACCTATGCCGGTAATATCGAAAATCTCCCCGAAAAAATCAAGAATGACTCCCGCTTTAGCTTCTGGTACGGCAATATCCGGAACGCCGACCTGGTCAATGAACTGGTGGCCAAGTCAGACGTTGTCGTTCACTTCGCCGCTGAATCCCACGTCGCCCGCTCCATCTTTGATAACGCCATCTTCTTCGAAACCGATGTATTGGGGACACAGGTAATAGCCAACGCAGTACTAAAAAACAAAGACTCGGTGGAACGGTTCATCCATATTTCGACCTCGGAAGTCTACGGGACAGCCCAGACAGTGCCCATGACAGAAGAACATCCTTTGAATCCAACAAGCCCTTATGCCAGCGCCAAGGTAGGGGCTGACAGGCTGGTCTATTCTTATTGGGTTACCTACGATATACCAGCAATTATTGTGCGGCCTTTCAACAACTATGGTCCCAATCAACATCTGGAGAAGGTGATTCCCCGCTTCATTACCAGCACCATTCTCAATGAGCCGCTAACTGTTCATGGTTCTGGAGAGAATACAAGGGATTGGATTTATGTGGAAGACCTCTGCCAGGCGCTGGACAAGGTGATACATATAGACCGGGATAAAGTCAAAGGTCAAGTCATAAACCTCGGCACCGGCAAAGATACTTCCGTAAAAGAAATAGCAGATATGGTTGTAGCCATGCTAAACAAACCTCATACCCTGATTACTCATACACCTGACCGTTTCGGGCAGGTAGAGAAACACCTCGCCGGAACAGATAAAGCTCAGCGCATTTTGGGCTGGAAAGCAGTCACAGATTTTGGCAAAGGCCTGGAGCAAACCATAAAGTGGTACGAGCAAAATCCTGACTGGTGGCAAAAGCTGCTTTGGATGAGACATGTGCCGGTGAAGACAAGGGATGGAAAGATTGAATACTACTAAAGCTACCGGGCCTGCCAGAAATAGAGAATAGAGGCATCTTATGAAGGTGGAGTTCTATAAACATAATATCAGCCAGCAGGATATCGACAATGTGGTCGGCGTTCTGAACTCGCTTTTTTTGACCACCGGCGAAGTAGTTAGCGAGTTCGAGGGCAGGTTCTCGCGATATTTGGGCTGCGGATATACCGTGGGGGTAACCAGTTGCACAGCCGCCTTGCACCTCTCCCTTTTAGCTTGTGGCATCGGGGCGGGTGACGAAGTTATAACCACGCCGATGACTTTCATAGCTAGCGCCAATTCCGTGCTATTTACCGGGGCAAGGCCCGTTTTTATTGAGGTAGAACCTGAAACAGGAAACATCAATGCCGATTTGATTGAGGATGCTATTACCTCAAGGACAAAAGCCATTCTACCTGTTCATTTGTACGGACAGATGTGCGATATGAGGAAGATTAGAGAGATTGCAGATAAGCATCACCTGGCTGTCATCGAGGATGCTGCCCATGCCATTGAGGCAGTCAGGGATGGAATACGACCGGGCCAATTGGGCGATGCAGCTTCCTTTAGTTTCTATGCTACCAAGAATATTACATCGGGCGAAGGTGGAGCCATCAGTACCAATAGCGAAGAAATCGCCGAGAGGCTTAAGAAACTAAGGCTTCATGGTATGAGCAAGGGAGCTGCAGACAGATATTCCAGGAGATACGAACACTGGGACATGGAGATGCTCGGCTGGAAATACAACATGAGCAACATCCAGGCAGCTCTATTGCTGAACCAACTGGAGAATATTGAAAAAAGATGGCAGAGACGAGAGCAAATTTGCCGAATGTATGAAGAGGCTTTTAAGAAGGATTCAGGGATTACCTGCCTAAAGGTATTACCAAATTCGAAAAGTGCCAGGCATCTATTCACTATTCTGGTGCCACCGAAAAGGCGAGACAGCATTATGGGGCAACTCCAGGAAAGGGGGATTGGAGTAGCAGTAAACTTCCGGGCGATTCATCTGTTGACTTTCTACAGGCAAACCTTTGGTTACAAGAGAGGCTCATTCCCCATCGCCGAAAAAATAGGAGATAGCACCATAACGCTTCCACTGTATCCCAAACTAAGTAACGAAGAAGTCCAATATGTTATTAAGGTAGTAAAAGAAGTGACTACCAACTAGGGTAAGGTATGAGAATATCACGATGACAGAGCATAAGTACGAAGGAGAGACGAAATGCTCTATCTGTTAGTTTTTATATCGGTAGCTGCGATGACAGCAGCTCAATTACTTTTGAAGAAAGGCCTTCTTTTGGTAGGTGGATCTCCTGCGCATTTAGGCGACCTGATCCCCTTTTTCCTGAAGGCTTATACCAACATTTACGTTATTTCCGCGGTTTTGCTCACGATAGTGACTGCGCTGGCCTGGATTCTGGCCGTATCGAAAGCGCAGTTGAGTTTTGTCTATCCTTTCATGGCTCTATCTTATGTTTTAGTTGCCCTGTTTTCCCTGCTCTTTTTCAAAGAGGATGTCGGTGTCCTGCGCTGGCTGGGCATCATTGTAATCTGTGCCGGTGTTTTTATTGTTTCGAGGAGCTAGATGCGAATTCCGGCTTTCATTATTAGATGTTCGATAGCCACGGTTTGGACGATATTTTTAGTCTTAGCTTTTCATGCGTTTGTTGCTAATGTCACTTGCCCATGGCGGAGTTTTGCCTCGGTGTTCTACCTTGGGCTCGCAGCCATTCTAGTTTTTTCTTCCGTATATCTTATAGCTCTCCTTCGTGCGAAGAAAGATTCGACAATTCACCTGATTGCCTTTTCCTTTCTTATTTTGACGCTCGTGTGCAGAATTCTATGGGTGCGATACTTTGATGCCCAACAGGTTAGCGATTTTCATACATACTGGAATATTGGGCACTCAATCGTTGTAGATGGGGTGGCAGCACAAAGCGCTTTTCCAGGGGTCTATTTTCTGAGGTCGATTTTTTACACGGCTCCCATTCAGTACATATTCGGAGACAATCAACAGGCCCTCGAGCTGGTCAATGTTTTTCTGGTAACTATAACTATGTTTATCTTCTATGATTTTGGCCGAAGAGTCTTTTCTGCCAAGATTGCCGCGGGGGCGCTCCTCTTTTTTTCCTTGAGCCCTGATATCTGGTATGGCGTAACCCTGGCTAACCACGATATTGCTTTCCTCCCCTGGCTTGCAGGTCTTTGTTTGGTAATGTACTGGATTGATAAGAGGTTGCACGACAAGTCGTATATATCTATGCCGATAGTTCTGTTATCTATCACGGTTGGAATTCTGATTTTTCTCCTTGAAGTTCAAAGAGGTTTTGGTCTTGCCGCTTGGTTTGCCTTGATTTTTCTTCTGGCTTACTATCTGTACAATCATTACCGTGAAAACAGAGTTAACATAGTAAACAAAGCCAACCGAGCTCGCCTTCCCGGCAAGGACTGGTTGAAACGGGGCCTGGTGTTTATTTTAGTACTTCTCATAATCCCCTTAGGCACTTACGAGTTATCTAAATCAGTATTCATCAACATTACAGGCATATGGAGTGAATCAGATTATGTTACGTATATTTCAGCTAAGGATGTGCATGGTAGTGATAGGTATGGGGAAATGCTGCCATGGCGTGAAGAATATTCAAGGCAATTGCCGGAGGACCTCCGGACAGAGTTTTCAGTCAGGAAGCTTTCGAGCGAAGTATCCTCCGACCCGGTTGAGACAATAAGACATATTTTTCGCAAAAACGGGGTTCTCGCCGACCCGACGGGGACGTTGGGGTTTTCAAGTCGCCCGGCCGAGGACCCCTGGGTCGGCAGAACCAACAGCGACGGTGTGCCCATGCAGAGGGAGCTTCATAAATTGTTATCTGCTATTCTATTTTTTCTGCTCTTTTTGCGATTGCTGCTGCACCCGTTTTTCCCAATCAAACGCGGTGGCTTTTTCCTAATTTTCTTTACCGCATTTCTTTATCTTCTTATTCTCTTTTTTACTGAGGCTCAACCTCGATACAGCCTGTTTACCGTGTTCTTGACCAGCCTCTTGATTGCTCAGCTACTATTCGGGGGATGGAAACTTAGAAGTAATACGTGGTGGAACTCCATTAAAAAAGCTTCCAAATCGACTAATCTGGAAAAATAGATTACAGATGGAAACAGCTAACAACAGGTCGCGTTTCGTCAAGGGTTTTAAGAGAATTGCATCAGTGCATCTTGTGGGCCTTATAGGCCTCATAATTATTATCGGACTCTTTTTTGCTGCGGCGAAATGTATTTCTTATACCGGGCTCACGCTTATGGATATGAGAGAATTTCAACTGGTCGAGGAAGTATCAGATGGAATGGATCAGTATCTGATGCCTGACTATGTGAATGCAAACAGTTTAGCTGCAAGATATTACCTGATTGATGATATGGCTAGAGAAGAGCTAGTAACCGACTTAGCAAAGTGGGATGTTGCCGGGAGTGCGTGGGCATCTCACATAGGCAGTGTGACAGCCTTTTCTACAGATAATTCAGCCATCACATTTAACCTACCTGCTCATTATACGCATTATTATATCTATACGTTTCCTGGCTCCTGGTCTGCGCCTCCGCCAGGTTGGGACGCTTTCTTTGAAGGCTTTGGTACCTCTACTCTTGTAAAGATTGAAATTGATTACATCTTGCATAGGGACCTCGATGCACTTAAGCTTTTCTTTCAGCAGTACAATGACGAAGCGCGTATCGCTTCAATATCATGGCATATGCCGGGTAAAAAAGGAAGCAATAGTTTTACAACAACATTAAACATCCACTCTGAAGCTAAATCCTTCCGTGTCTATATGCAGTTTTTAAACATGGCACAAAACGAAATTACTCTTGAGTCACTAAAGCTGGTCAATATGCACGGGTACAACCTGCTTCTAACCAGAATAGAAAACAACTTCAAAAAGTTATCATTTACCCTGAGTTTATCCGGAATTGCGGAATACCCCGGCTTCATTGTCTTTAAAAAAGACATAGACTTGAAAGGACGAAGTGATTATCAGAGCTTACGCTTCTTTGTCTCTGTCGAAGCGGGTGAGTTAGATAAAGCATTGCTCTCCTTTTTGGAAATCAAGGTTTTTCTCGATGAGGCGTTAGTATGGTCTATGCCTGTTAGTGAGATTGGTAACCCGACTTTTGTTGAACAAAACATAGAGTTCCTAAACAGTAAAGAATTAAGCGAAATCTCTTTCAGTGTTGGTTGCGATCCACCTGACTCTGCTACGCAGAAGGAGATTATGGATCAAGGTATTGATATTTCTATTGAATATCTGGATATACGCTGATTAGACTAAGGAGGATATAAAGTTGATCGTTTGCGGCTTTTGCCGGGCTGGGGGTAATGAGACGGTGGTACAAGCATTCCGCCAGTTTGCTGGGGTGACCGGTTCCACTGCCATACACAACTATGACCCGTATGCTCTATATTAATGGGAGCACCGAATGGGGACGTGGCATACATTATTGTTACCATACCGTCTCTGACTTATGTGTTTGCGGAATTTGAAAACGTGAACTATTGCAAAGCATGAAAACATGGATGTTCGTTTATAATAACTGCCGGCACGATGCCCGGGTTCTGAAGGAGGCGAAGACGCTGGCTGAAGCCGGGCACGATATAAGAATCATCGCGGTTTTGGACAAAGATACAGAGCCGTACGAGGAAAGAGACGGGTTCAGAATTCTGCGGGTGGATACCTCACTAGCGGGGAAGGGTCCGATTTCGGCAGAATGCAGGCAGCCGTTCTACAGGCTGCTGAGAAGGTTGGCGGTGAAGATCCGCAGTTTCTTTGCCCTTCTTCAATATTACCGGCGCGCCTGGAAAATTGTTAGGAGTGAGCCAGGCGACATTTATCACTGCCACGACCTGGATACGCTGCCCCTGGGCTACATGGCAAAACGGCGGCACGGCGGCAGGCTGGTGTATGATGCCCACGAGCTTACCACCGAACTGGCTTATATTTCAAGTCTGGAAAGGATGGGGTGGCGGGTGCTGGAGCGGTTCCTGATACGACGTGCCGACGAGGTTGTCGCGACCGGCACCTACCGTGCTGAGTACCTTGCAAAGAAATACCGGGTTGCCGCCCCCACCGTCATATTGAACTGCCCGCCTCTACCAGCGGCAGAGG
>Ga0315543_1004104_pt1 | contig 12496 bp, 10 predicted proteins | sample SalMarSW160210MG_2_FD_203098 | JGI IMG/M metagenome (GOLD analysis project Ga0315543, IMG submission 203098) | Salt marsh sediment microbial communities from the Plum Island Ecosystem LTER, Massachusetts, United States - Salt Marsh Sediment SW1601-210 ...
CCGTGCAATATTATTTTTGAAAGGGTTTTAAAAAGTGGGTTATATTGGCTGGTCGGTATTGCTGATCTGTCTTTTCGCCGGGGGTACACTGTTCTTCGCCGTTAATGCCATCGCCCTGCAAACTTTTTCGCATGTTAAGCTGCAGGAAGCCTTCAGAGCGGCAAACAAAAAAGAAAATTGCGAAGAACTCACTGCACGGTTGGTTGAAAAAGCCGAAGGGATGATTTTAACCTGTCGGCTATTTCGGCTCATCTTAAACATGCTCATACTGCTGCTGTTGGTCGCCCTGGTAACGACGATACGTCAGTCGAATTCCGCCGTGAACTACATCATCGCATTTCTTATCGCCATGGCGATATTTTTAACATTCAGCCTTGCTATTCCACACGCATGGGCGAAGTACGCCGGTGAAAAAATCCTGAGCCAGACATACAAACTGTTAATGTTTTTTTCTATCATCGCATCGCCCTTTCTTTATATCTTTAAATTATATGACGGCTTCATAAAGCGCCTGGCCGGTATAGCCGAGACAACGCTGCAGGAACAACAGGAAGAAAAACAGGAAGAATTCCTGACCGGCCTCGAGCAGCACAGAACCGAAGGTGTTCTCGACGAAGAAGAGCAGGAGATGATCGAAAACGTCCTGGAGCTAAGCAACAGCACGGCGGACGAGATTATGACTCCCCGCACGGACATCGTCGCCGTCGAGGTCAATGCCGATTTGCAAAAAGTCCTGAAAACGATTACAGAGGCCGGCCACACACGCGTGCCGGTGTACGAGGACAATATCGATAATATCGTCGGCCTTATCTACGCCAAGGACCTGCTGCCGGAGATCGGGAAAAATCCTGCGGATTTCAAGTTGCGCGACAAGATGAGAAACGCATATTTTGTCCCCGAAACGAAACCTTTGCGTACACTGCTGCATGAGTTTCAAAACCAGAAGCTGCACATCGCGGTCGTGCTCGATGAATACGGCGGGACCGCGGGCATCGTGACATTGGAGGATATTCTCGAAGAGCTTGTCGGCGAAATAACCGACGAATACGAGGAAACGCCGCCGGAACCGATTAAGAAAATCGACTCCGATACAATCGAAGCCGACGCGAGAACTTCCGTTGACGAGATCAACGATGAGTTCGAGCTGGACCTGCCGGAAGACGAAGACTATGAAACAATCGGCGGCTTTGTTTTTTCGCGTCTGGGATATATCCCGAAGACAGGGGAAAGTTTCGACTACGAAAACCTGAAATTCACTATCGCTTCGGCCGAAACCAGAAAGATAAAACGAATCCGAATCCAGAAAATCGAAAGTGATAGTCAGTGAATAAAACTGAACTACTAACAACATCAACTACTATCGACCAGCGACTAAATACCAGCGACTAAATTATGTTGACCAAGGACCTGGCCATCTGCATACGTGCCATCGATTATTCCGAAACATCTCAGATTGTCACATTTTTCACCAAGACAAACGGCAAAATCGACGCCATCGCAAAAGGCTCGAAACGCCCTAAGTCGGCCTTCGACGGCCCCATCGAAATGTTCTCGCACGGCAGAATAGTTTTTTCCGACTCGAAGAGGGAAAAACTCGCCACACTGACCGAATTCGAATCCGCCGGCGGCAGTCCCGGCTTCACGAACCTAAGTCACGACCTTGCCGTAATGAACTGCTGCTTTTTCGCCGCAGAGCTGCTCAACAAAATGACACACGATTACGACCCGCATCCGGAACTTTTCGATAGCTTCCTCGAGTTTTTGCAGAATGCGACCGACAAAGAAAGCAAAAACCAGATGCCGGCGTTACTGATCCTGTTTCAATTGTCCCTTCTCAAAGAGGTCGGCCTTCAGCCCGTACTAAATTCCTGCGCAAATTGCAAAACGCAATACGCAAAACGCAATCCTGTCCCGAGCGAAGTCGAGGGAACGCAAAACGAGAGATATTTCAGCAGTACCGCCAACGGCATAATCTGCCAGGACTGCGAGGCGAGTTTCCCGGATAAAATTAGATTATCACAACCGGCGACGAATTGCCTGAGCAATTTGAAAATAATCGCCGAAGCGAAAGAAAAAACTGTGAACGAAATCGAGAGGATTCTAATCGGCCACTTCACCAACCTCCTCGGCCACCGACCTAAAATGGCAAAACATTTCCTGAAAACCTAAGCCTCCATCTGTCACTTATTCTTCGACCGGTTCCCACCAAAGCCTGGGATAATCTTTCCCTTCATCAATCCACCAGATATCTTCTGTGCCGTTTGCCGTCTCACCCACGAAGTCCCAACCCGCATCTGTGAAAGTGCTTTCAGTCTGCATCTCGGCCGTGGTTTTACCTGTTCCACCGGCACTGGAGGTCTGGCCGCTTGTCTGAGTATCCCAGAAGCAGTTGGTCACAATACCATAAGAAAGGTGTCTCTCGCCCACAAGCCCACCGATATTCTGACCTACGCCGATAACCGTACCAGTGCTATAGCACATGGTAACGCCACCTTTAGTATAACCCACAAGACCACCGACTTTTTCATTTCCATTAACTGTGACAGTACTGTAGCAATTGGTTATATCGCCGCCAATGCTATTGCTACCCACGAGACCGCCGACATCATCATTTCCACTGACTTCTCCGGTGCAGTTGCATCCAATAATGCTGCCATAGTTGAAGCCAGCGATACCGCTGACAAAGTCAGAAATACCATTGACATCTACCGTTTCAATACTCAGATTTGAGACAATCGCATCACCGTCCAAATACCCGAACAAACCCAGGTAGCTATGCCCCTTAATGGTCAGATTTGAAATCTTATGTCCGTTGCCGTCTAAAATTCCGGTAAATGGAATCCCCTCATGTTGCAAACCCGAATCATTCATATCAGGAGCAATCACAGCCCTGTCATAAAAGTATCCAGAAAGATCAATGTCCGCCATAAGTTTGAAGTGCTTGTTGTAGTTACTCGTGTCGTCACCAAGTGTGTTCAGGTGGTCGACGGTGTAAATCAAGTATGGATCGTTAGGCTCACCGGTGCCACCGCCGTATTTGGCGTGAATACCGGAAGGTGATTTGCTCGCTTCGGCGGTTCCGCCATAAGCACCCATATTGATAATGCCCCCATTTGGATTTGGCTCAAAAGCCACCGGACTATTCGGATCGCCCGCATCAATGCACGGACTGGCTACATCGTCAATCACCCAGCTCTGTGTATCCGGATCAAATCTTTCTGCCTGAGACTTCAAGTGATAATCGCCGTTAGCCGGATCGGTAAATTGGGGGTCGATATCAATATTACCCTGTCCCCAGGTGACGGTCGAATTCGTTCCTGAAATTATTACGCCATCCTGCCCGCCCGGAATAACCGAATAGCTTATAGTTATATGGGAGCCGGTGTCTTCAATTTCCGTGTTTGAACTATCCGCTAAAGTGACAGGTTGTGGACAGTCCCAGATAATGCAGTTAACAACAGTTGCTGTTCCACCGCCGGGATTGAGGCGATACGGAGGTCCCCATCTACCGAGGTCAAAAAGTCGGAGCCCTCTGCCGCAATCTACAATCGTGTTGTTTACCAGGAGCGCTTCACATGAATTCTCAATTGCGATACCTGCTGTGCTGCAATCGATGATAAGATTGTTCATCACAACCGGAAAGCCCCTGTCACGAAGGACGACGCCGTGGTCGTCACTTCCTATGATAACGTTTCCGATAATGACAGCCGAGCACCTCGTGGGATTTATCATGTCGTCGTGTTCGGGATTCAGGAACAAGTTGTTTCGTATAAGAGGTGGCGGTACGCTTTCGCCCCACAAATCTACATCGTCGTTATCGCCGCGTTTGCCCGTGAAGAAGCAATCCTCAACCAGTACATACGAAAATCTTGTGTGCACACCCTGTCCGATTGAGAGGAACCGACAATTCCTTATATTTGCCGATGCTTGGCCGGGGCGGTTCGGATCATCCGATATGATAGCCATAGTGTCTCCTTCCGCTGTGTTGCCGCCGTCGGGAAGATTCTGGAATGTGCACCCTTCGAAATCAAGATGGGTGGCCAGCGCTACTATAGCTTCGTGATAATTCCTCGGGCCCGGCTCGTAATAATCCTGATGCTGCCCTTCGCAATCGGCGTACTCGAAAATGCAGTGTGTAAAGCGGCTGTCTTCCGCCTCGATGAACATAATTTGCTTCCATGTTATATTATCGGCATGACGAGTGAAGCGAATTGATTCTGCTTCGTTTCCGTCGGCTATGAGCTGTCCGTAAACTATTAGCGAAACAGAATCCATCATCGAAACTATTGTCCCGGGCTTAACATTCAGGACGATGCCGACCGGGACTGTGACGGTTTCTTCAAGAACAACCGTTCCTGTCCATGTGGTATCTTCGGCCAATTCACCGCGGACGTAAGTTTCGCCGCCGTTTTGGGCCTGTACTGAAAAACCAACAAATAATACCATTATGAATAAAAGAATTGTCCGGAAAATATATGAATTCCTCGTTGTCATCATTCTAAATCCTCCTGCCATCAATTACAGATAAAAAAGAACCCAACTTCAATAATATGTAGTATAAAAGAAATGGACTGTTCGAATCAAGACGCAAAATGGCAAAACATTTCCTTAAAAGCTAAGGCCCTATTTGTTCATGGTGATTTGCTCGCCTCGGCGGTTCCGCCGTAGGCGCCCATATTAATTATCCCGCCGTTCGGGAACGGCTCATCACCAATCGGGCTATTTGGATCGCCGGCATCAATACAGGGGCTGGTCACATCGTCAATCACCCAGTTTCCACTGTTTGGATCGAATCTTCCTGCCTGCGATTTCAAGTAATAATCGCCATCCACCCAAACAGCGTTTGGATCATTCTGCTCGACAACAATATTGGGGTCGTTAATATCCGTCCAATAGCCTGGCTTGACAAAAAGCGGATCTTCATCTGTATTGCCCTCGCCTTCCCAGCCGCCCTGAATATTGCTGTATGTTATTGTGATTTTTGAATTGTTAACATTATATATCTGTTCACTGCCGCCCCAGAGTATGGAATTGGTAATCTTGAAAATATTTGTTTGGCGATAAAAAAATGGTTGAAAACATAAGCCTTCTCCATATAGGGCTGAGTTATGAGATATTGTGCAGTTTAGTATTTCTCCGTTATTTTCCTGGAAGTTTATAGCTCCACCTATCCAGCCGGACGAGTTCCCGGTAAAAAGACAGTTTTTTAAATAAACATTCGAGACACTATAACCAATACTATTTGAAAGCCCTCCGCCTTCAGATAATGCTTTGTTACCAATAAAAGCGCAGTTAATAAAAGAGATTTCATCACTATCAATCACGCAGCCCCCCCCAATATAAGCGTAATTATTTTCAAATACGCAATCAATTAACTGAGAATCACCTTTGTAACTATTTATAGCTCCACCTTCACCCAATGCACAATTATCTGTAAATCTACAGTAAGTCAGTATCAAATTACTACACTCCCAACAAGACATCCCGCCACCAAGTTCACTTGCTGAGTTTTTTGTGAACTTGCAGTTTTGAATAGATAGGTTGCTTGAAACATCAGCACATATTCCACCACCATAATCCGCTGAGTTCTCATTGAATATGCAGTTTGTCACAATCATATCACTGCTGGAAGAATCTGATATCCCCGCGCCCGAAGAGGCTAAGTTTCCTATAAATTCGCAACCTGTCATCACCGGTTTGCCGGAGTCATTGCACAAACCGCCGCCGCTGGAGTTGCCGTAATCGGAGTAGCTTCGTGCGGTGTTGTTGACGAAGCGGCAGTTGATTAAATTCGGTTCGCCTGTGTAATTATATATCCCGCCTCCTCTGCGTGCTGCGTTCAGCACGAATGTGCAATTGGCGATAACCGGGCTGGCTTCATAACAGTACAACCCGCCGCCGACGCTATGTTTGCGAGGGTCTCGATAGTCGTCGTTTGGGTGCCCTGGGGGTCCTGGTGTGAAGACGATGTGTTCTACGTCGTTCGCGAATCCTGCGGTGACAGTGACGCCGTCGAGTACGGCGGTGTTGTCAGTATATTCGGCTGTTACGATATTGTGGGAATTATCGTATCGGCTGGTTTCGTCGAAAATAGTCTTAAGGTCCACAACAGGCTCGTCGTCGCCGTTGAGGTCGCCGGAGAGGATTGTCTCGTAAAGTTCGGCATCGCGGGCATTGGGATCATTGGTATCAATACCAGCATAACCACCGGAAAGAGTAACACCATTAATGAGTTGGAATGTAGCATTGGGATCACCGGGTATAATACCTGTTCCCTGGTCAGGTTTGTAGAGACCCTGCGCGACTCGTATTTCGACAGGTTTATCCGAATCGTTGGCATCGGCCAGAGCATCCTGAAGAAATACGTAGGCATCCGTCCAGTTTGTACCGTCGTTCGCTCCCGTCACATCGTCATCGACATAGATAATTTTTCCGGAAGTAAACGGGCAAAATACGGTTAAAACAAGGACGAAAAAGATTATCCGCAAAAGTCGTAGATTAATCAACGATACCATTTTTATACCCTCCAACCTTCTCATTTCTGTTTTAAAAGAATAAAACAACTTTTTCCGCTTCAATTATATGCAGTATAACAGAAAAGCACCGTTTGAGGCAAGAACAAAATCGGATGAGTTATTGTCCGGTTTCGGTGAAAAGTTTCGCCTGGTCAGGTGTGTGTTTTTTCTTGTGCGGTTTGAGACCGAGGTGGTCGCAGGCTTGTTTTGTGACTTCTCTGCCGCGTTTGGTTCGGCGTAAAAATCCTATCTGTAAAAGATACGGCTCAACGACATCTTCCAGCGTGTCCCTTTCTTCGCCCAACGTTGCGGCGATTGCCTCGATACCGGCAGGGCCGCCGTCATAGACTTCGACAAGCGCGCGCAAAACGGCCCTGTCCAATTCATCGAGACCCAACGGATCGATCCTCTCCATCTTGAGCGAGCTCTCAACAATCGCGGTGCTCAGAACGCCGGTGCCCTTGACCTGGGCATAGTCACGCACCCGCTTGAGCAGGCGATTCGCCACTCTCGGCGTCCCGCGGGAGCAGGCGGCAATCAATTCGAGCGTGCCGTCCTCGTACTGCAAATCGAGAAGTTTCGCCGAACGGACTAAAATCTCCGCCAAATCGTCGCTGCTATAAAAATCCAGATGATATAACATGCCGAACCGGCTGCGAAGCGGAGCGCTAAGCAGTCCCGCACGGGTGGTTGCGCCGATAAGGGTAAAACGCTTGAGGGGAAAATTAATGGTCTTGGCGTGCAGGCCGCTATCGACGGTGAAATCGACCTTGAAATCTTCCATCGCCGGATAGATAAACTCCTCGACCGGCGTGCTGAGCCGGTGTATTTCGTCGATGAAAAGAACATCGCCGGTATTGACATTGCTTAGAAGCCCCATGATGTCACCGGCCTTGGCCAGGGCCGGTCCGGAAGAACATCGAATCTTGGCGGCCATTTCGTTTGCCACGACATTCGCCAGGGTCGTCTTACCTAAGCCGGGCGGGCCGTAGAACAGGATGTGCTCCAGAGGCTCGGACCTCAGCTTGGCTGCTTCTATGGCTATAGCAAGTTTTTCCCTGACGTTGTGCTGGCCCACGCATTCAGCCAAAAACTTCGGCCTAAGCGAAACGTTAAAACTTTCTTCCTGCTCGTTCAAAGATTGACCGCTTATGATTCTTCCTATTGCCATAATACTTTCGGAAATCCTAAATCCTAATATCGAAATTCTAAACAAATCCCAATTACCAAATTAAAAAATCCAAAATGTTTTGAACATTAGTATTTTGAACATTCGATATTGTTTAGAATTTAGAGTTTTGTGCTTAGTATTTATTTCCTTATACTTCTACGCCCTGCTTTAATCTATAGACAAGCGGGACAAGCGCCTCGGCCGAATCGATATCCGGATGCCGTTCGCGGGCCAGCTCGATAAGCTCCATCGCTTCTGCCCTCTTTTCGCCCCATGCGATAAGGATTTCGAGCGCTTCTATCTGGAAGGGCTTAAATCCGATTTCCGATGGAACGCCCGGTTCGGCCCCAACGGCAAAGCTCTGCAATTTGCCGCAAAGCTCGGCGATAATCTGCTGGGCCATCCTTCTACCTATCGACGGCAGTGACATCAGGATCTTCTCGTCGCCGTTTTCTATCGCCGAGGCGATAGTCGCTATCGGTATGCTCAAAGACCGCAAGCCTTTTTTGATCCCCATTCCCTTGACGCTGGTATATTTGGTGAAAAAATCTCTCTCGCCGGAATTTAAAAAACCGATCATTCTGGGGACAAGATTCCCGCCGCCCAATGTACCCTCGTAATATTCCATCGTACAAAAAGTAATCTCAGAGCCGACCCTGCCGGACAGAGCACCCACACAATAGCCTGGCAGCATCAATTCGTAACCGACAGCCCCGACCTGAACGAGGCACGTGTCGGCGTCGAGTTTTATAAGTTTTCCTTCAATCTGAGCAATCATAAATTACATTAATAATACCATATTTGCCCAACCTGCGGTAAAACCACAGGCTAAATATGTACTTTTTTCATATCCGGAATTTTCGCCGAATTCGCACAGCAAAGTGCCGCGGCGATTGCATCGGCCACATCATTCGGCTCAGGCAGTTCCGGCAATAATAACATCGTTTGTATAGTTCTTTGAACCTGCTCCTTGGACGCCCTGCCGTTTCCGGTAATCGATTTTTTTATCCGAGTCGCACTGAAGCTTCTTACTTCAATCGCCGCTTCGGCACATTTCTGCAGTATAACACCTCTTGCGTGCCCCATCAAGATAGCAGTCTTCGGATGGGCATAATGCGAGTATAATTCTTCCACCGCCACAACCTCGGGCTTAAAACTGCCAAGAATCTCACCGGTATCGGCGGCGATTCTGTTCAACCTCTGCTCGATGGCCAGGTCGGTCGGCGTGGCAAAAACTCCCGCTTCAATCAAATTGACATTATCCCCGTCCGCCTCAAGACAGGCGTATCCACAGACCTGCAAACCCGGATCGATACCGAGTATTCTCATTTTGTGTATTTCCTTTTAAATTCTTCTATTACTTTTTGTCTATACTTCTCGGCTTCCTCCCGAAGAAATTGATAGTGTTTGACTTGCTTCAAAATAGTTCCTTGAGGAGTATCTTCTATCTCATATCCAGCGGTTCCCAAATATGAACGTATCGCATCAGCAGTTCCAAAGCTTTTATGTTCTCTTTCTACATTGCGTAATTCGCAAAATAGCTTAAAAAGATCATCAGCAATATCATTAGAAATTTGATCTCTTGCCCCAATAGTATCCTGGTATTCATCTTTTACAATACCTAAAACTTCTCCACCTAATTTCCTGAACATATTGTCTATTGCCGTGAGTGATGCTAAGTTCGTTCTCGGAACACCCTGAGTGGCTTCATAAACAGAAACAAAAATATCTTTTTCGCTTTGTGCAATCCTACTCGTTTCGTCCTTCACAAATAACTCATTTGTTAATCGAACCAAATCAAATATCACTGATAAACCAACAGCAGTGTTCAAATCATCATTCATCGCGTTTTCAAATTTCATTCGTAATCGATCAAGTTGCTTTTCAATACCAGAGTCAATATCACCCTGAGGTGCTTGAGTCATTCTTCTTCGAACTTCCTGAACGGTCTCGGTAATTTTGTTATAGCCGCTCAGGGCGGCAAAAAGTGCCGCATCGGAAAAATCCAGCGGGCTTCGGTAATGGCTGTTCAAAATCAACTGTCTTATCGCCAGAGGATTATAACTTTTGGTCAATCTTTCGTGCGCGCCGGAAAAAGCCTGTTTGAGTGTGATAAAATTATTCAGGCTCTTGCCCATCTTCTGGCCGTCAACAGTGACCATATTATTATGAATCCAGTATCGCACGAACTGCGCATCATTCGTCGCCTCGGACTGGGCAATCTCGCATTCGTGGTGAGGGAACTGGTTTTCCAGTCCGCCGCCGTGGATATCGATGGTCTTGCCGAGATATTTCATACTCATAACCGAACATTCCAGGTGCCAGCCGGGATAGCCCATCGACCAGGGACTGGGCCACTGCATGATATGATTAGGTTCGGCTTTCTTCCAAACTGCAAAGTCGGCAGGATTTTTTTTGTCCGGCGAAACTTCCACGCGAGCACCGGCAATCATTTCCTCGATATTTCTTCCGGAAAGCTTGCCATAATCCTTGAACTTCGAGACATCGAAATACACCGAGCCGTTGACTTCGTAGGCAAAACCTTTTTCCATAAGCGTTTTGACAAGGTCTATCTGCTCGGTGATATGGCCGCTGGCACGGGGACTTATATCCGGCCGGACGCAGTTTAAGGCGTCCATATCCTCGAAATAGCTGCGGGTATAAAATTCGGCTATTACCATAGGATGTTTCTTTTCTTTCCGTGCCTCTTTCGCGATTTTGTCCTCACCCTCATCGGCGTCGTCGGTTAAATGCCCCACGTCGGTGATGTTCTGGACGTAAGTGACATTATAACCGAGATAGCGGAGGTATCTGACAAGTATATCGAAACTAACATAGCTTTTAGCATGTCCCAGGTGGGCGTGACCATATACGGTCGGCCCGCAGACATACATCCCGACTTTGCCTTCTTCCAGAGGTTTAAACTCCTCTTTCCTGCGAGTAAGACTATTGTAAAGACTCAATGTCATAATAATCTCTTAAATCCTAAATTCTAATATCTAATACCTAAACAAATACCAAATTCAAATATCAAATGCTCAAAACAAATTATTTAGAATTTTATATTTTGGTCACTCGAATTTGTTTAGAGCTTAGGATTTCAAATTTAGTACATTTATTTTACAAGGTTCTTCTTCTCTTTTTTCTTATAAGTGCCGTTGCAGTAGCGGCGATGGCCAGTCCGGAACCGACGTCGCCGAAGCCCTCGTTCGTTTTGGCCTTGACGTTCACCGCCGTAAAATCTATCCCTAAAAGACTCGCTACGGCTCTTTTCATCTGGCCTTTGACCGAGCCGAGCCTCGGCTCTTCAGCGTGAATAATCAAATCGACATTAATTACTTCCCATTTCTTTTCTTCGAGCTGTTCTTTTACAATCAGTAAAAGCTCCTTACTGTCGGCGTTTTTCCACTTGTCATCCGTATCGGGGAATAATGTCCCGATGTCACCCATGCCGGAAGCTCCGAGCAGCGCGTCGATTACAGCGTGCAGGCCAACATCGCCGTCGCTGTGACCGGCCAGACCGGCCGGATACGGCACATAGACCCCGCAGAGCATCAGCTTCCTGTCCTCGACCAGACGGTGGATGTCCGTGCCGATTCCTATTCGATAATCAGCTTCGCGCTCTTCTATCACAATATCCCCTTCGTACTCGGAACATCCGTCCCGACAACGCTTACCGCCGTACCTAGCGATTTACCCAGACCTTTGAAAATCGCCTCGGCAATATGGTGACTGTTTGTGCCGTACGGCACGTTTATATGCAAATTAAATTTGCCGTTATTCGAAAAACTCCGGAGCATCTCCTCCAGACACTCGACATCGAAATCGCCGATCTTATCCGTCCGGTACTCAACATTATAAACGCACGTTGCTCTGCCCGACAAATCAACTGAGACATTCGCCAGGGCATCCTCCATCGGCATAGCACTATCGCCGTACCGGGCGATTCCCTTTTTATCGCCGAGGGCCTTGAGCAGAGATTCACCAAGACAAATTGCGATATCCTCGACCGTGTGGTGGGCATCTACCTGAAGGTCGCCTTTGGCCTTTACGACAAGGTCAATCTTACTGTGCTTGCTCAGGTGGGTTAGCATGTGGTCCAGAAAGCCGATGCCGGTATCGATTTCATATTTTCCAACGCCGTCAAGGTTAAGCTCCACGCTTACATCGGTCTCTTTTGTCTGCCTTTGTATCTTCGCAGTTCTGCCTTGCATAACAATATCCTTTTACAATTGCGACGGTTCGGTCGCCAAAATATCTTTCAAAGCGGCCAACAATTTGTCATTTTGTTCGGGAGTACCCACCGTTATTCTCAGTTTATCTTCGAGCCTCGGATAAGAAAAGTACCGAACAAAGATATTTCTCCCGGCGAGCTTTTCGTAAACATCTGCCGCCCCGCCGTTTCTGCACTGAGCCAATACGAAATTACTGAAACTGTCCGGCACACCGAAGCCCAGATTTCTTAACTGCTCCGTCAATCTTGTCCGTTCGGTTTTTACCTTTTCCACATTTTCTTTGAAATACTTTTGGTCTTTTATCGCCGCAGTAGCTGCCTCAATAGCAACCGCATCGACGTTGTACGAGTCTTTAACCTTCATCAAACCCGCGATTAGTTCCGGCCGGGCGATGGCATAGCCGAACCGCATCCCCGCAAGCGAATATCCCTTGCTCATCGACCGTAAGATTATAACGTTGTCAAAATCCTTCACCAATCCTGTGCAATTTTGCTCCGAAAAATCTACATACGCTTCGTCAATTAATAATACGCCGTTGATTTCGTCGGCCAACGAAGTAAGCTCATTGACGCTTA
>Ga0315543_1004105_pt1 | contig 12495 bp, 10 predicted proteins | sample SalMarSW160210MG_2_FD_203098 | JGI IMG/M metagenome (GOLD analysis project Ga0315543, IMG submission 203098) | Salt marsh sediment microbial communities from the Plum Island Ecosystem LTER, Massachusetts, United States - Salt Marsh Sediment SW1601-210 ...
CCCTGCGCCCTCGGAAGATACTCCGCCGGACGGCCCAAGTGCCACTTGCCGATACAAGCGGTCGCGTAGCCCACCTCTCGGAGCGCTTCGGCCAGTGTGATCTCCGAGTGAGGAAGTCCCGTGGGCGAGCCGGGAAACAGAACGCGAGGATTCTCGGCGCACATGCCGCTGCGTATGGGCAGCCGCCCGGTCAGCAGCGCGGCCCGACTCGGTGTGCAAACGCTCGCGGCCGAATAGAAGTCGGTCCACCGCTGTCCCTGCTCGGCCATGCGATCCAGGTTCGGCGTGGCGAGCGTCGGATGGCCGTAGCAACTCAAGTCGCCATAGCCCAGATCGTCGGCGAAGATGATGATCACGTTGGGCCGCTCGACTTTGCCGAGCACGGGCGAGCAGATCGACAGGACGACGGCAGCCAGCACGGGAACCATTCTCAAGAAAGCGGACAGCATGGCGGGGTCTCCTGGGAAGCAGAAACATGTCGGCAAAAACAATGCCGATTGTAGCATCACCGCCACGGTGCCGGCAACCACTAATCAAGATCGCCACGCGGCCCCGGCCCGAAGGGCCACGACAAGCATCGCCGGACCCTACAGCGTGCTGAGCTTCGCGAAGTTCAGCGTCGCGTTCATCGGGAAGACACCGTAGATGCCGCGGGTAAAGACCAGCTCGATGAAGTCGTCGGCCACGAGGATCGGGTTCTTCGGCACGATGACAATGTCGGAATCGGAAATCCAGATCTCGTCCGGCGGACAGGGTTGCTTGCCGTAGAGCGGAGGCCGCAGATTGAGCATCGTGGCCATCAGACGCCAATCCTCGCCGCGGCGCAACACGACCACCTGACGCAGATACGCGCCCACGTTCCAACTGCCCGCCATGGCGATCGCCTGCAGCACGGTGGTCGGGCCGCTCAGCTCATACCGGCCGGGAAGCGCCACCTCGCCGAGCACGTAAACGTACCGGGGCGCCCGATTGACCAGGACCGGGATCACCTCGATGCCTTCGACTTCCTTGCGATAGGCCTCCCGCAACTCGACGCGCAGCTCCTGCAGCGAAAGGCCCTGGGCCTGCACGACGCCCAGCGCCGGCAGCGAGATGGTTCCCTCGGGCGTGACCCGGACCGAAAAAACCTGGCCGCCTCGCCCGAAACGGCTGTCGACCGAGTTGCGCAGGTCGTCCAGCTTGCTGTTGACCCGAAGCGGCGAGACCGTGATGGCCGGCACCTTGTAGTACTTCGTGTAGAGCTCCTCGACCTCCTCGCGCAACTGGGGAACGGTGCGCCCGGTCGCTCTGACCTGGCCCAGCAGACGAAGCGTGATGGTTCCGTCGGGCTGAATGAGCAGATTGCGGTCGAGATCCGGGTCGGTGGCACTCTCGACCTGGATCTCGTCGCCCACATTCAACTGGTAGGGATTCGGTTGCTCCTCGCGCGTCAACCGATAGACGAGGTCCAATTCGTCGTCGACGCGCAGCCGATACTCTTGGACGTGTCGGGTCCGCGCCGGGCCGCAATACTCGCCCTGGGCGTAGTTCTGCCAGTTAATCAGCCGCGAGGCCTCCCAGCCGCACGGCTTCGGCCCATAGGCGCCCGGGCGGCAACAGCCCGACGGACAAACGGCGTTTCCGTGGAGTCGACTGCTCAGTCGGCCGACCCCCACGCGAAGCGTGCCCGTGCCGTCGACGCCCGGCCGAAAGCTTCCCGGGCAGTAGCCGGCCTGCGGCGGGCAGCACATCGCCGAAGGGCAACAGCCTTGCTGGGACTCCCAGCAGTCGACGCCACAGACCGGATAGGGTGCCGCCGGTCCGAGGGCCTGGCACCTTCGGATCATCCGATCGGTGATCAAAGCAGCAGAGTGTGCCGTCTTGGCCGGGAGGTGTGGTATCGACTCGGCGGCCACCGCCCCGGCCTCCGGCCGACACACGGAACCGAACGCGGAATCCGCCGAAGTCGACGGCGGTCTTGCCACGATGGATCGGAGTGCGGCGGCGCCAAGTATCAGCGCCACTCCCACCACAGCACACAGGAGTATCCTGAGTGCTCCGGTCAACGTCATGGCCTTAAAGGACTTTTTTGCCAGCACGGTTCTGTGTCCCTCGTCGTTTTCTCAGTTTTTCGGTGGCCGTTTTGGCGGCATTTTCGCCCAGCTTGCTTCATTGCCGAGTCTTCAGCAGGAAGTCCCAAGCCCATCCCCGCGAGGCCTGTTCCACCGGTGCCAACCCGGCAGAGGGTGGGCCGGCTTTGGCCGCCTCACGCGCGGCCGGGGCGGGCTGCCATCGTCTGGCCACCGAGGCATAGGATCCGGCGAATCGCCCGGGCGAAAGCCAGACCACCGACGGGGCCGGTCGAGCCGTGCCGGGCCGTGCCTTGCTTTGTGCCTTCTGCAGAGCGACCACCCGCTGTCGGGCCTCCTCGGCCCGCTGCACATCGCCCAGGCGGTGACAAACCTGAGCCAGGTTCTGCCACGCGGTGGCATTCTCGGCGACGGCCAGGCTTCGTCGGAGCACTTGCGCCGCCTCGTGGTAACGCCCGGCGCGGGCCAGCAATACACCCAAATCGTTGAAGACCAGATAGTTTTCCGGGCAGACTTCGGCAGCGGCCTGGAACAGCGCCAGGGCCTTGGTGTCGTCAATCGGCCGGGCGGCCGCCTGTTGCTCGGCCAGCGACCAGTGGAGTTTACCCAACGCGTGCAAGGCCATCGATCCGGCCACCTCGCCGCCGGCCGCGATGGCCAACTGCCCCCGGGCATAGTCCACGTAACGCTGGACCGCCTGCAGCGGTGTCAGGCGTCGGTGATCGGTCAACTTCAGCACGGGCGTGTCGTGACCGGTGATGATCCCGGCCATGTCCAAGTCGCCTTCGAGGCCGGAGCCGACCGGCACGAAATCGTCGGCCTCCTCAAACGCCGTAAGGCCCAGCGAGAGTGCCCGGCTGTGAACGTGACTGCGGCGCTCGCTGTCGAGCCCTTGCGCCACGACTCGAAGTGCCCGAACGAATTCCGCGCGCGCCGAATGATAGGCCTTGCGGCTGGCCAGATCAAAACCGCGACGGGTGTGGCTGTCCGCCTGGCGGGCGATCTGTTCGAGCTGCAGTGAACGCTCACCCGGCCGATAGGGAGTCGCCCAAGGAGTGGCTCCTGCCGCTTCGGACACGGCTCCTCTGGTCACCGATCCCGCGGCACCCGTTGCCAGTGAGTCTGAAGATCCTCCGGACAGGCCGTTCTCTCCCGGGCCGGCCTGGTCATGGGCGGCTACCGGTGGACCTGTTGGGTCCGTAGATCCTTCGCCGATCACCGGGCCGTCGACGGTCGACTCGGAATCGACTTCGGGTTGTGGCTGTGGTCCGGGGTCAACCAACTCGACCGCCTGCTCGGCCGGGTCCGACACAGTCTGGTCGTCGATTGCCGGAGAAAGGCCGGCTGGATCGGCCGCCGCCCGGGACCGCTCGAGACTTGTGGCGCACCGTAGCACGTGGCCGTCCGGCAAGAGGCGTGGAACCGTAGTGCCTTGGGATGATGAACGCCGCGAAACCGGCCGGGAGGAGGACTCGTCGCGGCGCGCTTCTTCACCCACGCGATAGCCAAACCAAACCGCGCCGGCCAGTACAACGGCGATAATCGGTATTATCGGAATTGCCGGCAGAAAGCGTCGCAATCGATCCATCGTTCTTCCGTGACTGCCCGCCCCAGGTCTGTTCCACTCGGCCCGCTCGATTCGGGCAAAGCCAGACAGCGACCCGGACTCCATGCCAGGGCCCTATCTCCTATATTCTGAGCGATCGGCCACACCGGGCTCACAGCCGTAATAAAACCACCCAGGCGCATAACCACGCCCGAGGACCCGCCCGAACAGCCGTCACAAGCGATCCCAGCCGCCCGGAGTATCCGGCAGTCCCGACATAGACCGATCGGGTGATTCGAGCCGCCCGATCGCTACAACCATCCGTCACCCATCTTGAGGGGGCGGGGTCTGGGCGTTAGGCTACGGACATGCTGCTGTTCAAGAAGCGATTCCTGGCGGCCATCCGCCAGGGAACGAAGACCCAGACCATCCGCTTGTGGAAATACCGTCGCATGCGCGCCGGCCAGCGGAGCTACATCCCGGGGGCGGGCTATATCCGCGTGAAGGCGGTCGAGGCGGTTCGCCTGGAGGAGCTTACCGACGAGGACGCCGGGCGCGACGGATTCGCGACGGCCGCTGCCCTGCGCGAGGAGCTCGCCCGACTCTATCCCCAACAACTGGCCGACGGGTACCAGGCGTACCGGATTGTGTTTGAACTGCTGCCGCCGGGGGAACAGAAGAAGCGTTAGGCCGCATGCCTCACCAGGTGACAACGGCTCACACGCGAAACATCTCGTACATCGCCTGGAGCGTTGCCTGGGGATCCTGGGCCACCAGACAGGCCAGCAGTGCGAGCATGCCGAGCCCGGCCAAAGCGAAGCCGAGGCCCCGGCCGTTTCGAGCGGCGCGCGTCTTGCCGGCCGACTGGGCCAAGCGGCGATGCAGCTTCTGCCAACCCAGGTAGCTCTGGTTGGGACCGCTGGCCACCAAGGAGACGTTGTGCATGAATTTGACGCTGTCCAGATGGAGTTGGACCCCCAACCGCGGAAGAACGAGACCATCGCCCGCCCAACGCGCCTCGGTATCCAGGCCGTCGACCACCTCGGCCAGCACACGGCGGAGTTGGTCGACCGAGACGTTGTAGACCACCAGACGCGGCCGCATCGTCAACAGGACCAACACGACACACAGCCCATAGAGTGCCAGCAGGGGCAGCCAAATCAGCGGCCCAGGCAAATGGAGCGCGGCCGACAAATGGAGCGCGGCCGACTCGGGAAACCAGAGTTCCATCGGTCCGACCGCGACCAGACCGACCATCGCCAGACCCAACGCGGTGGTGTCGCGCGTGCCGGAGAGGACCGTGGGCCGCCGCCGGAGGTTCACCGCAGCGACCGCCAAAAGGTAGACGGCCACCGGTCCGAAAGCGAGACACAATTGAAACGAGTCCATCAGGAATCCTTGTTCTCACGTCCGATCGGCTCGCCGCGCGAGCGGCCGTTGCCTCCGGCGCTGCGGAGCCGGCGTGCCTCGACCTCGAGTTTCGCTCGCTCGATCATGTAGTCGCTTCGAAGACGGCTGAAATGGGCCCGCGAGGCCACGGCGTCGGCCAGCGCCAACAGCAGGATCCACAAGACAAGAACGAGCATGCCGACATACAACAGAACTCCGACCATCGGCAACTCAACGAACGAGCCGATGGCGAGCAGCACGCCCAGCACGCCCAGCATCGTGCTGACCTGGATCCGGCGACGAAACTGACGACGGTAGAAGTCGTACTCCGCCGGTGAGAGTTCCCCTCGACGATGGCCTCGTCGGACGCGAAGGTGCCAGCAGGCCAGTCCGATCGACGCCAACAGGATAACCGCCGCGATCAATCTTGTCACCAGTGGTTCCACGAAGAGGACTCCTAAATAAAACCACGGAAAACCGAAAGTGCTTCTGCGGCAAGTCCTTCGTGATTTGCCGCAGGCTTCTCCATGCGGAGACTTTTACATTTACGCGGACTCATTTAGCGTGCCGTTTTGAGCCACTCGCGCACGACCCAGCCGACCTTGGCCAGGCTCAACGGCGAACACTTGTCGATCGTGTCCTCGGTGGTGTGCCAGAATCGCCTTTGACCATCCGGATAGTCGAAATCGATGATGTCGCACGTCGGGATGCCCGCGATATTGTGCAGCGGCAAATGATCGTCGACCATTTCGTGCTTGACGCGTGGAATGAACTCCCGCACGCCGAGACGCCGGGCGGTTGCCCAAATGTCGTCGACCAAGGGCCGCGTGTCGCGCCACCACATGCTGTTGCGCTCCTGGTAGATTTGCAGGTCCTTGTCCCCGATCATGTCCACCAGCACACCCCAGCGGTAGCGATAGTCGCGCGGGGTTTTTCGGTACTTTCGGGCGAAGTACTCCGACCCCAGGAGAAACCGATCGTACCGGTCGAAGATGTATTCCTCGGCGTCGAAGAAGACAAAGTCGACGCCGTAGCGGGGCTTGATCTTGGCCATGTGATTGCCTAACTCCATCAGCAAGGCCACGCCGCTGCCGCCGTCGTTGGCGCCGATGAAACGCCCGCGTGGGTTGTGCGGGTCGAGCATGGGAAACGGCAGCGTGTCGTAGTGGGCGCACAGGAGAATGCGGTCTTTTTTCTTGGGCAACCAGTGGACAATCAGGTTGGCCATCGGCACGCGTCGGCCGTCGCGAGGATCGGGCACGGTGAATTTCTGCAACCGGACCTCGGCCCCCAGTTTCTTGAAATGCTCGATGAGCAATTGCTGTTGCTTGGCCATGCCGGGCGAACCGCTCGGTCGAGGGCCAATCGCGCAGATCTGCTTGAGGTACTCGTAGGCACGAGCGCCGTCGAAATGCTCCTTGATGTCTTCAAGCCGGAATCGCGAGGTGGCTGCTTCGGCACGGTTGTCCGAACCGTCGTTGTAAGAAAGCAGAAACCCTATCAGGAGCAGCACAGCGGCCGCCAGTGCGGCCAGGAGGACCCCTCGGCGAAGGGGTCGCCGACGTGACATGTTCGCTTCTGCTCGGCTCATGATACTTTATTCTACCCCGCCAACCGGGTCCGTGCCTATCCCAGGCGAACGCTTTCAAAGTACTTAAATCCTCGCCACCGACGGCTCGGCCGCACTACGGCCTCTCGGCGCGGTCCGCTCTTGACGCCAAGGTCGAAAACGTCTACCGTCTTGCCCGTTTCCGTGTACTGCTTCCCGGCCCGTAGGGGGCCGACTTCGGAGATCCGCCATGAAAACGATCAACCTCGGCGCCGGCACGCCCCGACCCACTTCCGATTCACCCCAAGGAGTCCCGCTGCTCGATCTGGCCGCGCAACACGGGCCCCTGATGGAAGAGATCGTCGAGGCGCTCTCGCGCGTGTGTCGCTCGGGCGCGTTCGTTCTGGGACCGGAAGTGACCAGGCTCGAAGGGCTACTGGCCGACTATTGCCAGGTGGAACACGCGATCGGCTGCGCCTCGGGCAGCGATGCCTTGTTGTTGGCGCTGATGGCCTGCGACGTCGGACCGGGCGACGAGGTGATTCTGCCGAGCTTCACCTTTTTCGCCACCGCCGGCGCCGTCGCTCGGCTGGGCGCCACGCCCGTGCTGGCCGACATCGACCCGCGCACGTTCAATATCTCCCCGGCCGCCGTCGAAGCGCTTGTCGGTCCGGCCACCAAGGCCATCCTGCCGGTCCATCTGTTTGGCCAGTGCGCCGACATGGACGCCATCAATGCCATCGCCCGGCTCTCGGGCGGCATACCGGTCATCGAAGACGCCGCCCAAGCCCTCGGGGCTGAATGGGTAGGTCGTCGGGCCGGCTCGATGGGCCAGATCGGCTGCTTCAGCTTCTACCCGACCAAGAATCTCGGCGGCGCCGGCGACGGCGGCATGCTCACCACCAACGACGACGCGCTGGCCGACCGCTTGCGGCTGCTGCGGGTCCACGGTATGCGTCCGCGGTACTTCCACTCGATCGTCGGCATCAACAGCCGGCTCGATTCCTTTCAAGCGGCCATGCTCAACGTGAAGATGCCGCACCTGGACCGCTACACCCAGCGGCGCCAGGTCAATGCGGCCCGCTACGGCCGGCTGTTTGCCGAGGCCGGTTTGGATCGACTGCTTGGGTTGCCCTCCGACGGTCCAAAGCGTCGCCACGTCTGGAACCAATACGTGGTCCGCGTGCCGGAGGGAAAGCGCGACGCGTTGCGCGAGCACCTTACGGCCGCTCGAATCGGCTCGGAGATCTACTATCCGCTGGGCCTGCACGATCAGGAGTGCTTCGCCGAGTTGGGCTACGAGAAGGGTGACCTGCCCGAGACGGATCGCGCCGCCGCGGAAGTTTTGGCGCTACCGATCTTTCCGGAACTTTCGGCCGAGCAGCAGCGGCTGGTGGTGGAACAGATCGCCGGGTTCTACGGCGTCGTCGGCGGAGCGAAGGGCGCCGCAGCGGCCTGAGCAGGATGCGTCACGGCCGGCCTACGTAACAAGCTTGCGCCGCGGCGCTAGTTTTTGGTGTTCAGAGCCTCGTACTTCTGAGGTCTGGCCCGATCCGTACGTCGGCTGGTACGACAGACCACCAACATCCCCAGACCGATGCACAGAATAACGAGGAAATAGGGTAGCACCCAAGCCCCGGTGTTGCTCGATTCTTCCTCTGCCGGCTCCGCGTCCTTCGCCCAAAGCGTCCCTTCGACAATCAGCCAGCACCCCAAGACAAGTGCCCACGACCAGAGTCCTCGGCAGATGATCTTCACTCGGTTCATGCGTCGCTCCCTCCGAGACTTTCAAACCTCTATTGTAGCCACACCGGGGCTCGGGTGGAAACCGGGCGGTCTACAAAAAACACTTCGCGACATCCCCCGTTAGACTGGTTAGGCCCCTGTCATTCTTATGTCGCCGGGGGCAGAAGAAAATCGTCCACCGGCCGTGCCAGCCGGCGGAACTCGGCGGTCGGCACGGCCACCGTGTCCCAGGCCGGCGAGATGGGCCGGGCGGCGGAGGCATAGTCGGCCAGCCGAACGGCGACGAATCCGTAAAGGGCCCCGCGAAACTCGAAGAGCCGCTCGGCCGACAGCGGGGCGCGATCGCCCACGATGTTGTAGGCGAAGACGAACAGGCCGACGAACTGTTCTCCGAACAAGGCTTCCCACCGCCGGAGACTCTCCACATCGTCGCTGGTCGACCAGTTCTTCCAGTAATAGTGTTGGTCTTCACCGCTGGGGAAACGACGTCCCTTGACGTCGACCAACCACGAGACTCCGCTGGCCGAGGCGACGATGAAATCGAGGTTCTTGATGGACCGGCCATCGGACGCGAGGCTCCGCTTGGCCTCGTCCACGGCGACGTAGGGCACTTGCCGGCTACGGAGGTAGGCCTCGAACGCCGCTTCGTAGTGGTTGTCGCGGTTGGCCATGGCCGTGGTGCTCCCGCGGCTTGTCCTTGCAGATGGAGAAGCCGCCTCGGGAACGTACCATAGCCGCCGATGCGCGTTTTGTCCAGCAAGGGTCTACGACCCTTACCACATTCCGCCGCCCATGCCGCCCATGCCGCCCCTGCCACCGCCCATGCCGCCCATGCCACCGCCCATGCCGCCCATGCCACCGCCCATGCCGCCCATGCCATGCAGGCCCCTGTTCTTCGGGCGAGGTCTCAGCGGCGGCCGGCCGTCGCCGGGCGTCCCGTCCGTTACCATGCGGATCGCAGCCAGAAGCTCGCCGATGCGGCGATGGATATGATAGGTTTGCGTGACGACCAGTATCTTGGCCGTGTTGAAATCCTCGCCGACAATGGTGCCGTTGCCACCCGCCTGCTGCCAGGAGTCCGGCTCGATGGACGTGGTGAGCGTGTGAACAAGGGGATCGTAGTCCGTGTAGGGCTCACCCTTCTCGTCTCGATACGTGACCAGGTCGACGACGTCGTAGACCCGCATGGTGCGGTACTCTTCCTCGGCCTCTTGTGTCGTGATCAGCAGGACTTCATCGCGGATCGTGTAGGTCAGGTCGAAATCTCGGAGCATGAGCTCCAAAGCGCTTCGCAACGAGATGCCGTTCACGGCAAAGGTAACCGACGTGTCCGAGCCCAGGTCGAACTCCTCGAGCGCCTTCTTGTCGAGCCAGATGTTGATCGCATGCCGATCCTTCAAGTATTCGACGACTTCGCCCAGCGTGTTCTCGTTGAATTGCATCTTGGTTTTTCCGGCCAGGGCCCGTTCGATGCGTTGCTCGGCCTCGGTAGGCGACCGCCGGGCGGGGAGCCGCTGCTTGGCCGGCAGTTTCACGACCTTGTGCGTCGGTGTGGCCCGAGGCGACTTCTGTCCATCCGGCGGCGAAGGGCCGAACGGATCGTCTGGTTTTCCCTGGGCCCACAGACAGGCGGCGCCGATGGCCGTGATCAGAAGCGCAGCCGCAACCACTCGCATGTTTCTATGCATGGCGAGTCCCCTTCTCTAAAAAGGATGGCGTGAAGTGAATAGAACCGCCGGCGGCGTTCCGCGACCGCCGACTTGAGATGGCCATCAGTATACCACAGGTGGGCAGAGAATCAATGGCCAGACGGGCGGAGCAAGGAAGTATTTCATCCGCGGGCACGAAAAAGCAGTAAGCCCATCCAAGAAATGGGATCGGTTGGGCGAACAGAACCTGTTGCACGGGCGTAGGTCTCTTCGGATCCCCCATGGCAGTGGGGGCTTTTGTTGTGTCGCCGAAGCGGCTAAAACAAGCAGCATCGGCAAGCTATGGTTGGCATGAAGAGGTCAACGAGACTCCATCCTTCTTACTCAAGTTGCAGGAGATCTATTGATGAATCGTCAACATTCCGTGTTCACGCCGTGCTGGAAGCTCGTTGTCGTGTTGGCGATGACGGCTTGCATCACCACGGCGATCGTCGCACCGGCCCCGGCCGAGCCGTCGGCGGCCGAGAAGCTCAAGGCGCTTGACACCTCCTTGAACTTGATTCCCGAGGACGCCGCGTTCTACAGCTCCATGCTCCGCAATCGCGAGCAAATCGACGCGATCCTCCAGAGCCGAGCCTGGGCCAAGTTTCAGGAACTGCCGCTGGTCCAGATGGCCTGGCAGACGTACGAGACAACCAGCGCCTCGCCCCACGCCAAGGCGGCCCAGGTGAAGATGGTCTTGGAAAATCCCCAGGTAAAGGACTTGTTGGCCCTGTTGGGCGACATGTTCTCCCGCGACGTCTTCGTCTATGGCGACGCCGACATGGTCGATTTTCTCAAGCTCATGCAGGAGGTCGGCACAGCCATGAACTACGGTCCGGTATTGCTGAAGATCAGCGGCCAGATGGAAGACGTCGACATAAACAGAATCAAGGCCATGGTCCTCATTGCCGCGCTGGCCGAGAACGCCGATCAGATCAAACTGCCCAGCATGGTCTTCGGGTTCAAGGTAGAGGATACGGCCCGGGCCACCATCCACCTGGGCAAGCTGGAATTCATCGCCGGGGCACTGCTGGCCAGTCAAGGCCCCGAGCTGGCCAGTGCATTGAAGCGAACGAAGATCGATGGGCAGGACTATCTCGTTCTGACGCTCGAAGGAAACATGATCCCTTGGGACAAGATTCCACTGGAGAAACTCAAGGGGGTGCTGGAACTCGAAGAAGGCAGCGTCGAGCGGCTCGTTGAGAAGCTGAAACAGAAAAGTCTGGTCATCGCCATGGGACTGCGTGGAGACTATCTTCTCGTCTCGATCGGTTCGTCGACCGAGCCTCTGACGAAGCTAGGCAAGGGTGCGGGGCTGGTCAGCCGGCCCGAAATGGTCCCCTTGGCCAAGTTTGCCGATCGGCGGCTCGTCTCGATCGACTATCTCAGCAAGGAATTCATGGAAGTCTTCAGCAGCGGCCGACAAGACGTTGATGATTTCATGGAATTCGCCGAGCAGATGCTGCTGGAGTCCAAACTGACCGACCAGCAGCAGGCCCAGGTCCGCAAAGACGCCACCGAACTGGCCCAGACCATTAAGCAGAGAATGCCGGTGGTCGGCGCCACCTCGGGCGTCAGCTTTCTCTCGAAACGGGGCATCGAGAGCTTCAGCTACGACTGGAGCATGCATCCCGCACTGGACGGGACCAAGGCGTTGGGACTTCTGACTCACGTCGGCTCTTCGCCCATCCTGGCGGTCGTCTCGCGAGGCAAGGTCTCCGTGGAGGAATACGACCTGATGGTCAAATGGCTCCGGAAGGGATACGGCTATTTCAAAAAGTACGGCGTCCCCCAAATGCAAGAGAGCGAGCGCGAGAAGTTCGAAAAGTTCGCCGAGTTGGCGGAGCCGATCCTCGCCCGGGCGCATAAGGCCACGCGCGAGAAGCTTCTGCCGGCGCTGGACGGACAGGTGGGGCTGGTCGTCGACGGCAAGCTCACCAGCAAGCAGTTCCTCAAGACGCTGCCTGCCACGGACAAGGAAATGCCGATGATCGAACCGGCGATCGTCCTCGGGGTGCGCGACGCGGATCTCATGCGTGAGGCGCTGGTCGAATATTGGGGCATTATCCAAGAAACACTCGACACAGCCGCCCAGATCGAGCCGGCATTCGACGACGTGTTGCTTCCCGAACCGGAGACCATCGACACGGCCAATGGCGAGTTGTTCGCCTTCGTCCCTCCCGAAGAGTGCCCCGTGGACAAGCAACTCACTCCGAACGTCGGCGTCGGCAAGGACGTGTGCGTCTTCTCTATGTCACAGGCCCACACCGAACGGTTGTTGAAGGCAACGCCTTTGTCCGCCGGCGGCGTGCTTTCCAAGACGGATCGGCCCATGGCCGTGGCCGTCGTGTTCGACTGGGCCGGTCTGCTTCGCGCCGGCCGGCCTTGGATCGACCTGGCCGTCGAGAAGATTCTCGATCAGACTCTCGGCCCCGACGCGGACGAAGCCGACAGGGAGGGCATCCAAAAGCAGGTTCACACGGTGGTGGAACTGCTCTCGGTCCT
>Ga0315543_1004109_pt1 | contig 12484 bp, 15 predicted proteins | sample SalMarSW160210MG_2_FD_203098 | JGI IMG/M metagenome (GOLD analysis project Ga0315543, IMG submission 203098) | Salt marsh sediment microbial communities from the Plum Island Ecosystem LTER, Massachusetts, United States - Salt Marsh Sediment SW1601-210 ...
GGCCTTGCCGAGCTTGAGAAGGCAGAGACAGAAAATATCATCTAACAAGGGCGTTGAGTCCGACGCCTAAAAACCGGCGCGGCTCACGCCTGGCGTTAGATGGAAAGGAGCAAACAATGGACCTTGGATATGAACAATTACTGGCATTGCAAATTATGAGAGACAGGCCTGATATGGAAGCATCGGCCATTGCTAAAAAAGCAGATTGTTCCTGGGATGAGTTGTACAATTTAAGTAAAAAGGGGTTGATTGATCTCGGAGTGAATAGGCTACAGAATAAACAACTTCATCCGACATTGACTGGCGATGGCCTTGCCGAGCTTGAGAAGGCAGAGACAGAAAGTGAATTTGTTAAGGCGTTTGTAGCTGGTGCCAAATGGTGGGAATATCATGAAACAGAGTTTACCATGTGGCAAAGTGATCAACGACTTGCAGAGGAAGAGGCTATCAAGCGATACGCCTCCCAACAAGGTCAATCCAGCGGACATGATGATCGTTGCCGATGTTGGAAATTTCCAGCCACGGATTGTAATGAATTTAAAGGCGGTAAATGTCTTTTGCGTTGCCGCTGATCTTAGCGTTATAAAGAATTTTGGAGGTAATAATAATGATAGAGGTTTATTGGATAAGTCTCGAAAGTGAGCCAAAAAATGGATATTATGAAAGAGATATGAAAGACATTATTGGCGCATTAGAATCGCTTGATTATGATGGAGAGGGATTTATTATCAAAAGGTGTCAAATGAAAGAGGAAGATTATTTGGCCCTTCCTGAATTTACAGGGTTTTAAATTCTTTATAACCAATCACTCCAGCGGAGCGCATAATAACCGCGCCCGCTGAGTTCAGGCGTTAGGACGTATATTGGGGACAAGAGTATCGAAATAATCAAATGAGTAGATGTGGGTGGTGTCTTAAAAAGGGTGGATACCCAATATACGCCTAACAAGCAAATCAACTTGACGGGCTAATAATCGGGCGGATTTATAGCGAAGGTTGGGGGCGTATTCCAAATCAAGAGACACGCTAAACTCTCATCCGCCCGCAAGTTATCTTGGCGTTCGTTTTCTAGGAGGTAAATATGAATGTTACTATCAATAATTCTATCGGGTTATTAAAAGAATGTTTACATAATTGTGATAAGGGCAGTACTTATTTATATGGATGGTGTTTGGGTGAAAAAGAGTTGATAAAACAAACAATTAACGAATTAGAGGAAATCGAAAACGAACAAGAAAATCCAGCAGACGGCGTAACCGCCGCCCCTGATTAGCGGCATTAGCCATAATGGAGCCTTTTTATTGGATACGGTAAGCCAAGTGTACTGAGTGCCTGGCGTACGCACCGACCGAGGATTTGAGTGTTTTTCTCAATAGTGGTCTAAGCTTGGCGATCGTTCTACGGCGCAAGTAGTTGAGCGGGCAATGTTAAACCTCATTATCCATATAGAAGGCTCCATTATGGCTAACAATTCACTCGACTCGACCTCGTGATACTCGGCGAGTCAGCTCAAGCGATGGAAGATCTATCATGCGCGTATATAGGGGTGAATTTTGGGTATAGGTTTTAAAGAGAGAAAAGATGACACCCAAAAAAAGTGACATGATCAATACTATCTCGATACTGGCAGATATAAGCTATCTAGAGAGGCAGGAAAGTTTGACGAGTAAACAGGTACAATGGATTGTAACTGTAGATCAAATATTCCGCTATTTTTCCCGGAGATTAAAGAATCTGCTCAATAAGCCGGTGAGAGGATAAACAATGGACATTACAGAGGCAGCAAAAATCATACATACCGTGGCAAAAGATCATGGATGGTGGGATAAGGAACGGCCGATCCCGGAGCTCTTGTGCCTCATTCACTCTGAGGCAAGCGAGGCCCTAGAGGCATACCGAAACAGCAATGACGATAATTTAGCAGAGGAGCTGGCCGATATCGTGATCAGGGTATTTGATATGGCAGAGGCCCTGGGCATTAATATCGAACATGAGATCATCAAAAAAACCATGTTCAACAAATCACGCCCATACAGGCATGGAGGCAAAAAGTGCTAATAGATGATTATAAAAACTGGCTACAGGCCCGGCACTATTCACAAAAAACGATCAAGATCTATACTGATCGGATTGAGAAATTTATCATCGAAATACATGATCCATTGAATGTGGACCAGGCCGGGATCCAGCGCTATTTAATAGGCTTAAAAAACAGAGGCATTGAATTTACTACCCTGGAAGGCACTTTTTCAACCCTCAAGAATTTCTATACCTGGCTCATTATTACCGGCCAGCATACCATCACCCTGGACCAGAACCCTCTCAAGCATTTAATGCCGGTCAAACGACAAAAACGAGTCCCAAAAATCATACCGAATGATGATCTTTCTGCACTACTCAGGGCCCCGGATCTCAAAACGGTGCGAGGGTGCCGTGATTATGCAATTATGCTTTTTCTTCTTCACGGCCTCAGAGCCCTGGAGCTATGCACCCTTACCCTCGATCAAGTATTTATCGACGGGTGGGGCCCAGCTCGGAAAATGGTGATCGATGTCAAAGGTAAGGGCAGAAAAGAGCGCCGGATCGTTATGGAGCGGAGCGGTGATACCGAGTGGGCCTGGAATCGATATATGGAAAAGAGAATGGCCTATAATTCAAGCATCGCATTCCTGGCACTATTAGGAAAAGGCAATAGTAAGCAATTAACGACCAATGGACTCTATAAGATCTTATCACGATATGCCCTAAAGGTAGCAATCTCCAGGTGGCACCCACACCTTTGGCGCCATACTGCAGCGGTGAGAATGTTGGAGGACGGGGTATCACTCAAAGAGATTCAATATCGCCTGGGCCATGAAAGCGTCCAAACCACCGAAAAATACCTGGGAGCGGCCACAATTTTGCAGGATGAATCAGCAAATTCTCTCTGGATCCACCAGCTAAAGAAGGCAGATAATCGATATAGGCGATGGCGGCAATAATAGGCAAATAAAAATATATTAGGTTGACAGTTTTTTTCATTGAATACGCAATCATTGCGTATAACCATAAGGGCGCTAAAATATTGAAAAAAGCACTAAAATCCCGGGCTCATTTCAGGACCCCATTGCGTACTGTAGTACGCAATCAATTCCCACTTAGTTGCAGAGTACGCAATTTTGACTGCGTATTGCTTGCAGTTTTTGCGTATTTTGCGCCTTTTCTGGGGTCTCAAAATTGGATTTATCAGTCATTTTAATAACTTAACTATATGCAACATACGCAATCGCATAAAAACGAGCAAATAATGCCAAAAAAACAGTGTACCAAATGCGGTGAATGGAAGGATTTAGAGGGTTTTTATAAAGATAAATTCAGTAAGTCTGGGATAGATTCTGCTTGTAAGAAATGTGTTAGTTTAAGGAACAAATTGAAAAAGCGCAGGGATATCAAAACATTAAGCGATAATTATATAAAAGCAATATTAACAGATAGATCTCAAATGATCCGCTCCCAAATTACTCAAGAAATGATCCAGGAAAAACGCAGGGAAATAAAGGAACAGAGATTATTAAAAGATAATGGGAAAAGAAAATGCAGGGAATGTGGCCAGATCAAGGAATTGGGGGATTTTTATAATAAGAAAATATGCAGGGATTGCAGAGAAAATATTAAAATATTAAGGGAAATAAAAAGGGAGGCAAAAAGGAAGGCAAAAAGGAAATCTCCCCAAGAGCTTTATGAGGAAAATGAGAAGAAAAAACAAAAAAGCAGAGAATATTATAAAAATATTGGCAAAACAAAGATGATAAAAGGTCTAAATGACCACTATGTAAAAATGAAAATTGTCCAGCGAATTAATTTAGAATATAAAGATATAACTCCTGAAATGATTCAATTAAAGAGAGAACAATTACTATTTTATAGGCAGTTTCAACAATTAAAAAGGAGGATAAACGATGGGATTATTAACTGAAGAAATGCAGGAAATTAGAAGGCTGCATAAGTATTTGGATAACGGCGGAAAGGATTTCGATTATATCAATGCTAAAATCGCACTGTTTTCACAAAGTGATAAGAGGCAAAAAACACTTATACAATTGCTTGGGCTTATGGGCAAATATAAGAATGGGAATTCTCTTTTGAAAAAAATGTATTCCATGAATCTTATCACTGAATATGAAGCGATTTCTATGGCTCCGATAGATTTTGAAAAAGAACTTGTAATCTGCCCTATTGGAGATAAAGAAATAACCAGGGCCGAATGCCTGGATTATTCAGGGAGTCATTATGAAGAATGTCGCGGATGTGAACAAGGTATGTCAACAAAGAAATATTTAGCGCCACATGTACAGGAGCGTGTTTAACTCTTTAATTATAATAAAGCGGCTCCCTCCTGGAAATAAAATCGCTTACAGTTTCCCTCATCCCGAAATTCAAGTGCGATTAAATAAAAAACCGGGTTGCATATAAAAATGAACATCAAAAATATATCAATTAATGAACTAAAGCCTTATAAGATCAACCCAAATTAATAAAGCATATTGAATAAAGACAAAAACAAACCGCCAGATAACGGCCAGGATAAATATGCCAGCCTCTTAGATGATGACAAGATAATTTCTCTTATCGATTCGGCCAAGAATGTTGTCCTTAAAAATCTTCTTAAAAAGATCAAGGATGCTGAACCTCTCGCCGCTCACGAAGTTAAGCTATTAAAGGAGTTTGAGGCAGAGCTTAAGGCCAGGCAATCAGGCACCGGCCGGCGCCTCCTATCCACGCAAAAGCAACTGGCCGAGTACCTGGGTAAAGCAACGCGGACCGTATCCTATTATAAAAGCAAAAACATGCCGGTCAATCCCGACGGCACCTATGATCTGGATGCAATCGATGCCTGGATCGAGGCCCGCACCAAAAAAGGCATTGGTCAACCCCACGGCGAGCGGCCTGATTCAGGAGATAAGTCAGGCTGGGAGGCGGTCTATAAAGAAATGAAGGCCCGCCTGGCAGAGCTCGAGCTCCAAAAATATAAGGGTGAGGTTATCAGCCTGGATGAGGTCAGGCGGCAATGGGTCAACCGGATCATCGAGGTCAAAACAGCCTTGCTATCACTCCCGCGAAAATTACCACCGCTCCTTGAGGGCAAGGAAAAGCGGGACATGGAGGCAATCATCGAGGATGAAGTCCGCTTCATTTTAGAAAGATTCTCACGCCCAGGCGGTAAACTAAAAAAGGAGGTATATCATGACAAGTAAAAAAGCAGATTGGACAGAAACAGAGCGGGACACCTGGAGACCGCCGGAAAGACTCACCGTATCGGAGTGGGCGGATAGGTACCGTATCCTGGTCCCGCAAACAAGCGCCGAACCAGGCCCCTGGCGCACGGTCCGCACACCCTACCTCAAAGAGATTATGGATGATTTTTCAGATCCCTATGTGGAAAAAGTGGTTTTCGAGACAGGCTCCCAGCTCGGCAAAACCGAGGTCCTGTATAATTGCCTCGGTTACGTTATCCATCAGGCACCGGCCCCGGCATTGCTCATCATGCCGACCCTGGACCTGGCCCGCTATGTCTCACGCAACCGGATCCAGCCCATGATCAACGCATCCGATCCGCTCTGCGATCGAAAGCCTGCAAATGACGATGAATTCACCATGCTGGAGATGACATTCCCGGGCATGGTCCTTTCCCTGGCCGGCGCAAACTCGCCGGCCTCCCTGGCATCCAGGCCGTGCCGATATATCTTTCTCGATGAGGTCAACAAGTTTCCCAAATTCACCCAGGGCAATGAGGCGGATCCCATATCCCTGGCCACGGAACGGCAAAAGACCTTCTGGAACAAAAAGACCTTTATCGTGTCCACTCCCACCTTAGAGGACGGCCAGATCACCATCGAGCGGGAATCCTGCGATCAGATATATCAATGTTATGTTCCATGCCCGGAATGTGGCGCAATGCAGATCCTGGAGTTTAAACAAATCAAGTGGCCCGATACCCTCGATTCGACATCGCCCACCTATGCCCAGGAGGTCCGTGAGTCTGCATGGTACGAATGCCCTCAATGCCAGTGCATGATCGATAATTACCAGCGTACCCAGATGATCGCCGCCTATCAATGGTGGCCGGAGAAAAATATTCTTGAAACCAGCCAGACAATCATCCGGAGCAAAGGCTATCACTTGAGCTCGCTCTATTCACCCTGGCTCACCTGGGGAGATATTGCAGAGAAATTTATCCAGTCAAAAGATCACCCGGAAAAGCTCCAGAATTTTCTCAACTCATGGCTGGCACAGGTCTGGGTTGAAAAACTCTACCAGGCAGATGAGCGTGAGATCCTTACCCATACCACGGACACCCCACCCCTTATTGTGCCGGACCAGACCCTGGTGCTCACAATGGGAATCGATGTGCAAAAAGCCGGCTTTTACTACGTCGTCCGGGCCTGGGCACGGGACTATACCTCATGGCTCATTCGATATGGCTATATCATGAGCTGGGATAACCTTCGTCAAATCATTTTCGACGATGTCTATTATATTCACGGAGGCGAGCCGCTCCATATCTGGCGGGCGGCCATCGATACCGGTGGCAGCGAAGGCGCAGAGGAAGGGATCAGCAGTACCGAAGAAGTCTATACCTGGTTACGGCAAAATAGCCAGGGCGTTGTTTTTGGCGTAAAGGGATCCTCACGCCCTATGGCAACACGCATGAGTCAATCGATTATTGATAAGATGCCCGGACCAAAAGGCCGAAATATGCCGCTCCCCGGGGGGATTATCCTCTGGACCATTGATACCGCCAAGTTTAAAGAATTGCTCCATTACCGCCTGCAGGTCGAAATAGGCCAATCACAGGCCATATATCTTCATAATCAAACCGGTATGGACTATGCCCGGCAAATCACCGCAGAGGAAAAACACCGCAATAAAAAAGGGAAGGTGGAATGGGTCGCCACCAGGGCGGATAATCACTATCTCGATTGTGAGGTGTATTGCGCCGCGACCGTGGATCCGGAATGGTGGGGTGGTCTCAGGGTGCTCAAAGACCGGCCACAGCCAAAGGATATGGCCCCAACCCCGAAATCAACTCCGAAATCGCCCTGGATTTCACCTAGAGGAGAGTCCTGGTTGAGGTGAATAATTATACCATGGACAAAGGAATTATTATGATAAATCCGCAATCCGAAACCCGAAACTCGTAACCCTGACTATGCCCTGGCTTGAAAAAAAAGAGAACTGGCTGACCCCAGGTAAAAGTAAAATGACACCTAAAAAACTATTTAATGAAAAGGTGTATTCCGTTACGGAGGTTGCGGCATCGCTCGCTGTTACACGGCAGACTATCTATAAATGGCTATCGATCGATGAGCCGGAGTATGCAATTATCCCACCGAACGCATGGTTTAAATTACCAAATGGCCACATCCGGATCCGGGAATGGATCGTTTTAAAAATCAAAAAGGGAGAAATTTAATCCATGAGCCATAAATCGGCAAAGAAGCTCAGAAAAATAATGAATAAAAAAATTATTGCACTTGTCGGGATTATAAAATCCTTTCCCTTGCGCAAGCGGATTATTATTGCCCTCGACATCATCAAAGGGAAATAGCGTATAATTTCAACCACTTACCCATTTTCACCGAGCCCCATATTCACCCCACAATCGATTTTCTCACCAGGCCGCTTACCATAACCCTTGGAATACTTAAATAATTGATTATAGGGGATTTATGCGATCCAAAAATTTTCCAAAACCCCGCAAATTTATGTAAAACTCAATATATAGCATACTATTTCTCTATATACCTATATGTAGTAAAAAACACATCCTTGACCCCTCCCTTTTTCCCCTTTAAACTGGGCACATCTTTTTCATACTTATTTCCTCCTTGATGATGGGGCCGTGCGGGCCGCACACTGCACGGCCCCTATTTTATTGACTATTGATTATTGACTATTGATTTTCAATCTTCAATCTTCAATAGAAAATTTTCAATTACTTATGACCGCAGCGCAAGACATTATCAACGCAGTCGATACAGCGATCCTGGCCAAGTTAAACGGCGGCGCCGTCCGTTCGTATGGGATCGGCGATCGCAACCTCACGCACATGAGCCTCAAAGAGCTCAGAGAAACCCGCAAAGAATATGAAGCCCTTGTCAGCGCAGAGAGGGGCGGAGTAAAAAACTATGCCTCGTTCAAGGATCCGTCGTAAAAAACTAAAGCAACCAAATATCATTGAGCGGACCATCCGCTTTGTATCGCCCCGCTGGGGCCTCAAGCGTGAGATGTCCCGGTTCGGCCTTGATTTCATGGCATCGGGCAGCTACCGTGGCGCACGCACGACCAGGCCGCATGACAAATGGCTCCCTGGCGGCGGATCAGCCGATCAGGATATCTTATCCGATCTTCCAAAACTCCGTGAGCGCTCCCGGGATCTCAACCGCAACGAAGGCATTGCAGCCGGCGCAACCAACGCAGTGGTCCAAAATGTAGTGGGATCCGGCATCATGCCGCAATCCCAGATCAATGCAGAGCGGCTCAAGATACAGCCTGAGAAAGCAACCGAGCTCCAGCAGCAGGCAGAGCTTGCCTGGCTCCGCTGGAAACGAAACGCAGACAGCACGAACCGGCTGGACTTTGACGACATCCAGGCCCTGGTACAACGCCAAATCTTAGAAAACGGCGAGATCTTGTTTCTTCCCCTTATGATCGCAACCAGACGGCCCTATTCCCTGGCCCTGGAGCTTGTGGAGGCAGACCGCCTCGAAACCCCGACGGCAAAAATGAGCATAGACCGAGTACGGAGCGGCATCGAGTTCGGCCTGCGTGGCCAGCCCGTTGCCTACTGGATTAAAAAATCACACCCGGGAAGCTGGTCATATCGCCCCTATCGCATCGATGATTATAAACGGATCCCTGCATGGAACACACTCGGCAGGCCGAATGTCTTTCACCTTTTCCACCAGATGCGCCCCGGCCAATCCCGGGGCGTGCCCTGGTTTGCACCGGCGCTCGATATCTTTAAAAATATGGCGGATTATATGGAGTCGGAGCTTGTGGCTGCCCGGGTTGCGGCCTGTTATGCGATCATGGTCACATCCTCAAATCCATATAACATGGCCACGAATGCATCCGCCGGTGAGACCGATTCAGCAGGAAAGCCGGTCGAATACCTTGAGCCGGGCATTATTAAATATCTTGCCCAGGGCGAAGATGTCAAGTCCTTCACACCGAACCGGCCGGGCAATACCTTTGATTCCTTTATCGATCGGATTCTCAGGGCAGTCGGCGTGGCCCTGGATCTTCCCTATGAGATTCTTGCAAAGGATTTTTCAAAAACAAATTACTCGTCTGCCCGGGCATCGCTCCTTGAGGCACGCAAATTTTTTCAGGTCCGCCAAACATGGCTTGCAAAACGATTCTGTCAGCCATGCTGGGAAATGGTGCTTGAGGAGGCCTGGCTCCGCGGTGAGCTCGATGCGCCGGATTTTCTGAAAAACAAACGGGAATATTGTAAGGCCCGGTGGATCCCGAACGGCTGGCAATGGGTGGATCCGGTCAAAGAGGCAAACGGTTCGCAGATATCGCTCAGGAATAATATGACAACCCTTTCAAACATCCTGGCCAGCCGGGGCGACGACCTGGACGAGACACTTGAGACCAGGGCCCGGGAGATCAAAAAGATCAAGGACCTTGAGGAGAAATATAAGATTACCTTTCAGCAACCAAAACAAGCACCAGGGGAGCCATAACCATGCCACAGGAAAAAGAAGAAAAATCATCCACGATATCCCGCATCATCCATAAGCTCAATTCCATGCCCTGGGCCATCAGGCCGGAAAAACTGCAGGCCATTCAAGAGATCATCGACCGCAAGCTCAAGGGAGAGACCATCGAATTTGAGGCCGCTACCAGATCTGGAAATAATGAGCCTACATATATGACGATCGATAAAAACGGCCTTGCAAGCATTCAAATCCACGGCACCGTTGGACGACGGCTCAATATGTTCGAAAAGGCCAGCGGCGGGGTCAGTACCGAGATCCTGCTTGCCGATTTTAAAAAGGCCACCTCAGATAAATCAGTCAAAGGCATTTTATTACATATCGATTCGCCCGGCGGCATGGTCGATGGTATCAAGGAATTGACGGACGCTATCTATTATGCCCGCGATCAAAAACCGGTATTTGCCTATGCAGAGGGTGAGATCGCCAGTGCCGCATACTGGTTGGGATCAGCGGCCCATAAGGTTTTTTCTGAAAAAACGGCGCTCATTGGCAGTATCGGCGTGGTGGCCACACACTACGATTTTTCAGTGGCAGACGAAAAGCAGGGTGTCAAACGTACTTACATATACAACGGCAAATATAAGCGCATCGCCAACGATGCAGAACCCTTGAGTGAAGAAGGCCATGCCTATCTTCAAGAAATCGTCGATGATTTTTACGGCATCTTTGTCGAGGACGTCGAGCGCAACCGCGAGAACCTATCACAAAAGACCATCCTTGATATGGAAAGCAAAATCTATATTGCAGACAAGGCCCTGAAACAGGGTCTCATTGATGGAATAGGCGACTATTCCCAAATTTACACAACTTTAAAGATGGAGGCACGAATCATGACCAAAGATGAATTACAAGCGCAGTTCCCGGATCTCTTTAAAGAGATCCAGGCAGAGGGCCTTGCCAATGCATCACGTGAGGAGATTGAAAAGGAACATGCCGATATAGTGGCAACGATCGCACAGGAGGCAACCGACCGTGAGCATACCCGCATTATGGGTATTTTCACCGAGGCCTATGGCAAGGAAACAGGCGAGAAATTTAGCACCATTATCAAGCCCGGCGCTACTGTGGCCGACATGATGGCATTTGCACAGGACCGGGCCAAGCAGGATATTCTGAAAGATTTGGTCGATGCTGGTCCTGATTCCGTTGGCCAGGAGCTCGAGGTTTCGGATGATCCCCTCGCAGGCCTGGAGGGTGAGGCATTATACAAGGCTGAATATGAGCGCACCCCGGATCTCAAAGATGAGTATGGCTCCATAGAAAGCTATATCGCATACAGAACAGCCGAGGCAGCGGGCCGGGTCAAAAGCCTGAAAAAGAAGTAAACAATAATTAATTCAGGGATTCAGGGATTTAGGGATTTAGGGATTAAATCCGAAATCCGCAATCCAAAATCAAAAAGGGAGGCATCATGCCTATCAGCATTAAAAGCAAGCGCGAGGGTTTCCGCCGGTGCGGCATTCCGCATTCGGCCAATGAGATCACCTATCCTGATGATCGCTTTACACCCGATGAAATAACACGATTACAGGCAGAGCCGATGCTCACAGTGGAGATAGTGCCGGATCAACCGCACGAAATTTCTGGAGATACTATGACCGTTGCCCAGATAAAGAATGAGCTCGATGCCCTGGGCGTCGAATACCCGGACAAGGCAAAAAAGGCAGAGCTGTTTATGCTCTATCAGGCGGCATTGGATACGGTTGAAACAATTTAGGATTGATTATCATTTTTTCAATTTTCAATAGTCAATAGTTAATTGTCAATTAAAAACGGAGGTATTGAATCATGACTACATTAGCAGCGAATGAACTCCGAACCTTTGAGCTCGGGGACCGCAACGAATTTCCAGTTATTGCGGCAGACATTATTTACGAAGGGGCTGCCGTGGGTCTGGTCATTGCATCAGGCCATGCCCAGCCATTAACCTCTGCAGACAAGTTCGTCGGGTTTGCAGAGAAAAAGGCCGACAATTCCCTCGGCGCAGCCGCGGCACTCAATGTGCGCACCGTTAAAAAAGGCGCAATCAAACTGGCCGTAACCGGCGCAGTCATTACCGATGTAGGTCAGCCCGTCTACGCCCAAGATGACAACACATTTTCATTTATCAAAACATCAGGCGTATTCATCGGCTTTATGCGGCGATACGTGTCAGCCGGGGTTGCCATCGTGGAATTTGACGTTGACAATTTTGTCGATCCCCACGAGGGCCTCACTGCCGAAACCGTGACAGCCGATAAAACCCTCGATAATCTGGATACCGGCAAGGTTTTTTTCATGACCGTTACCACGAAAACTATAACCCTGCCGGCAGTGGCAGCGATGGCATTCAGGATCGTGAATGGCGGGGCCTACGGTACAATAGATTGGGATGTGGCCCCAAATGCGAGTGATTTGATAATTTATTTGGATTCAGGCGGCACGGTTAATCATGGGCTCGATAATACAAAGGCGACTGCTCAAAGAGGTGATTACCTGGATATCGAGTACGGTGATGCCAATGGCTGGATCGTTCGCAAGTCACGCGGAACCTTTGCAGACAAAGATAATTCATAATAATAAATTAAGGGATTGAGGGATTGAGGGATTGCGGAATTAATAATTCCTGAATTCCTAAATTCACAATTCCTAAATTAAAAAACGGAGGTACATACAATGTCTGGATACAAAATAGGAGAAAAGGGAATTATTGGAAAAATTTTCAATAAACTCTCA
>Ga0315543_1004111_pt1 | contig 12480 bp, 14 predicted proteins | sample SalMarSW160210MG_2_FD_203098 | JGI IMG/M metagenome (GOLD analysis project Ga0315543, IMG submission 203098) | Salt marsh sediment microbial communities from the Plum Island Ecosystem LTER, Massachusetts, United States - Salt Marsh Sediment SW1601-210 ...
TGACAGATAGCGCTCAGAGAACCAGTATTGAAGGAGTGTTTTCGATAGGCGATGTTGTTCAAGGAGGGCTTCGATTAATCACGGTTGCGGCAGCGCACGGAGCCATAGCCAGCCACTACATATATTCATATGTGAAACGCCCATACTGGACAAGAGAGAAGTGGCCTCAGATATAGTCGAGCACATCCAACAATTGTTCATATTCCGCAGGATGATGGGCAGGAAAGTTGATGTTTATTAGGTGGAAAGATAATTAGAGGTTCTAAACTTGAAATGGGTGCCCTTCAGTGAAGGTGTTGTTTGTCTGTACAGGAAATGCTTGCCGAAGTCCGTTAGCGGATGCACTGCTGAAGAAGCTTAGGCCAGATGTTAATGTTGATTCTGCTGGAACCTACGCTTACTACAAAGTTGTGGATTTGACGAGGACATATGCGGAAAAAGAAGGAGCAGATGAATTCCTGAAGCATACGCCTGAAGATTTGGAATCGAAGAATCTCTGCGATTACGATCTGATAGTAGCCATGGAAACTAAACATGAACAGGCTATTCTTAGGCAGTCGCCAGAGTGCGTTGACAAAGTTGAGGTATGGCACATCAACGATCCATACAACCTGCCATACAAACAAGCCCAACAAACATTCGAGAAAATAAAAAGCAAAGTAGCACACCTAGCAAAATCACTATAAACGCGTACAGACCTAAGTGAAAAAGCGCACGTTTTTGAGAATCAAATTTTAACCCAAACCCGAAAGTTCGCGCGATCCACTTTTTATTTCAGTTTCTGTTATATGTAACCAGATGGAAGTTGTCTTTTATATCTCGCAGAATCTGTTATCTTGTTCCTTTTGATGATACAAACTTTCATTTTGCATGGAGGAAGAACAGAAAATGGGAAAGTTGCGAGCAGATTCTATCAGGAACCTAGTTAATCCTATCAGACAGGTATTTAATTCAAACAAAATCGTTTTAAAAAAAGTACTGCACAACTTTTCTTTTCAAGAACATTGGATTACAAGGTTCCTCGCAATTGGGTTAGATTATGTCGTACTGACTTTTGTAACTGGACTCGTAAAAGATTTAGTTTTCATTGATTGGAGTTTTTCTTTGATTGACTATTTCTTGATGATGGGAGTGATATCCTTTCTTTACTTCGTAATTACTGAATCAATTTTTGGGTACACATTAGGAAAGAGAATATTTGACCTCAAGGTTGTGACAGTGAATGGCAACAAACCAAGTTTCAAAAAAGTTTTCATAAGAAACATCAGTAAAATTGTTTTCGTTTTCCTGATTTTAGATGTGATAGGAAGCTATTTCACAGCAAAGAATCTTCACCAGAGATATATCGACAAAATCGCACATACAACAGTTGAAAAATGGTAAAGCGCTTTAACACCCTTCAGTTTTTCTCTCCAAATTACCGTTGGGCGCCTCAGAAAACTCTTTAGCATAAGGGTGGATGAACTGTGTGTATATTTTGGAGGTTAAATTTTTAATGCATTGACAATTCTAATGTCACTTTCAACTAGAACTTCTTTCACGTTTTCAGGAACATTTTCAGGTGCCCAATATTTGAATGCCGCTTTCTCCATGGCTATAATATTTGGATAATTGGTTATTAATGACCAGTTTGTTTCAAAACTTTTAGCGTTTGAATCAAGTTCGACCTCGTAAGGTAGATCCAATTGCCTTTGTTTTAAAAAAATCTCTAAAACTTGATATGTTCGGACATAAAAAGGCAGAATTAAACCTGCTGGGGCGATCAGAAAAATGTTGCAACCTCACATTTTCAAAGACCACTTCTCTTAGCAATAATACCGGATTCGCGGGAGGCATTGTATATATCTTATTAATCCTGCCCCATTTTCCTGCTCTAACTATGCTGCCAAGTGTTAGCGGATATGAACAAGCATAATAGTAAGTCATTTTTGTCCTCAATGAAGTTGTATCTGCTATGTGCATAAATCTTCCGCAAAGATTGATATCCTCTTTTTGTTCCACCCGAAATTACCAAGGCAAAATCTAGAGGCATCAGCAAATACCATAAAAGTTAAAATTTAATCCCCAAACCCAAACTAGCTTTTCCTTCAATTTGTAACAGCTTTCAATTTCATGGCTGCGCGCGCGAGATATTTCAGGGTTTTTGCCGTTTAAGATAGGAAACAGTAAATAGCATACCAGTTTCTAGGCGAATATTCTGAACACTTACTAATTCCCATCCTTCCTCACCTAAAGCGTTTAATTCTTTTTGGATTTTGTCTATTGTTGGATTTTTGTCTCGTTCATGTCTGCTTAAATGAACTTTTGTCTTAAGTGGAATGACCATATACTCCCATTTTACCAATAGTGTCACACCTCCAATGTTAACAATCTTACATGAAAACATAAATACCTATTCCTAAAAACGTTATACTTGTGCGATTTTCAACTATCGCTCATGCTTACCCGTCTGTGTGGGTTTTACCTTTGTTTTTTAAATATTCAAATTGACATATGATTCTATATTAGAAGAGGAGCGAAAAGTGTATGGTTACTGTTTTGGACAAGCCGGAAAGGGTTAAGGAAGTTGACAGGAGCGACATGCTCGGCGATTTGGTTAAGACTCCAGATTATTGTAGAGATGCCATAAAGAGGGCAAAGCAGGCGAGTGTGCCTGAAGGGGTGAATCCTAAGAATATTGTAGTGGTTGGTATGGGGGGGTCAGCTATTGGCGGAGAAATCCTGCAGGACTGGCTCCGAGACACGCTCCCCATTCCAATCGAAGTCTGCAGAGACTACACTCTTCCGGCATATGTAAACAAGGACACTCTTGTATTCGTTAACAGTTACTCGGGAAACACGGAAGAAACCCTAACCGCATTTCTCACAGCAATTCACAGAAAATGCACTGTAACCACAGTAACTTCAGGCGGACAACTCGGGTTATTCTGCAAGAAACTGCAGGTACCCCACATGATAATACCAGACGGACTGCAGCCTCGCGTCGCCATTCCCTACATGTTCTTTCCTCTTCCGGTTCTAATGGAAAAAATGGGAATAATCTCCAACATAGAAACTGAACTAGAGGAAGCAATACAGGTTCTAGAAAGGGTAGCCAAAGCAAACGCTCCAGACGTACCCACAGAGAACAACAGGGCGAAACAGCTTGCCACAGAACTAATGGACACTATCCCAGTGATCTACGGCTTCAGGCAATACAGTTCCATAGCCCAGCGGCTGAAGGCACAGTTCAACGAAAACAGCAAAGTTCCAAGCAAATGCGAAGTCTTCCCAGAACTGAACCACAACGAAACCGTGGGATACGAAGCCCCAGAATCGCTCACCAAAAAAATGTCAATCATCCTCATCCGCGACCCCCAAGAGCCCCCAGAAATCAGAAACAGAATAGAAACAACAACAAACCTAGTCTTCAGCAGAGCCAACAAAGTACTGGAAATCACGGCGGAAGGAAAAGGAAAACTGGCAAAAATGTTCTCAGTCATGTGCACAGGCGACTTCGCAAGCGTCTACTTGGCGATTCTACAGAACAAGGACCCAACACCAGTGAACATTATTGTCAGAGTTAAAAGCGAGTTGGCGAAGAAAAGCGGCATGAAAGAGAAGTTTGAGGCTGAACTGGCAAAACTGAAATGAACATTGTGTTTTTATGGATGTAATACTCTAGAACTGTAGAATCTCACTAATAGATGCGGAGCGATAAGCCGTGAAACCAAAAGACAAGTACGAAATTATAAGCGAAATGGCGAAGCGCAGAGGCTACTTCTGGCCCTCCTACGAAATATACGGAGGCGTCAGCGGCTTCCTAACTTTCGGTCCCCTCGGCTCATTACTAAAAAAAAGGCTGGAAGACAAGTTCAGAAGCTTCTACATCCGACCCTTAGGCATCCTCGAAATCGAAACCTCAGTGATCATGCCCGGCAACGTTCTGGAAGCCTCCGGACACGTAGAAAACTTCAAGGAACCCACAGTTGAATGCGTCAAATGCCAACGCAAGTTCCGAGCTGACCATCTACTGCAAGAGTTCGGGGAGATGACCGACACAGAAACCGAGAAACTCGCTCTCCAAGCCATCATGGATGAAATCAAAAAACGAAACATCCGTTGCCCAGAATGCGGCGGAAACTTCAGCAAGGCGGAACAGTTCATGACCATGTTCACAACCACAATTGGACCATACTCCGACTCTATCGGTTACGGACGCCCAGAAGCCGCACAGGGCATCTTTGTGGAGTTTAAGCGCATCTTCGAAAGTGCACGGGAACGTCTTCCCTTGGGAGTTGTTCAGATCGGTCATGCCCTCAGAAACGAGATTTCTCCAAGGCAAGGTCCAGTGAGGCTGAGAGAATTCACCATCATCGACATCGAATTCTTCTTGGACCCAGAAAACACAAAATGTGACAGGCTACATGAGGTGGAAAATGACAAGTTGCGGTTGATAACAGCAGAAAACAAGCTGAAAGACATAACCGAACCCATAACAGTCACAGTAAAAGAAGCCCTAAACAAGGGCATCATCAAAGAGGAGTGGCAAGCCTACTTCATGGCTTTAGCCAAAAAATTTCTGGTGGAACTGGGAGTCCCAGAAGAACAGCAGCGTTTCATCGAAAAACTCGAATGGGAACGAGCACACTACTCAGTGCAGGGCTTTGACCAAGAGGTATATCTGGAACGGTGGGGCTGGACAGAAGTTTCAGGACACAACTACCGAACAGACTACGACCTGAGCCGCCACATGAAAGCCAGCGGCGTAGACCTAACCGCATTCAAGGAATCCGAGAATGGAGGAAGAAGATTCATTCCCCACGTGATAGAACCCAGTTTCGGGTTAGACAGGCTGGCTTACGTTGCCTTAGAGTATGCGTACACGAAAAAAAAGAAACGAATCCTCCTGAGTCTATCCCGCGACATTGCCCCCATACAAGCCAGCGTTTTTCCCTTAGTAAGCAAAGACGGCTTACCAGAGAAGGCGAAGGAGGTTTACCAGATGCTGATCAAGGAGGGCTTCACTGTGGAATGGGATGAGTCAGGGTCCATCGGAAGACGATATGCGCGAGCCGATGAAGCAGGAACACCTTTAGGGGTCACCATCGACTATCGAACCCTTGAAGATGGCACCGTGACATTACGTGACCGTGACACTTGGAGGCAGGTAAGAAGCGAGGTTGATAAGCTTTCGGAGCTGCTCTACGCCTACTTCCGCCACAAACTAGACTTCGAGGGTTTGGGGCAACTGATCGAACGTTGAAAATCTGAAGAATAGTAGAGGAGAATCCAGTTTTAGATAACACTTTTTAAGAGACCCCAGTCTACTTTATTCTGGTTATAACTAGGATATTCATGGGGCAACGATATGGTGTTTCCTGTAGAGACCGAAGAACGCGTGAAACGGAAAGCTCTCGACGTTTCAAGAGACCATCTTAGAGAAGTGGTAGATATCTCCCGTAAAATTTCCCAACTGGTGACCGTCTTCGTGAATGGAGACAAAAATTTGGCTCAAGAATTGTTCGATGACATCAAAAAGGCTCAAAATGACGTAGATGCTGCACGACGCAATGTTTCACGGGAACTCGCCGAAATAGGAGCCATATTGATGAGCCGCGAAGACTTCCTCCGTTTCACTAACCTGACAAGCGAAATAGCTGACTATTGTGAAGGAATAGCCTTTCGACTGCTTCAGATTATGGAAAGAGGATGGAAAGTTCCGAAAGAAATAAAGGAAGACCTGATTAAGCTTTCGGACGCTGTGTTTGACACCATCTCCAAGCTTAGAGAAACCGTTATGACACTAAATTACGGCACTGCCAAAGCTCTGGAAAAAACCAGAGAGGTTGATGCTGCAGAACGGGTAGTGGACGAGATTTACCGACAACTGGAAGTAAACATCATAGACAGCAAAATGGATCTTCCGCCTATGTTTCTCTTGTGGACCGTAGTTCAGCATCTGGAGGACGCTGCTGACAAGGCTAAAGCCGCCTCGGATGCCGCCCGAATACTGGCGCTCACCATCTAAAGTGAAGTTGTATGCCCGCGAAGATTGAAACCGAACTCTTAGACAATTTTCTTGTAGTTTGGAACCCTGAACAAGGATCGGGACTCTATAAACTGGGATATTACGGTAAGCCCATAGGTATTCCTAAGCCAAAAATCCCTGAATTTGATGTTCCCCTGATTCTTGATCTCATGGAGGGCCTTTATCTGGTGGAGACTGGAGAAATCAGGGTTTATGGGGGACCGGAGAGGAAAGGGGTCAGTTTTTCGAATTTGCGGAGAAGGGCAAGGAAGCTGTATGAATATTTTGATGCAAAGTATGCGGTTTATCGTGACCTGCGGGGTCAGAAGCTTATTGTCACGCCTGGCATAAAGTATGGCTGCGATTTTGCGGTGTATAAGGATGGACCGGGTTTGGATCATGCGCCGTATATGGTTTCGGTGAGGAAGGCTAAGGATGAGGTTACGGCTACGGATGTTGTGAAGGCGGGAAGGCTGGCTACAACCGTGCGTAAAAGGTTCATTATAGCCATACCTGACCTAGAAGCTGAAGAGATACGTTACCTCATCTTCAAGTGGTTCAGAGCCTAGCCTTTTATCTTTGAAGTTTTTCTCGAATTTCAGGCAGACTCTCTTCTTGGAACCGTTTGATTCCCAGCGTAGTTATTCTATAGTTGCCGTCTTCGGTTTTTGTTGCATATCCTTCTCGGCAGAGTTCACCCAGTCGGGTGCTTGTTATTTTTGCGTTTTTTCCAAGCCCAGCCTGCAGCTCTTCTTTGGTGAGAAAGTCTTTTGATTGTCCCAGCTTGTTGCCGATATACGTGGCTAGAAGATGTAATGTCAATGTTTCGCTGTCAGTTAGCTTTTGCCGAGAAACCAGTAGAACCGGTCCTTCAGGGGCAACGGCAATTATGTTTTTGCAGTCTTCGATAAGGCTTTTAAGGTCTACTGTGAGGAGAGCTTTTCTTATAATCTGGAGGGCGGGAATCATTTCGCTGAAAAATCGGTTCACGCTTGCCCAGACGTGATTCACATCGCCCGTGAAGGTTTGTTCTGTTTCCAGATATTTGATGTGCACGGTAACTGTTTCTTTGTTCAACCCGTTGCGCCTCGAAGTTTAGCCAGCACTTCTTCCTCAATCCATCTTTCGCCTTGAGTGGTCAACTTGAACTCGGGTCTCGCCGGGTCTGGTTTGAATACTATTCCCCGTTTCGTCATCTCATTGAGGCGAGCCGGCACCATGGACCTGATTCCGCTTGAAGCCAGCAGCCGCTTGATCTGGGTGGCTGTGCTGGAGTTTTTGTCAGAGGCAAACAACACTAGTCCGATGGCTTCGTAGTGGGTGAGTTTCTCTCTGGTGGTTATTATGGGTCCTTCGGTTGTGAGTTCAATTATTCCGTCCAGCTGCGTCTTTATTGAGGGAGCCAGATTTGAGGAGATTAAGCTGCTTACCTCATTCACGAATTGGGGCGGCATAGTCTTCAGTGTTGTGATAATTTCTTGAGCGCTGTCTCCCTCGACAACTATTTCTCCGAAGGGAGCCTTAACTCGCACCCGAACTTTAGCCATTCTCGCGTTTTCCTCCAGCTAAAACATACACATAGCCCTTATCAGTCTTCCACCTCTTTATCTTATTTTTCCTAACCAACCAAGCCAACACCCCCGAAACTGTTGTGGACGGATAATGGACAGCGTTAGCCTTCAAAGCTTCCCCCAGTTCAGTTAAGCCTCTAGGCTGCCTGCCCCAATCAGACGCGAGAAGCTGCAAAACGGCTTCGCTGCAACTCGAAGATGAGATGGAGGGAAAAACGGAACTAACAGACTGGGAGGTTTCTTCGCCCTTTTTGGTTAACTCGAAGGCTTTCGAAACCGTTTCCATTAACTGCGGAAGCTCCTCGATGGCTTTCATGACCTCCTTTCGGGTTCCAGAAATTTCAATCTCCATCTGCCCCATCTTTACGCGAAAAGAAAAAGGTATTTCCATCAGATTCTCCACAACCAAATACGACATAACTGCTTTTAGAATTTGCTTTCATAGCTGGAGCCTAATAACAGCGTATTGTTGAAAACAGTATTTTTTCAGAAAAACCAAGAGAACGGGAAAAGTTTGCACTGTCGTATCTCAAACTTTTATTTTTTTAGTAACTAGATTCCTAGGATAATTAGCCATATGTTTAGGTAGATTATTGCGCCGACTGAGGAGATCAGGGTTAAAGAGGCTATGGTTTCTTTGTAGAAGTCGTATCGTTCGCTGAGAACTGAAAGAGAAACGGCAACGGGCATCCCATGCATAAGCACCAGCACCGAATGCTCCATGGAGGGCAGATTGAACAGCAGCAGAGTTGCCAAGGCTAAGGTGGGCAGAAAAATTATTCGTAGGAGACTTAACCCAAAAGCCTTCGTTAGGTTGGCGTATTTCTTTCCGTACAGAAAAGCTCCTAACATAAAAACAGCCACCGCAGATGTGGTGCCGCCCAGCATATGCAAAAAGGTAGCTACTGGAGAAGGAAGCTCTACTCCAACAATGGATATCAGGATGCCTGCCACGATTGAAATGATCAGCGGGTTTCTTGAAAGTCTTTTAGCAACATGTTTCAGTCCCTCCATCTTCGCTGATTCTCCAAGCCTATACAACTCAAGTATCGTGATGGAGACCGCAATCGCTACGATGCCGATAGTAGCCGCTGCTAAGGTGGCTAGGTGCTCGCTCTGTTCTGAGGGAAAGGCAAAGGTTACGAAGGGTATTCCGAAGAAGGCGAGGCTGCCGAAGACCGTGCTTAACGTAAGCAGATATAACGTATTCCTTGAGAATCTGAAGACAACATAGAGCAGACCATAAATCGCCACCACCATAAACACTGGGATGATTCCAGCGAAAATGAAACTCAGAGTCTCTGCGACAAAGCTTGTTTCCGCCAAATCAATGATGAAGAGTGCTGGCAAAGCAAAAAAGTAAACATAGGCGCTGAGCACCCGCTCATCTCCCAGCTTTAGAACTCCAAACTTTCTTGAAAGGAATCCTATGCCAATCAAGAAGAGAATAGGAACAGCGGTTCCTATCAGCGCGTCAGCCATGCATGTTCCTCCATTCATGTTTGATTCTTTGAGAAGATAAATGTTGCAACTATTTCTGGAGAAAAACGGGTGTTAACGAATCCAGAAAGTTTCGCTCTTAGAAGCTAGCTGCGCCTTCAAGATGTTGCAGCGTCTAGTCGTTTTTTCAGAATCTCGTTGACTAATTGGGCTTTCACTCGTCCCCTCGCCTTCTTCATAATCATGCCCATCAATGCTCCAAGGGCGCCCTTTCCCCGTGCCTCTATAAGACCACTGTTTCTCGTTATAACGTCATCTACCCATCTTTCAAGTTCCTTCCTTGAGATCATGCCAAGCCCCAACGCTTCAAGAGCATCATTGGCAGTTGCTCCCTCATGACTTGCGAGCCACGTTAACATCTCGGGAATACTTTCCTTCGCCGTCTTTCCAGAGCCTATGAGACCAAACATTTGCATAAACTGCTCATCAGTGACGGCTTCAACGTTTACTCCATCCCTCCTCAGCGCCTTCAAAGTTTCCGTCAAAGCAACAGCAATAACTGTCGAAGAAACCTTTGTCTCCCTAGCCAAAGACTCGAAAAGCCCAAGATGTTCAGAGTTTAAAATCTGCTTGGCAAGCTTCCGATTGAGCCTAAAGTCCTCCATCAGCCGCTTCATTAACTGTTCAGGCAATTCAGGAAGACGGCTACTTAAGTCGTCAAGATATTCTTTGGTTACCTGAATCGGCGGCACATCAGTTTCAGGATACATTCGAGTAGCCCCGGGCCTAGGGCGCATATACTTTGTTGTTCCGTCAGGATTCGCTGCACGGGTCTCCTCGGGAACACCCTTCAAGGCTACTCTAGCCCGTTCAGTAACCGCCTTCAGAGCATCAGTTGCATTTTCTAGCGTGTCTGCCACGAAGACCACAGCATCCTGCGGCTCCATCTTTAAGAGCTGCCCGAGCTGGTTCAGTTCTTCAGCCGTTACGCCGTAGGCTGGCATCTCGTCTGTGTGGAATATTCCTCCAATCCTTCCCCAGAAACGGGCGATCTCAGCCAACTCAGCCCCAAGCCTCATACCGAGTGCAAGTTGTTTTTTTAGGAGTCCAGCGAATCCGGAGAGTCTAACCGCTAGGACAGGTTTGTTTTGTTTGATAGCCTTCGCGATGACTTTACATTTTGTTTGCTTGAAGATATGGGTGACGTCAACAAAATCTTCGGTGATATCCTCTTTCTTTACTCCGCGTTTCTTCAGTTCATCTCTTATTTCTAGGAGGCTTAGTTGACGTTGAGCCTCATTTTCGATTACTTTAGAGACTAACTCCAGTTCCTGAACACCCTTTATCTCAATCAATGCCCCATCACGTATGGAAACGTTCACGTCTTGACGAATGGTTCCCAAGCCCCGTCTAACCCTGCGGGTCGCCCGCAAGATTCTGCCAATAGCAAAAGCAGTCTCCTTTGCCTCCTCTGGAGAATAGATGACCGGAGCGGTGGTAACTTCGATGAGTGGTATTCCGAGACGGTCAATGCGGTAACGGATCAGCTGCCCATCCTTTCCCGTTTTTCTAGCAGCATCCTCTTCAAGGCTCACCTGCTGAATAGCCACTTTCTTTCCTTTGATGTCGATTTCCCCGTTTAATGCTACTACACATGTTCGCTGGAATCCTGTTGTGTTTGAGCCGTCTATGACTGTCTTGCGCATAACATGAATCTCATCCACTGGTTTTGCCTTCGTCATAAGAGATGCTATGAGACAGATTTCTACCGCTTCCTTATTGAGGTCGTGGGGAGGCTCCTCATCCATCTCCACCAGACACACCGTATCATTGTTTGCTTCATACAGAATCCGTGTTCCCTTATGAAACTCGAAAAGAGCCGCTGAATCAACCTGACCCAACTCGCTCTGTGTCGGCCTTAACCTTCTGACAAAAGTGAACTCGGGCTCTCCCTTAAACAGCTTGGGCTCACAGGAACAGAAAAGCTTCTCTCTAGTGTCTAACTGCTGATGAATCTCAAGTCCTGCCTTCAAACCAATCTTCGAATATTTAGTGCTCATGCCGTTTTCCTCAGTATCCTATTCCATCATGGAGTGTTCTAGACGAATATTCGTTGGCTATGTTCTCCTTGAGCAGCCTCTTAACCTCTCCAGTTTCGGTTGTTTGACCGAGAACCCACCTGAGTTTAACAAAAGCTGTCTCAGGAAGCATATCATCAAGGGAGAGAACCCCCATGGCTAATAGGTCTCTGCCCTGATCGTAAACGTTCATGTTTAATCGCCCCCAGATACACTGGGAAGTCATGGCAACAATCACATCCTTTTCGATTGCGCTCCGAATTGCCGAAAAACAGTAATCTCCCACATGACCCAACCCCGTTCCCTCAAGTATGATCCCCCTGTAACCCTTCTCAACATACCAATCAATCACTTCTGGGTTCAAGTCTGGATAAGCCTTGACAAGAGCCACCTTTTCGTCAAAGTTTGGAGTTAGCTTCAGTTTACGCGAAACATCCCGTTTCCTGAAACTTTTCGTCAACATTCTAATCTTATCGTCTTCCAGTCTAGCAAGAGGCGAAGCGTTTACGGATTTGAAGGTGTCTCTGCGGCTCGTGTGACACTTTCTCGCCTTTGTTCCGCGGTGAAAGACGATTGAAGTGTCCGAAACCGTCTCATGCATAGCAATCACAACTTCCGCAAAAGGAGCAGAGGTAGCCGCTTTAACGGCACCAACCAAGTTAGTTGCAGCATCTGAACTGGGACGATCAGCTGACCTCTGGGAAGCCACCATTATCACAGGCACCGACAAATCTTGAAGAGCAAAACTCAAGGCTGCGGCAGTGTATCCTAAGGTGTCGGTTCCGTGAGCCACCACAACGCCTGCTACACCATTTTCGATGTGTTTAGCAACGGTTTTCGCGGTTTCGATCCAGTGTTTGGCGGTGATGTTTTCGCTGAAAATACTGAAGAGAATCTCAGTGTCCACAACGGCTATCTCTGAAAGTTCAGGAACCACACTGTAGAGGTCGCTGGCAGAGAGAGCTGAGCGTACACCTCCGGTTCTGTAGTCAACTCGGCTGGCTATTGTGCCTCCAGTGCTTACAATAGCTACTTTCGGCAATCCTTTCTTTTGTTTTGGAAGTGGTGGCGGAGTGAATGCTGGTTTATTTCCCTCACCAACTTTCATTACCTGTGCTGTGGAATCAATGCGGACTCCCACGTTGTAGCCGCTCTTCAACTTTAGTATGATGTGCTTTTCGTCCCCAAATTCTGATCTGGGAATAAGAATGCCTTCCCATTTTTCTCCGTTTTTGGTTACGCGGATCACGTCACCGATTTCGGCTCCTGCCTTCTTCAAAAACTTTAATGCTTGCCCCCTGTAACCCGGAAACTCGTCACTCAAACCCGTTTTCTCCTATGTTTATCCTTTCAGGTACGCTTACTGAAAACATCTTCCCTT
>Ga0315543_1004112_pt1 | contig 12480 bp, 9 predicted proteins | sample SalMarSW160210MG_2_FD_203098 | JGI IMG/M metagenome (GOLD analysis project Ga0315543, IMG submission 203098) | Salt marsh sediment microbial communities from the Plum Island Ecosystem LTER, Massachusetts, United States - Salt Marsh Sediment SW1601-210 ...
TCAATAATCCCCTCCACCTTTTGAAACTGCAGCACCGAATTATAGATTTGATAGTACAATTCAAGGCGAATCATGCCTGAGCTATCTGAAGCAAAGGCCGCATAAGCTACCGGCAATAGAAGCTCTTCTTTGTTAGAGAATCCCCGGATAGAACCATATTGTGCTTCCCCGCGAGAAACAGAAACAATCAGCGCGAGGAAGATGAAAAGGACGCATCTGCAAGACAGATTTCTCATGACCCTATATTTCTTAACGTAGGTTGATTTCTACAGTTCCAATTAATAGACGTTTGAAGTTAGCGGCAATACTAAAAAATGTGCGACTGGGTAAAAAAGTGAGGCTATTCGTATCTGAGCGCCTCAATAGGGTCCAGTCGGGCCGCCTTAGCCGCAGGGTAAATGCCTGAGACAAGACCCACTGAAACCGCCACGACAAATCCCACGACCACCCAGAACAGGGGTATTGAGAGCGGGAAATCCAACAGAGCGTTGACAATCATTCCCAAAGCAATTCCAAAGAGAACACCGATAACCCCGCCCGTAGCGGACAGCGTCATGGCTTCGGTGAGAAACTGCAAGAGTATGTTCGAGCGTTTGGCGCCGATCGCTTTGCGGACGCCGATCTCTCGTGTACGCTCGGTCACCGAGACCAACATAATGTTCATCACGCCAATACCGCCGACCATAAGACCAACCGAGGTGATAACAATCATGGCTATGTAGATGTACTTAGTGATCTCACTTACGAACTCCTTGAAAGTGTCCTGGGTAGAGAGAGCGAAGTTGTTCGCCTTGTTAAACGGGACTTTGCGATACACTCGTAACGCGCTGATAATCTCTTCTTTGGCCTGGTCAATCTCCTCGTAGCTGCGCGCCCGGGCAACCAGAAAAAGCTCCTCCTCCCAGTGATAGATTTTTTCGAAAACGGACAGTGGTATGGCAACATATCTGTTTTCATCGTCAGTGTCAAAATTTGACTCGCGTTTTTCAAGGACGCCCACTACCGTAAACTTATTAGAATTCACCCTGATTTCTTTCCCGATCGGGTCCTCATCCTCAAACAGAGCTTCAGCCACATCGTATCCCAAAACACAGACCATCAGTCGGAACCGTTCATCGTTGTCGGTCAGGAAATGACCGGTAGTGACGGAGCTGTTGTTTACTCTGAGGTAATCAGGCCAGGTACCCATCACATAAGCACGGCTGGCTTTGCGGTTCTTGAACTTAACCTCGTTTCCCCCTGTCTTGAAATAGTAGTTCTGCGGTGAAACACCATCCACCGCCGGACAGTTCTCGATAATCGCCTCCGCCTCGCCCGACGTGATCGGCGGTCGGTTACGTTCTTCATCGGTCAGCTTGTCATAGTCAACGTCGAAGGGAAACTTCGTAATATAAATAGCATTTGAGCCGAGTGTGTCTATCTCAATTTCCATCGCTCCATCGAGCCCGCCAATGATTGAAGCCAACCCGATGACCGAGCTGACTCCGATCATCACTCCCAGAATAGTAAGGAAGGATCGCAGTTTATTGGTCCTCAAAGAGGACAATGCCATCAGAATCGAATCTTTTATTTCAATTGATGTCAGCAGCATAGCAGATCTCTGTCATAGCATGTTTGTGGATGGCATACGTTCTCAAGCACCAACTCAATCGAGGACGGGGCAGATGTGGACATCTGCCGCCCACGAGTAAAATGGCCCTTCCGTTATTCATAGCTGAGAGCCTTTATTGGATCGAGTCTGGCAGCCTTCATGGCCGGATAAATGCCAAATATAACCCCGGTTCCAGTGGATATGAAAAGGCCGGCCACAATGGCGAACGCTGACGGAGTGATTTCCATGTCTATCAAACCCACCAAAGACTTTGCTATCAGAAAACCGAGCACAATGCCGACAATTCCTCCTGAAGACGTGGTCATAAGAGCTTCAAACAAAAACTGGATCAAAATGTGCTTTTTCTTGGCTCCTACTGACTTTCTGATACCGATCTCACGCGTACGCTCGGTGACGGATACCATCATGATGTTCATCACGACAATCCCACCAACTACGAGCGAGATAGAGGAAATACCGATCAGAGTGAGGCGGAACATGCGCGTGATGGCATTGAACGTTTCAAGTATGTTGTCGGCCGTGAGCATGGAGAAATCATCCGGTTTGTCGTACGGCACGTGCCGCTTGGAGCGAAGTACCATCCGCACCTGGTCCATCGCTTCATCCAGTTCCTCCACCGAGCGCGCCTTGATGGTGATATTCATGTTTCTTTTGGGTTGACCGAATTGCTTGACGTAGGCAGAAATGGGGATCAGTACAAAGTTATCCTGATTCTGGCCAAACATTGAGCCTTGTTTTTTGGCCACGCCAATAACCGTATAGCGTTTCCCGCCAATTCTTATCACCTTATTGAGCGGATCAACTCCTTCAAAGAAGGTTTCTCTAAGCTGCTCACCAATAAAAGCAACCTGGCGGCGATGCAGATCATCCTCACGAGAGTGAAACCTCCCCTGGGCAACTTCAATATCAACGATGTCAATGAGGTTAAATGTGGACCCGCCCACCATGACTCGCCTAAGGCTTTTGTTGCCGTACTTCAGGCGAGTTCTTGTGTAAACTCGTGGGCAAACTTTTTCACAAAGATCACAACCTTCTTCAATGTACTTAACCGCTTTTAATTCCAGGGGCTTGCGTTTAAGCATCTCGAACCATTGCTCTTCAGAGGTGACAACTCCGCCGATCGTCGTCGCTACAAACGTCGCCGGTCCCAGACGGGCAAGCTGGGCCTCAATGCCACCCATCATTCCTTCCAGGGCGGAAATGATCGTCATCACAGAGGTGACCCCGATCATCACCCCCAATAGAGTCAGCCCAGACCTCAGCTTGTTGGCCAGTAAGGCGCTAAAGGCTATTTTGACGAGAGAAGGTGCAACCATGATCAATACGCTCTCACAGAGTCTTTTGAGGCCCTCTCATCGGTGGCAACCCGACCATCGAGGATTGAGAGAACCCGGTAGGCACGCTTGGCAATATCCCTTTCGTGGGTAACAATGATGATGGTATTCCCCTGCCGGTGAAGTTCTTCAAACAGATCAATGATTTCCAGCGAGGTTTTGCTGTCCAGATTGCCGGTAGGCTCATCGGCCAGTATAAGCGAGGGGTTGTTCACCAGCGCCCGTGCCAGAGCTACTCGCTGTCGCTGACCGCCGGATAACTCGGTCGGTTTGTGGTACATGCGGTCACCCAGTTCCACTTTGCGGAGCGCCAGCTCGGCCTTCTCTCTTCGCACAGCGGCCGGAGAACCATTGTAAATGAGGGGCAGTTCCACGTTATGGAAGGCGGTAGCACGCGCCAGAAGGTTGAAGGTTTGAAAGACGAATCCGATCTCACGGTTGCGGATGTTGGCCAGTTCGTCATCGTTCATCTGGTTGACCTTTTTCCCGTTTAGGAGATACTCGCCCTGAGTTGGGGTATCAAGACAGCCGATGAGATTCATCAAAGTCGACTTACCGGACCCGGAGGGCCCTATGATGGCGACGTACTCGCCCTTATCAATAGTGATCGATACCTCTCTGAGGGCATGCACCTTCTCGGTACCCATCTCGTAGGTCTTCCAGAGATTATGGGTCTCAATCAAAGCCATTGCTATTCTTTCTCTTCCCGATTCTTTTCAATTTTGACATTATCACTGTCTTTTACGGTTCGCAGTACTCGGTACGGACCTGAGATAACCGAATCACCGCTTTCGATACCTGAGGTGACTTCTATGTTCTTCTGGTCAGCGATTCCGGTCTCAATTTGGACGAATCGTGCTGTACCGTCTCTGATGACAAAGACGCCCTTAACCTCCTCTCGTTCAACCTCGCCTGAAGATAGGAGTGTATCATCCTTAGTAAGGGTGTCTTCCTCGTTACCCTCAGCCGCCTGGACTTCGCTGACGACGGTTGACCCGGATTCCATCGTGTCTTTGGCGCGGGCACGCTCAAGGGAATCAAGGTCAAAAGAACGTATTATCACCGCGCTGTATGGAATCGTGAGGGCGTCATTACGGTTGGCAGTAGTTACGTCGACCGTCGCCGACATGCCGGGGCGGATCTTCACGTTGGGGTCTTTGAAAATCACCTTGACCTTGAAGTTGGTTGACTGGTCTGTTGAGCCTAAGCCGGTCACAATGGCTGTATTACCGATTTCAACTACTTCTCCCTTAAAGGTGGTGTCCGGGAAAGCGTCAACTTCAATATCGACCTCCTGGTTGAGCTCAATCTTGGTTATTTCAGTTTCATCAACTTCCACTTCCACCTCGAAAACGTCAAGGTTGGAAATCGTCATGAGCGTCTTTCCCTGAGTGAAAGCAGTTTGTGCAGCGGCAATCTCCCCTACTTCGCAGTCGAGATAGGTGATAATGCCGGACATCGGCGCCACGATCTTGGCCTTGCTGAGGTAGTCAAGCTGCTTTTCATACTGCGACTGATATCGTCTTGCCTGGGCCTTTGTTGCCTCGTAGGTGGACTTGGCGTTCAAGAAGGCGTACTTGGCGTTATTGAACATTGTTTCGGAAGTAAGGTTGTTCTCGAAAAGCCGTTTCTGTCTCTCGTACTCTTCCTTGGCCTGATCGAGTGTTGTCTCAGCGCCGCTGAGTCGGGCATTTATTTCATTCACCCCGTATCGAGCCTGATCAACATCAGAGCGCAGTTGCACCGTATCAAGCACGACCAGTAGGTTACCAGCCTTTACGTAATCACCCTCACTTACATAGAGGTCGATTACTTCACCGTTGATTTCGGAGGTAATATCAACCTTCGTCTGTGGCTGAATCCGCCCTGACGCTGAGACGGTTTCAACAAGGTCTCTGGTTTTGGCTACATCAGCCTGGACGGATATGGCATTGGTCGTACTCATGGTAAGATTGAGAACGACAATGACGACAACAACAACAATACCACCAATAATCAAGAACAACTTCTTTTTCTTCTTCATCCTTTTATACCCTTACCTTCAAACATATTATCTGAAAAGATCACATTTTTCCCGTTGCATTTTCCAGCTTGGCGACAGCCAGGTTTAAATCAAAATCGGCCTTAATGAGAGAGACCTGGGCCTCTTTCAGGGAAACCTGCGCATTGAGCAGGTCCAAGATTGTGGCGGCGCCAAGGTTGTATTTTTCTTGAGTAATTTTCAAATCCTCAGTGGCCGCTTCGACATTCTCACCCGCAACAATCTTAGCTTCTTTCAACTGCTGAATATCGAGATAGGCTATCTTAATGTCACGGGTGACTAGGTTCTTCGCTTCCCCCTGGGCAGCCCGAGCGTTATTGCGGCTTATCCTAGCCCGGCTTACTTCCCTTTCACGAGAAAAGCCATCAAAGACGTTGAAGCGGATAGCAAAACCAAATGTTCGTGAATTAAAGGAATAGTCAAAAACGACCGGAAAAGCCTGAGTGCCTTTATAAACTGTATAGTCTGCAAATGCGGTCAGAGTTGGCAGGTACTCCGCCAGTCTCGATCTAACGGCGTGTCTGCTGGCATCAAGTTCTTTTGCGGAAGCCAGTAAACCCGGTTCATGCGACAGACCGAATTCAATCGCCTGGCCCAAACCCCCTTCGAATTCCCTAACTATATAATCGGTGGAAAACTCAACCTCGCTGTTGGGATCCATACCAATAGTATAGGCCAGGTCGGCCCTGGAAGTGGTAACGGCATTTTCGGCCGAGAGCAAGGACAATTTGTCATTGCCGTATTGCACTTTTTGTTTGAGTACGTCTGACCGTGCGGCCGAACCGAGGTCATACTTGGACTGAATCAGCTTGAGCTGTTCTTCACTCCGTTTCACAGCCCCCTGTTGCACATCAACATTCTCGACTGTCGCCAAATATGCGTAATATGAAAACTTCACAGCGTAAATCAAATCCTGTTCGGAATCGATAACATCGAGATGAGCGGCAGCACGGCTGGCCCTGGCACCGAAGTAATTAAACCAGTTGGTCAGATCGAATATTGACATCCCGGCGGAAAAATTCAGGACCTTGTCGGGACCACGGTCCTGTTCCGTAAGAGTGTCGCCTGTGTAGGGGTTTATGTTCGGTGGATCGATGTCGGTCTCTTTACCCTTGGAATAGTTATACGCAGCATCCACTTTCGGTAGAAACTGTCCGAGTGCCCAGCGTTGATTCCATTTGGCCAGTGTTTCCTCACCTCGAGCCGCAATAATAGAGACTCTATTCTTTAACGCCAGTTCGATGCAATCATCCAGAGTCAATTCTCTACTCATTGCCCCAGTGACAACGAGCAGTACGAACATCATGCTGCCTAGAACCTTAACCACGAAATTCATTGAATCTCTCCTCTAAAAAATCATTTTGCCGATTGCCGAGAAAACGACATGCAAAATTGACAACATTCCCATTGATAGGACAGACATGGTATATCCTTTGTTACGCGGAACTCCATAGATAATAGACAACCCAATGCCAATAGCGATTAATTCCCAGATCAAAAAGACATCAATTTTAGATAAAGCCAGATATAGTATACTATCCGGTCCTTTGCCCGCGGCCAGAATGCCCAGTGATAGTGACACCAATATGCTCTTTTTTACGAGTATCATGGGAAGAATCACTATCATCCCGATCGTATTGATAATCTCGCCGTAGAGCATTACCGACAGCAATTGTTTGAATCGAGCCTTACCGGCAAAGACGAAGTTCCCCCAGAATAGGCCCAACAAAGCTGCCACCAGTGGAGTCAGTAGTATGACAATAGGCCCGCCAATCAAAATCTGGTATTTCATAATCCGCTCAATCTGCGGTGTGACCGGTTGACCCTGCAACTGCGCCTGAAACTGAGGAGAGTTCACCTGCATCTCATAGACAATGTCAATGGTAGCTGCAAAAAAGGCAAACAGGAGAATAGCGACCACTATATAAGGTATCAAAACCTTGGGATGATTTTTCAACTCGTCGAAAAATGTCGATGGTTTGTAAAATACTTCAACCAGCCCCCGAAATGACAGCCCCTTGCTTGGTGTCGATTCTTGGACGGCTCGAACAGTATCTTCTTGCTCCACTGGGATCTCCTTCATGGTTTCAACTTACGAAAGCCAGTAAATAATGTTTCACCGTGAAAAGCCTTTTAAGCTAATACCTATTATATGCTCTGATATTCAATTGTCACACGAAAAAAGCTGGCATATTAGGGATATTATCCCTCTTATACGATTTATTGGTTGTGCTGAATCATATTACATCGTGCTTCGACTCCGCTCAGCATGACGTGACGTGAAGATACCACATGGTGTGCCCATAGTCACTCTGAGTGGAGAGGGTGTGTCGCAATACGGCGTCATCGCGAGCGACCGAAGGGAGCGTGGCGATCTCAGTGGTGCAATTGCTTCCATAACAAGAGATTGCCACGTCGCTGTGCTCCTCGCAAAGACAGTTTATGGAGCTTATGTGGTTAACATTCATGTTTGTGACACAGCCTCGGAATCGAAGGGTGACGGCGATTCGTTGAATCCTTAAGCGAACTCCCTATTTGCATCATGACAGCCCCAGAATCGCATGATTTATCTCTTATACGCTAAGCGACTAGACGCTACTTGAAAAGATGTGGCCCGACCACCAGCGACACAATCGCCATCAACTTGATAAGAATGTTCATCGATGGCCCCGACGTATCCTTGAAAGGGTCGCCGACCGTATCGCCGACAACGGCTGCCTTGTGGGGATCGGAACCTTTGCCGCCAAGAGCGCCGGCTTCAATCCACTTCTTGGCATTGTCCCAAGCACCTCCGGCGTTAGCCATCATCAGCGCCAACATCACACCCGACATCGTGGCTCCGGCCAGCATCCCGCCCAAAGCCTCTTTCCCAAGTAAGGTGCCAATAATCAACGGCGCCAGGATGGCCGATAGACCCGGTACAACCATCTCTCGCAGAGCGCCTGTGGTGGCAATGTCGACACAGCGTCCGGTGTCAGGTTTGGCTTTGCCTTCCATCAGTCCTTTGATCTCGCGGAATTGACGCCGCACTTCGTTAACCATCTTGGAGGCCGCTCGTCCAACCGCTGTCATGGTCAGAGCGGCAACAAAAAACGGCAGGACGCCTCCGATGAACAAGCCAATAACCACCTTCACATTGAGGACATTAATCTCTTTGAGATCTACCGCAGTGGAATAAGCCGAGAACAGCGCCAAAGCGGTCAATGCCGCCGAGCCGATGGCGAAGCCTTTACCGATGGCAGCCGTTGTATTACCAAGGGAGTCAAGCTTGTCGGTAATCTTGCGCACCTCCGGGCCGAGGCCTGACATCTCTGAGATTCCTCCCGCATTATCAGCGACAGGTCCGTAGGCATCAACCGACATAGTAACACCGATAGTGGCCAGCATGCCAACGCCAGCGATACCGATACCGTACAGACCGGCGAAGCTGTATCCGGTGTAAATGGCCACGCAGATGACAATGACCGGCAAAACAACCGATTGCATTCCCACCGCCAAACCCTGGATAATGTTGGTGGCGGCGCCGGTTTGTGAAGCCCTGGCGATCCGGCGGATCGGGGCCGAGGCAGTGTAATATTCTGTTAATAGTCCAAGGAAGATGCCCGCCAAGTTGCCAGCTAAAATAGCCCAAAAGACCTTGTGATCGATACCCAGCTTGTCAATGATAACGTACGCCGCAATCAGCATTACCACTGCACCGACATAAGTCACCAGGCGCAAAGCAGCAGCAGGATTCATCCTCGAAAAAATCCTCACCGACACAATACCCAGCATCGAGGCGATAGCTCCAAAAGCCACAATTAACAATGGCAATTGCATGTACGCTTCGCGCGCCGCGGCAATCTCGGCTCCAAGCTGCGTACCGGCCCCTATTGTAGCCGCGATAGCAATAGTAGCAATGACCGAGCCGACGTACGATTCAAACAGGTCAGCGCCCATCCCAGCCACATCGCCCACATTGTCACCAACGTTGTCAGCTATGACAGCCGGGTTGCGCGGGTCGTCCTCCGGTATACCGGCTTCGATTTTCCCTACTAGGTCAGCGCCCACGTCGGCCGACTTGGTGAATATGCCTCCACCAACACGGGCGAAAAGGGCTATGGAAGAAGCACCCATTGCAAAGCCGTTAATTGTAGCAGCAGTTGCAGAATCGCCGCCAAAAAAGTAAAAGACAATTCCCATCCCCACCAGACCAAGCGACGCTACTGACATGCCCATGACGGAGCCACCGGAAAAAGCAATGGAAAGGGCAGTTGCTTGCCCTTTATCCTTAGCCGCCGCCGTGGTTCTCACGTTCGCTCGCGTGGCCGCATTCATTCCAAAAAATCCGGCCAGCATCGAGCAGGCTGCACCGCCTAAGAAAGCAAAGCCGGTCTGAAGTTGGATGCGCCAAGCCAGTAGTGCGAAAACGACCGCGACAAAAATGACCAGGATAGAGTATTCTCTTCTGAGAAACACCATCGCACCATGGTGAATGACATCGGAAATTTCTTTCATGACGTCGGTGCCCGCCGGTTTGCTCCTGATCCAAATGAAAAGAATCAGGGCAAAAATAAGCCCGACTACACCGATAAGAACCGCAAGCAACCCAGTACCCATTAACAGTTTCTCCTGTTTAAGTTACAAAATTGAGTTTGCCATACTTTTTCGTCAGTTCGAAAAAATCAGGGCGGAATATACCTCCTTGTGAAAGTATTAGCAAACCAAAACTGGCTATTGCCGGTTATTCTCACCTAATGGACAGTTACACTTGAAGTTATGGGGTTATTATAGTCTTTTAGGTTGGGTTTGATCTTGCCCTGTTTTGGTGGACAAAAAATCCGACATTTATTGCCTTAGCTGTTGACGGGTTTCTCATCCGGCATAGCTGGATTCGGAACCCAGCCTACCATTCTCTCAAAACCTCGTCTCAACACTACTTATGTCACAGCCTTCTCTGACATCTGCCAAAACGTCAAAAGCGGAGGGCTTTTGACCCACAATACCCCGACATCAGCACAGGAAAATAAAAGTTGAAAACGCCAAGATGTGTCGGTAGCTTTTATCGAGGGAATTGCTGAGTGAGGAGGTACGTATAAGAAATGCAGAAAATTAGAATGTCAAGATACAAACAAAAGGACAAAGGAGCAAAGATGAAAAAGCTGTTGATGTTCCTGCTGGTGGCGAGCCTCCCGCTGGGATGTGGCGGAGGCAAAACCGTGACGCGTCTGGATACAGAGTCCGTGACTGATCTGAGCGGCAGGTGGAACGACACCGACGCGCGTCTGGTTGCCGAAGAGATGATCTCAGACTGCCTGTCACGGGCGTGGCTGACGGATGCTGCCGCGGCCAAGGGCAGTAAGCCGGTGGTGACCGTCGGGACAATCAGAAATATGACCAGCGAACACATTAGTATGGAAACTTTTATCGCCGACTTCGAACGTGAGTTGATCAATGCCAACCAGGTGCGCTTTGTGGCCAGCCGGGAGCAGCGCTCGGAGATTCGCGAGGAACGGTGGGAGCAGGCGGAGTTTGCTTCCAAAGAGACAGCCAAGCGGCTGCACGAAGAGCTTGGCGCTGACTTTATCTTGCAGGGGGCAGTCAAGACGATCGTCGACCAGGAAGGTGGCAACCGGGTGGTGTTTTATCAGACCGACCTGGAATTGATCAGCGTTGAGAGCATGGAAAAGGTCTGGATCGGAACCAAGAAGATTAAGAAGGGCATCTCCCAGAGCGGCACAAAATGGTAGGTGGCGATGGCGCATAGCTTTGCCATGCGAAAACTTCTCTGTGCCGCGTTACCGCTTATTCTTTTGGCCGGTTGCAGTTCCGTTGTAACCAAGAAGAAATTCTATGAGCCAATCACGGCGGAGTTGCGTTCAGGTAACTCAGCGACATCTGCACAGATGCTCGAAGTTGCCAAGGAAAAGAATAAGTACTCTCAAAAGGACCGTCTACTCTATTTTATCGATGCCGGTATGCTCAATCACTACGCCCAGAACTACGATGCCAGCAACAACAAGCTGCATCTCGCCGAGGAAGCCGCTGAAGAGCTTTTCACCAAAAGCGTCTCGAAGGCGGCAGCATCCTTTCTGCTCAATGACAATGTGCTCGAATATGCCGGTGAGGACTATGAAATCCTCTACACCAACATGATCAAAGCGCTCAATTATGTCGCGCTAGGTCAATTCGACGAGGCCTTTGTCGAAATCCGGCGCGCCAATCTCAAGCTGGAGCTTCTTGAGCAGAAGTACGCTGACGCAGCGGCGGAATTCCAGCGCGGCTCTCCTGATGACACCGACCGAGTTGAGATTAAATACGAGGTTGACAAAGTCCGGTTCCACAACGATGCCTTTGGCCGCTATCTGAGTATGCATATGTATGCGGCCGACGGCAAGATGGATGACGCCCGGATAGACCACGATTACTTACAGCAGGCCTTTCGTTCCCAGCCACACATTTACGACTTTGCTGTCCCCGAGGTGAAGTATTATTCGGAAGACCGGGCGATCCTCAGCGTGGTCGGCCTGGTCGGGCTGGCACCGGTAAAGGAGGCGCTAAGCCTTCGAATTAGAACTGATAAAGACCTTCATCTGGTGCAGGTGCTCTATGACGACCCGCAAAACAAAGGCGCCGAATACGGACACCTTCCCGTCAATGTTAAGGCTGACTACTATTTCAAGTTTGCCATTCCCAAGATCATGCCGCGTCCCTCAATGGTAAGCTCGATACGGGTGCTGGCGAACGGCAAACTGATCGGCGAGCTGCAGCTTCTGGAAAACGTCGGCAAGGTTGCCGAGGAGACCTTTGTCGCCAAGAAGTCGCTCATATATATCCGCTCGGTGGCGCGGGCGATTGCCAAGGGCTTGGCTGCGCACAAGCTCAAGAAAAAGGCGGACACCGGCGGGCTGGCCGGCTGGCTTAAGAAGGCAGCTATTGACGTCGGCACTGACGTAATCGAGAACGCCGACCTCCGTTCAAGCCAGTTCTTACCCGGCCTGATCTATGTCGGCGATTTTGAAATCGAGCTGGGTACGTATGACCTGACCGTCGCATTCTACTTTGCCGACGGCAGCTTGGCGGGAGAGACTACTTACAGTGGCTTCGAGATTATAAAGGACGGCCTGAACCTGATTGAGGCCTATTCAGTTTTGTAGATCACTCCCCCAAGTTTTGACATAACAGAAAAGGATGTCGAAACCCGCAAGGGGGATTTCGACCTACCAAGCTGTCCCCTCTTGAGAGGGGATATAGGGGTGTGTCAGAGCAAGGGAAGCACACACCCCGCCCTTCGGGCACCCCTCTAAAGAGGGGAATTTTCAACCACGGGTTTGCCCTACAAATTTCCGTGGGCGGCAGATGTCCTCATCTGCCCCATCTCACCATCCTGTAGGTCGGAACTGATCTTGCCCTGTTTTGGTGGACAGTTTTCTAAGCATGTTGTTTTTTTCGTTCATAGTCAACAGGGCTAATCTGACCTAGCGTCGAGTGGCGTCGGGTCCGGTTGTACTTAG
>Ga0315543_1004113_pt1 | contig 12479 bp, 18 predicted proteins | sample SalMarSW160210MG_2_FD_203098 | JGI IMG/M metagenome (GOLD analysis project Ga0315543, IMG submission 203098) | Salt marsh sediment microbial communities from the Plum Island Ecosystem LTER, Massachusetts, United States - Salt Marsh Sediment SW1601-210 ...
TGGTATGCAATTATGGAAGATCTTACAAGTCTATGAGCAATAATATGGAAAGGGCCGCTGTATTATTGCAACCAAAACAAATAGTAGCATATACTGAAAAAGGAGTAACTACTGTAAATTATTTACCATTCACTAAAGAGTTTATTAAACAGGCTTTACTACAAGATGATGGATTTCATGAGAGTCTTCCTGAGAGTTGCCAAAGAATAATAAAATTAATTGAAGTGTCTAAATAGGCTCTGTCGGAAGAGCACATTGTAATTGCTTGTTCAGAGATAAACAATGGAGCAGACATTTAACGCAGCAGAAATTACCGTTGGTTTTCACCCAGATGGTTACAGGATAGATAAAACCACTTCGCCGATGAACAGATACACAAAGTGGGACATTTTACCAGGCAATCACTGGTGCAATCCGAAGCCTGTCTGTTTCGATTCACTTCCGCAGAACGGCTGGATAGCAAAAGATAAATTTGATTGGGATGAAATTAACATGACAGAAGAAAGGAACATAAGATTATACTGATGCTTGGCATAGCCGTTCTATCCATCCTTGTCATTTCGCTTCTGATGAGTATGACCGGCCGTGGTGGAGGTAACTTCTACGTCCCTGTGTTAGTGGCTTGCGGATTGCCTATTCTTCAAGCAGCTACGTCTGCACAATGTATTCTGCTGTGCACGGCCGTAGCGGCTGCGCTGGTCTTCCAGAAGAGCCGAATGATTGACTGGAAGCTTGCGATGGTAATAGATCCGCCAACAGATGTGATGGCTTTGCTTGGTGGGTACTATGCTCATTTTCTGCCAGGTGGAGTTCTGAAGTTTGTATTTGCCGGTTTACTTGTATTATCTGGTTTTTTCATGTTGCGACCTGCGAGGGACAAAATGTATTCCGAGAAGAAACGGTTGGGCTTCTGGTGTAGAAAGTTCGGCGAGCACGAATATGTGGTGAATCTGTGGTTGGCCCTGCCGATAACTACGGTAACCGGCTTGGTTGCAGGAATGGTCGGGATAAGTGGAGGCTCTTTCAAAGTTCCTTTGATGGTTCTTGGTTGCGGTGTACCTATGCGTGTAGCGGTAGGCACATCATCCGCCATGGTCGCGGCAACTGCTTTTATGGGCCTGGTCGGACATTCTGCAGCCGGGGATTTCAATGCATCTTGGGCCATTCCCATGAGCGTCACCGCAGTAACTGGAGGACTCTTGGGTGGCGTGTTTTCGCTTAAAACAAAGCCGAAAAACCTCAAAAAGATATTTGCATACACGACATTAGGGGCAGCTTTGTTTATGTTAATAAACGCATGGTTATCATTAGGAAATAGTTAGGAGATAGGATGCAAATAGCTATTGCAAGTGGTAAAGGTGGAACAGGTAAGACAACGATAGCCACAAATCTTGCTTGTTCAATTGCCCGGACGGACAAAGAGGTGCAGTATCTTGACTGCGACGTTGAAGAGCCGAATGGCCACATATTTTTGAAGCCTGATATAAAAGAAACACAAAATGTTACGATTGGCGTACCAGAAGTTGACAACAACTTATGTGACGGCTGTGGTAAATGCGGTCAGCTTTGTCAGTATAGTGCTATTATCTGTTTGAAAGATAAGCCGCTTGTCTTTGAGCAGCTATGTCATTCGTGCGGTGGGTGTGAGCTTGTCTGCCCCACTGATGCTATTAAAGAAAAACAAATAGAAATTGGATTTGTTGATTTGGGTACGGCAGGTGATGTGAAATTCGGTCAGGGTCGGCTGAAGATAGGAGACGTACGATCACCTGCTTTGATAAAGAAAGTTAAGGAAAATGCGGCAAATAATGGAACTGTTCTGATAGACGCTCCACCGGGTACATCGTGTCCCGTAATTGAAGCAGTCAAAGGAGTAGATTACGTTCTGCTGGTCACCGAGCCTACGCCGTTTGGTTTAAATGATCTGGCACTGGCGGTAGAGATGGTAAGGAAGCTTAAGATTCCGTTTGCTGTTGTAATAAACCGCTGCGACATAGGTGATGACCGAGTTGTAAGCTATTGCCAGCAGCAAGATATAGAAATTCTCCTTGAGATACCTAACGACCGACTGGTAGCAGAAGCTTACTCACAGGGGATTAAAATAATCGATGCGTTACCCAGCTACGAGGAAAAGTTCTTACAGTTATATGAAAAGATCGATGCGAGGGCCGTGGTCAAATGAAAGATGATTTTGCATTTATGGAGAGAATTACCCGTGACTTAGAGGCCCGTAAAGCTGCTTGCAAGATTCTGGAAGTTGAGGAGAACGCAAGCAAAGAGCAGCTAAAGAAAGCTTATAGGCGAGTTGCAACGAAATTTCACCCTGATAAGAATTTGAACGATCCTGATGCAAATAAAAAATTTACACTGGCCAACTGTGCCTATGAACTATTAGCCGAAGACAAGCCCTGCCCGGAACTACTGGAAGAAATCAATACATGGGAAGGTGTATCAAAGGATGACAAATACAAACTCGACAACCCTTGGGGACATTTCCTCTGGTGGCGAGAGAAGTTTTTTGATTCTGAATCTAATGAAAAGAAAAAGCAAAAAAGAAGCAATTCCTGCATTTAAAAAGGCAAAATGCTAACTAATGATCTAAATGATAACTTTTATGAACATATTAAGCCACATTTGTATCAACGCGTGGGCAGGGAACTCCGTTCGGCAGATCATGTGTTAGATATTGGTTGCGGCAATTGTGAGCTTGCCGGGTATTTATCTCAAACACATGGTCATAAAGTTACTGGTATTGATATATCATCTAATAACTTTCCAGACAAAAGAAAGATAAGTAAAGATTGGCCGCTTGTTCGCTGTATTCGCAGAAGTGCTACAAGACTTGGTTTTATCCAAAACGAAACTATCGATGCGGTCGTGATGTTCTGGTCTCTACACGAGATGAATGATCCTGTAGCGGTTTTGCAACAGGCTTACCATGTTTTGAAGCCGGGCGGGAAAATACTAATTGTTGAATTTCCGCAACACTCGCTGGCTCAGAAGCTATGGAACGAAAAGTATTTCAATAGACAACAATTAATGCAATATCTGGATGATGCGGGATTTGAACGCATCCGGGCCAGACTGATTGAAAACAAACAAATACTTTGGACCAGTGGGCACATCTGTACCAAAAACACCAACAAGTCAGAGCGAATGAAGGTCAAAGCATATGAAACATGAAAGAACACACATATTTAAGAATACAGTAACTCAAAATCAAAATGAACCGTCAAAAGTGATGTTTAGTGGCCCCGGCCAGATGGAAATCGGAGCTGCTGCTGAATTTGGCGGCAATGGACAAAACCTTAATCCCGAGGAGATGTTTGTTGCTGCAATTAACAGCTGTTTGATGAATACATTTTCTTATTTTACGCGAAAGTTTAAAATCGAAACTTTGTCATACAATTCGCAGGCCTTTGGACAACTTGAAAAACAATCTGATGGATTTCGGTTCACCAATGTCGAAGTTAGAGCAAAGGTTCAATTGCCTGAAGACAAGTTTGTTGAAAAAATTCGTGAAGCAGGACATCTGGCTGAGAAATATTGTCTCGTCTCTCGTTCTGTGACCTGTTCTATCGATTATCAGTTGGAAATTGAAATTAAAGGAAAATAAACAATCAGGAGATTAAAAACATGCCATGGGTAAATCAAGATTCATGTGTCGGTTGCGGCATCTGTGTAGATGAGTGCCCCGTAGAGGCGATTACGCAGGAAGAGAATCGCAAAGCCATTATTAATGATGACCAGTGTATCCGATGCGGCAAATGTCATGATGTATGCCCTCAGGATGCCGTAAGACATGACAGCGAAAGGATTCCTCAGGAAGTTGAAGCAAATGTAACAAAAACGAAAGAGCTTTTGAGGCATTTTGAGACACCACAGGAACAGGAAGAATTTTACGAACGGATGATTCGCTACTTTAACAAAGAAAAAAAGGTGACTGACCAGACCATAGCCAAAATAACTGATATGAAAAACGCTATAAGCAGGGGAAAATAATCCGGACGTCAGTGTGAGTTTTTTAACAAATTTGTACCTATGTGGCTATAAACCAGGAAGGAAAGTTTTATGAAGGAATTAGTAGTCATAAGCGGCAAAGGCGGCACAGGTAAAACAAGCATTGTGGCATCGTTTGCAGCAGTTGCGAAAAATGCAGTATTCGCTGACTGCGACGTTGATGCAGCGGACCTGCACCTGGTTTTAGAGCCGAAGATTAAGCAGAGAATCGATTTTTCCGGTGGCAAACGAGCAGCTATAATCGCAGAAAAATGCATTGGCTGCGGTAAATGCCAGAACCTTTGTAGATTCGACGCAATACATTTCAATGGCACAGGAAACAACGTGCTTGATAGGACGTTCACAATTGATCCTGTCTTGTGCGAGGGCTGTAAGGTATGCGTAGAGTTTTGTCCGGTGGATGCGATTGAGTTTAAAGACAGTATAAACGGACAGTGGTTTATATCGGATACACGATTCGGGACAATGGTTCATGCCAAACTGGGAATCGCAGAGGAAAACAGTGGAAAACTGGTAACTCTTATTCGCAAAGAGGCAAAGAAAATAGCACAAGAGCAGAAAAAGGATTTGCTAATTGTTGATGGCTCGCCGGGAATTGGTTGCCCTGTAATTGCGTCGATTACAGGAGCCGATTTGGTTTTGATAGTTACTGAGCCAACGCTTTCCGGCAAGCATGATTTAGGCCGGGTTGCGGATTTAGCCGCTGGTTTTAAAATCCCTACCTTGGTTGCTATAAACAAATTTGATTTGAATCCGGATATGACAGCACAAATAAAGGAAGATGCCCGCAGTAGAGATACAAAAGTGGTGGGAGAAATTCGTTATGACGAGGCTTTTACAAAAGCGCAAATTCTCAAATCGACAGTGCTGGAATATACCGGTGGTGTAGTATCGGAAGATATAAAAGCCTTATGGAGAAATGTCACCTATGCTCTGGGATAATAGCAATTCGCAGATGGCAGCAGAAAAGTCATTGCGGTTTGATTTTGACTTGTTGGCTGATGAATATGACTCATGGTACGAAAGTGCCAAGGGCCGAATATACGACTACTTGGAAAAGAAAGCAATCAGCCACTATCTTTCACCGGATGCCAAAGGTAAGAAATTGTTGGAAATTGGTTGCGGTACCGGTCATTGGAGTCAGTTTTTCAGTGAATATGGTTTTGAAGTGACAGGTGTCGATGTTTCTAAGCGTATGATAGACATAGCCCAAAGCAAAAATATCTTCAATGCGTCGTTTCAGGCGGCTGATGGACATTCTTTGCCGTTTAAAGATAGCAGTTTCGGCACTACAGCGGCCGTTACAACATTAGAATTTGTTTGTGATGCCGAGGTTGTGCTACGAGAAATGGCCCGCTGTACTCTCAAACCGGGGGGGCAACTTTTGGTTGGCGTATTGAACGTGCTGGCTCGACCGAACCGTAATAGGAAACAAAGACCATGTTCACCATACGCAAAGGTTCGACTGTTTTCTCCAAGTCAGTTAAAACAGCTTTTAGAACCATTTGGCCCGTTGGCTATGGTTACTGCCGGGTTTGTTCCTAACCAAAAGCTGTTTTTGCCATTAGCACCATTGATTGATATAGTTGGCCGCATACTACGCATTCCTTATGGAGCTTTTATTGCAGCAGAGGTGAAATTATGAAGGTCCAGGCAGAGATAAGTATATATCCGTTGCGCCAGAATGAATTGACCAATCCGATTCAACAATTTGTTCAGGTTCTGGAAAATAATAAGCTACAGGTCAAAATCGGACCGATGAGCAGCTTTGTTACCGGAGACAGCCAGGTTGTTTTTGAAAGCTTGCGTAAAGCCTTCGAGCAACTTGCTAAAAAATATGAGGTTGTAGTGAATGCAAAAATTTCCAATGACTGTCCCGGAGTCAATGAAGATAAATAGGTTGGTTGAAGATTCGGAGATGAAATATGGCAAAAGAAAGCGGCACTTTTCAGAACGATGAAAACAGACGAAAACAAATGCAGGCCGAACAGGAGCAAATTCGTAAGAGAGTGATACAGATAAAGCACAAGATACTTGTGCTCAGTGGCAAAGGTGGCGTTGGCAAAAGTACGGTGGCTGTGAATCTTGCGGTTTCACTCGCACTTACTGGCAAAAAGGTGGGACTTCTTGACATCGATATACACGGTCCAAGTATCCCTAAAATTCTAAACCTTGAAGGAAAAAACCTGCAAACAGCAGAAAATATGATTTTGCCTATTGAAATGCTGGAGAATCTAAGAGTTATGTCTATGGGTTTCCTATTACGAGGAAGCAGCGATGCCGTGATATGGAGAGGCCCAATGAAGTATCAAATGATTAAGCAATTCTTGAAGGATGTGCAATGGGGCAGCCTGGACTTTCTGGTTGTTGATAGCCCACCCGGCACGGGTGATGAGCCACTATCCATTGTTCAGCTTCTTGAAAATGCCGATGGTGCAATTATAATTACTACGCCTCAGGAAGTGGCACTTTCAGACGTTCGCAAGTGTATTACCTTCTGCAGGCAGTTAAATCTACCTGTTCTGGGGGTGCTGGAAAATATGAGTGGATTTGTATGCCCTAAATGTGGCGAAAAAACTGACATATTCAAATCCGGCGGCGGTGAAAGTATGGCGATAGAAATGAATATTCCATTCCTTGGAAGAATTCCGATAGATCCGCAGATAGTACATGCCTGCGATTCAGGAGAACCCTACATACAGCAATACAGCAAGAGTCAGGCGGCCAAATCGTTTAATGAAGCAATCAGACCCATTTTGGAACTTGATAAAAACAGATCCGACAAAACAAACCTTTTTCAGAAAGGAGACCATAAAATGCGCGTAGCAATTCCATTAGTACAAGGAAAACTAAGCCTTCATTTCGGCCATTGTGATCAATTTGCCATATTTGAGATTGACAATGAAAAAATCATTGGCAGAACTGACGAAGTGCCGCCTGCTCATGCACCGGGTGTATTGCCGAAATGGCTGCATGGGATGGGTGTAAATGTCATTATTGCCGGCGGTATGGGACAGAGAGCTCAGCAGCTTTTCGAACAAAATGAAATTGAAGTCGTTATCGGAGCACAAGCCAGCACACCTGAAGAACTCATTTCTGCTTACTTACAAAATACCCTTGTAAGGGGAGAGAATATCTGTGATCACTAATCGCTGAAGATGAAAATATGAATTTTTCCCATCTAAACTATAATATAAAGGGGAAGTTGTGAATACTGAAACAATTCAAAATCTTCTCACCGAAACACGTAATTGTATTCACTCTGCATGCGTTGTATGCAGTTTATCAAATACCAGAGGGCTGCATATGGAGTTTGACACCGATAATGATGGCGGTGTTCAGACGACCTTTCAATGTGGGAAATCTTTGGAAGGTTACCCGGGTATAGTGCACGGCGGAGTAATCTCATCGATTTTAGACGGAGCAATGGGTAATTGTATGTTTGCGCGTGGTCAGGCAACGGTAACGGTTGAGATGACAACAAGGTTTCGGCTCCCTTTGGTGATAGGAAAACAGGCAAAGGTTTCAGCGAAAATTATCAGAGTTTCACATCCTTTGTATTTATTGGAGGCTAAGATTATCCAGGATGGAAAAGTTAAAGCAATAGCGAAGGGCAAATATTACGATCAACCAAAACTTATTAACTCAGATAGAGAGTTTTTTAATGCAATATACGGATAAATTACTCGAGCATTTTATGAATCCGCGAAACACTGGTGAAATCCCGGACGCCAATGGTGTTGGGACAATCGGCTCGGAAGAATGCGGTGACATGATTCGAGTATGGATAAAAGTATCTGACGATGAGCACCTGACTGATATCAAATATAAGGTGTTTGGATGTCCGGCGGCAATCGCCTGCTGTAGTATGATGACCGAACTTGCTGTTGGCAAACATGTCGATGAGGCCTGGAATCTAACCGATGACCAGGTTGCTGAGGCGCTCGGGGGACTGCCTGAATATAAATATCATTGCTCTAATCTTGCAGCTTCAACTTTGCATAAAGCAATAATCAACTATGTTTTTAACAGCCTAACCAAAACAGAAGTCATTTCTATCAAGATACTTGTAGATAATACTCATTCCAGGAATTTTAAGTCGGAACATGGATTAGCTTTGTGGATTAATTACTGTGACAAGAGAGTACTTTTTGATACAGGACAAACTAATTTACTTTTACAGAATGCAAAAATATTAGGCATTGATTTACCTAACGCCGATGCAATTGTATTAAGTCATGGGCATTACGATCATACAGGTTGTTTGCCTGCCGTTCTTAATATTGCTTCTAATGCAAAGATTTATTTGCACCCGGCAGCTACTGAACCGAAATTCAGTCAAAAAGATTCGAGCGCAAAGTATATCGGCATGCATGACTTTGCAAAGAAGGCCATTGAAGGCCGTCATGTTATATGGACAGCAACACCTGCTTACTTATTTCCTGGAATAGCAATTACAGGACAAATACCGCGTATTAACGATTTTGAAGATATCGGAGGAGCTTTTTTTATTAATGACAATTGTCAGGATCCTGATGAGCTTTTAGATGATCAGGCATTATTTATCGAATCAACTAAAGGGCTTATAGTAGTTCTTGGTTGTGCTCATGCGGGAATTGTAAATACACTTGACTATATTAGTAAATTAACAGGTCGAAATGAAGTATATGCTGTCATCGGTGGTATGCACCTGCTGAACGCAAGTCAGATGCGAATTGGAAACACAATAGACACATTCAAAAAATATCGTATTCAAAAAGTGATTCCTTTGCATTGTACAGGACATAAAGCTATGGAAGATTTTAAACATGCTCTTGAAAATAAATGCTTGTTTTTAGGTGCAGGTGGGCAGATCAATTTCTAAGGGGGATTAATGTTGAGTATGCCACATAAAGAATTAGAGTCGATTTCGATATGTGAAAGCTTGTCACGAATCAGTGATTCTGACTGGGTAGCAATTAAATTTGAGAAAGAAATTCCTGTAAATGATATTGAGCCAGTCAGGTTTTGTGAAGCTGTATACAAGGCTCAGAAGAAGACCGTATCATTATCTCTTTCGAATGTATGCTGTCAGGGGGCGAAAAGGTGTTTGGGTTGGCTTAAAAATAATGATGTGAAGCTGGCTCAAATGCTCTCTGAGAAAACGGGTATTCACCAAAAAGTAGCCCGTGAATTGGTAAGAAAGGTGCCTGTTCTGAATGATAAATTCTCAGGGATTTCACTCGGCAAGGATATCGATGGGGATGTCTATATAAGTTATGCCAGCCCGGAATCGGCAATGAAACTGGTTAGATCCTGGCAAAAAATGACGGGGCAGAATCTCGATACGGAAGTATCAGGCATAATGTCTGTTTGCGGTAATGTTGCAGTCAAAAGCTATATTGATCAGAAAATAAGTATTTCTTTTGGATGCCCTGATTCCCGAGAATACGGCAGCATCGAAAAAGGGCGGCTTGTTATTGGTCTTCCACACAAAGTTGCGTTGCGTATATGTGCCATTAATAATTGAAGCGAATATATAAAGAATCTTTGGAAATCAACATGGACAGCTTAGTTCCGGCAAGAGTGTTTTTGACAAAAGGAGTAGGCAGACACAGATATCAATTGAAATCCTTTGAAGAGGCATTAAGGCAAGCTGGCGTAGCACAGCAGAATCTTGTTCAGGTATCATCGATACTCCCGCCAAAATGCAAAATCATTGCCCGTGAAAATGGACTAAAGTCGCTCGTTCCCGGCCAGATAACTTACTGCGTAATGGCGAGATCGGACACTGATGAACACGGCCGTTTAATAGCATCCTCGATAGGTATTGCCGTTCCCAAAGACAGAAATAACTGGGGATATATCAGTGAGGTTCATGGGTATGGGATGAACCAGCAGGAGGCCGCCGATTTGGCTGAGGATTTGGCGGCGGATATGCTTGGAACAACTCTTGGTCTTGAAGTTGACCCTAATCAGGCCTGGTCTGAAAAAGAGCAGGTCTATAAAACCAGCGGCCTGATTATCAGAACCTCTAATATTACGCAAACAGCCAGAGGACAAAAGGAACTCTGGACAACAACCGTCTCAATTGCAATGTTATTACTTGATTGAAAGATTTATGGAGAATAGTTATGAGTGATCCTCTAACACCGTATGGTAACAAACCAATGGTTACACCAATCGTAAATGCCGTCAATTATCATTACGGTTCATTTGAAGTTTTAAGACAGATCACAGACGGTGAAATAGACGGCTATACCTATCACAGAGATGATAATCCTACTGTTCGTGCCGTGGAGAAAAAAATAGCCGCTCTTGAGCAAGCTGAAGATTGTATTATTTGCACCTCAGGCATGTCCGCTTGCACAATGGTCTATTTGACCTATCTAAGCGCCGGTGACCATTTAATTTTGTTCCACGATATATATGGGGCGCATTACAAGGTATCGCTCATACTTGAACGACTGGGGATTGATATTACTTGGATCGATGCATGTTATGGCGATAAAATTGGCGAGTATATCAAACCCAATACAAAGATGATTTTTTGTGAAAGCCCAAGCAATCCTCTATGTAAGGTTTTAGATATTGCCGCCTTACGAAAAGAAGCTCACAAAGTCTCGGCTTTGTTGGTTGTCGATAACACTTTTGCTACGCCTTACCATCAGAAACCTCTTATGCTTGGAGCTGATATTGTAGTACATAGTGCCACAAAGGCTTTAGGCGGCCATAACGATCTTATGGCAGGTGCTATCGCCGGTTCAAAAAGCCATTACGATAAACTATGGTTTACCCGTCAGGCTATTGGGACAACTTTGGATGCATATTCAGGGTCTTTGCTGGAAAGAGGTCTTAAGACGTTTGAGCTGCGAGCAGAAAAAATGGCAGTTAATGCAATGGCCATAGCTAAATATTTAGCCGGGCACCCTAAAGTTTCACAGGTGCGATATCCGGGATTAAAGGATGATCCGGGACATACTACTGCCATAAAACAGATGCAAAACGGTTTTGGTGGAGTATTGGCGTTTGATGTCGGAAACAGCCAGGAAGATGCTAAAAAAATTGTAAGTGAGCTTAAGGTAATATGCCACGCAGTAAGTCTGGGGGCAACAGAATCACTGATTTGTATACCATATCTTACAACATTGCTTTATATGCCTCCGGAACGCAGGACTGTCTTTGGTGTAAGGCCTAATACCGTAAGGCTTTCAGCGGGAATTGAAAAAACTGAGGTTCTTCTTGAGGATTTGAAACAGGCACTGGACAAATTAGAAATTAAACCGGAAACAAAGAAAAAAATCGATGCTGTACAAAAGTCTTCAAAAAGTAAAGGAAGTGACCATGCCAACATACGAATATAAATGTCAGAGTTGCGGCCTCACATTTGAGAAGTTTCAAAGCATGAAGGATAAACCCCTGGAAAATTGCCCCGATTGTAATGGAAAAGTTCAACGCCTGATTGGTGGTGGAGCCGGAATTATCTTCAAAGGATGTGGCTTTTATGCCACTGATTATCGTTCAAATAGTAGTCCTGCATGTGGTAGAGAGCGGCCTTGCTGCGGCAGGGAAACACCCTGTGATAAAAAATCCGTGTGAATAAAAGTGTCTAAATCTTATTCTGACAATATCGCTATCAAATGAATATAGCAGAAAATTATAAACATCTGAGGCAGGAGATCCCGGACGATGTAACTATCGTATTGGCTGCCAAGAAAAGAATTCCGAGGGAGTTGGAGGAAGCTATCGAGGCCGGAGCTACGGATATAGGGGAAAATTATATTCAGGAAGCCGGGCAGATGTATAGTGCTTTGAGGAAAAAAGCTACTGAAGTCAAATGGCATATGATAGGTCATTTACAAACTAATAAAATAAACAAGGCCTTGCGAATTTTCGATGTAATCCAAACTGTTGACTCTATAGAGAAAGCAGATGCTATAAATAAAAGAGTTGCTAAGGCAAAGAAGAAGATAATACCGGTTTTTATAGAAATTAATATCGGTAGCGAAGATTCAAAGGCCGGCATACGGGTTGATGAACATGAACCTTTTGAGGACTACATGGTAAATTTAATTAAAGATGTATCCCGATTTGAGTATTTGCGAGTTGAAGGTTTAATGACTATGGGGCCTCGCTTTGGCAATCCTGAAAATGCAAGGCCGTACTTTAGAAGAACGAAAAGTATCTTCGACCGAATCAAGAGCCTCAATTTACCCAATGTAAATATGAAATATCTTTCTATGGGAATGACCAACTCATACAACGTCGCCATAGAGGAAGGTTCCAATATGGTTAGAATAGGCACTGCTGTTTTTGGTAAAAGATCTTATTCTAAGTGTTGAAGATATGCGATTAATACCAATTCAACTTAGTAAGTGCGCTTTGTATTTTGGCGATTCATGATATTATGGCCATTTATCACACCCTCACGGTCGTGACTCTTTTAGAGTAAAGCGCAAGAATTAACTTGAATCCGTATA
>Ga0315543_1004119_pt1 | contig 12450 bp, 9 predicted proteins | sample SalMarSW160210MG_2_FD_203098 | JGI IMG/M metagenome (GOLD analysis project Ga0315543, IMG submission 203098) | Salt marsh sediment microbial communities from the Plum Island Ecosystem LTER, Massachusetts, United States - Salt Marsh Sediment SW1601-210 ...
CATCCTGTTAACGGATCGGGAGAACTCATCTACGCAACAGGCTCACTGTGGCCTCAGGGAAGGACCAGTTTCATCCCGATCCGCTCCAATTATCACTCTTTCAGAGATAAGATACAAGGGAAGGTCTGGGACAGACCTGCCATCTATTAGTCAGGAGCACAGGGCCCATGACCTACAAAACTGCGCCGTCACGAGTCCTTTCGTAACGGCTATGTTGGTGTGGTCAGGAAAGGATTCCTGACCGCGCATAAAAGGTGCGAGTTCATACTTGTGAGTTGGCCTCTTTTCGCCCACCACATACCTCATACGTTCGTAGATTTCTTTTTAGCGGCCATGCTCTCCCGTCAAACTTTTTCAGATTCGAGTGTTACGCAGACAGCGGTTTTTGTGTCTAAGAAGTGATGGACAAAGAAAGGGCCCTATTCTGGAAGCTCACTGAAGCGGAGCATGTACGCGCCAGAACCTTCTGCCGTCAGTTGGTAGGCAGCCGCGAGGATGGGGACGATCTGTACCACGATACGCTTGTGTCAGCGCTGACAAAGTTCGTCCAGTTGCGGGATCGGTCGACGTTCCGTCCCTGGCTGTACCGCATAGCGGTCAACAACTTCAAAAACAGGATCAAGAGGTCCTGGTGGCGGAGGTTGGCACCGCTGTCGCGGGAAATCGAAGAAACGGTCGGCGGCGACGATCCCGACTCAGTGCACGCGGCGCGACGGCGGTTGGAGTGGGCTTTCCGAGCCATCACGCCTGAGGAGCGAGCTTTGGTTGTCCTTCATGAAATGGAAGGATGGACCATAGCGGAACTGGCCAGGCTCTTCAGGAAAAACGAAGGAACAATCAAGATGCGGCTGTTGCGCGCCAGGCGCAAAATGCGAGAAGCGATTGTGAAACGTTTCTATCAATCCCGGACCGGTTCTGTGGAACCGGAAAAAGAAAGTGAGGATGCTTTATGCGTTGCAGTGAGGCCAAGCGAAGACTGACGAAGTACTGGCTGACGATGCCCACAGAGGCTCAGGATCAAGAGCTTCTGCATCACCTGCAAGTCTGTCCCGCCTGTGCCCGCCGGGCGGCGGCGATTCGGTCTTTGAAACAGGATTTCGCTGCCGCGCGCGAGGATCACGTTGGAGGCGGTCTGCCTTTCTCGTTTTTGAAAACCCGCGTCGAGGCAGAGGTTGCCTCGCACGCCAGCCCTATGAAAAATAAGGAGAAATCTCTCATGTCAACATTGATGAACAACTTGAAGAGACGTCCCAAACTAAGCGCTACTTTTGGAGTGGTTGCTCTACTAACGGCCTTTCTGACCCTAGTTCCGTTCACTTTTGAGCGTACTGTCGGCTATGAAGTGGCCGTAGCCGGAGTTGACCGAGATCTGGCGCTCGACAGCAATAAAGTGTCGGCTCTGCTCACGGCGCTCGGCATGGAGGATGCAGAAGTAGACGTCACCGACTGCGAAGAAACCTGTAATCTCATTATTAGCAAGTTAGATTCAGAAAAAGACGCTGGCCTGGTGGCTGCCGCCTTTTCAAAGAGTTACAACTTCTCGATTCAGTGCCAAGTCCGAGTTGTAAAGGAAATGGGAGAATACTCGGCGTCACTGCTGGATCATGTCAAAAAAACTATAACGCTTCAAGCTAAGGGGGGCGCTGATAGCGAAGATGTGCACGAAATCCTGGTTGAGAGGCTCGGCGACGCATGTTACGGTAATGCATTTGTCTGGATGCAATGTCTCTCGGACAGCATGGCTCAATACAGTTTGACCGCTGACGGCGATTCAATGATTTCGAGGAAGCTTGCCTGGTCCGTCGCCGGCAGTGACAGCCTGGGTGTCGTGATCAAGAAGAGCTTGGTTATGGGAAACGCATCCGGAAGCGACAGCACAGCGTTGTGCGTTGTTATCCAGGGGACCTGCGACAGCAGCCTGGAGGACATTTGCGGCAACCTGGAGCTGGAGAACGGAGAGATTAACGAGGAAGTCCTTCAGAAATTGAGAGACATGGGCTGTGACGTTACAATCGAGACCAGCGAGGATGGCACGACCAAAAAGATTGAGATCAAGTGTGAAGACGTGCAAGGGGAGGATGGTGGCGATGGCGCCGCCAAGGAATCAGCCGATGAAAATCTCCCGGCCGGATTCGCCCTCGAACAGAACTACCCCAACCCCTTCAACCCAACCACTATGATCAGTTTCAGCTTGCCGTCAGCCCAGCACGTGACACTTGAGATCTATAACGTGCAAGGCCAGAAGGTTCGGACTCTTATTGACGAGGTGCGCGGCGCCGGGGAACATGCAATTGAGTGGGATGCCACCTCTTACGCCGGCGACAGAGTCGCCTCCGGAATTTATTTCTATCGTCTGACCGCTGGCGACTATGTTGTTTCTAAGAAGATGACGCTGCTGAAGTAGCAGACGGCAGACTAAAGCCAGACAAATAAGGCAGGAGCGACCGGGCTCCTGCCTTTTTCAGGTGTTACGTTTGTGTAAAGTAGGATCGAAGGAATCCTACCATCTTGATTCTAAAAACATTAAGGAATGGATTGAGTACAGGGACTCTCAGTCTCAACTCAAATAGTTACCAGTCTGAATTGAAAGTCTGAATCAATACCTTTTTCCTCTCTTTCGGAAACAAAAACTGGACTAGAAATCCAAAGGACACAGATATAATCGTGATAATTAAATTGAATATTAATCTGAGGTTTTTGCGCTTCAACTGTGTCCATTCCTTTATGTCACCTATCGTTCCAACCAGAATGGCATCATCTCCACGACAATCTCCCCTTTGAACTTCCATCCAACTACAGTAGAATGCCAGAACTGGTACACTGTTCGGAATTAGAACAACTTTGCCATGTCTTGGAATGGTCACGTAAGTGCCATTCTCAATAGCAACGCGACTGATTATTTGAGGGATATCATCAGGTATTTTAGCGTTCGAATAAGTTCGGATCAGTTCCCAAAGGTCCATGAACTCCTTTTTATCGCGATTGCGATCTATCACCAGTCTTTTCGGATCACCGAACTGTGTAGTCAATTTCTCTGAAACAGCTGACTCAACGCCGTAAAGACTAAATAGCCAGGAGTAGAGAGCAGTTCCTTCGAATAAATCATACCCAAATGTTAGTAGCGGAACTACAACCACGAGAAATACTGTTAGGGTGACACGTATAGTAGTAAGCACAACAACATATCCTGTCAATTTCAGAAACCGTGATGTTGCCAACCTTTCACAACGCAAAGTACCTAGAGAAATTTGGAATGTCAAAGCCAGGTTGACGCTGGTCTGCAATGTGGGTGGCAGATGTCCAGAGGTTGTCTCAAAAGCAGGTTGGCCAAAGCAGCGAAGATCGTCATCCTGAGCTTATGAAAAGGTCGAGATCCTGTTTATCATTTGGTGTGACTAAGAGCCAAAAGAAGAAAGGAACTCGACCATGGTTAAGAGTAATACTTATGTTGGGATCGATCTTCACAAGCGAAAGTTTGATTTTGTAATGATGTATCCGTCCGGTGAAGTCGTCAAACATGGTAGTCGTTCTACCGATGCCGATTCTGTATTAGAGTTTGCTTCGAGTTTAGCAGTCCGTCATCAGGTAGTGTTAGAGCCCCTGGAGAACAGCTATTGGTTCATCGATCAGTTACAACCATACGCCGGTTCAATTCATTTGGCGAATCCTGGTAAGGTACGTTTGATTGCGGAGTCGCGTTTGAAGAACGATCGTATTGATGCACGTATCCTGGCCGATCTTCTTCGGGTGGGATACTTGCCTGAGGTATACATTCCGGAGCATCATATTCAAGAGTGGCGGTGTTTAATCCAGCATCGGATTCGTTTAGTGCGGGATCGCACCCGCTTGAAGAATCGTATTCTCGGTTTGCTCAATCGCGAGGGATGCCGGGTTATGTCCTCTGACCCCTTTGGTAAGGGAGGTCGAGCCGAGATTGACTCACTTGAGTTGTCGTCCCCGCTCCGTCGGATGGTTGACACTAACCTGGTGACCAGCGATCTGCTATCGTCACAGATATCGGTTCTGGATAAGGAGATCGAGCAAATTGGTCAAGCTGACTCGATTGTCGACAATCTGTGTACCATTGATGGGATTGGTTATTTTACGGCTCTGGCTATTCGCGCGATTGTCGGTCGGATGGATCGTTTCCGCAGCGTTAAGGCTTTCGCTTCCTATACCGGTTTAATTCCGGGGTACCGTCAATCAGCCGAAAGAGTGCACCATGGTTCGATTACGAAACAGGGTTCCCCGACCTTGCGCTGGCTCTTGCTTCAGGCGGTACCGCATGCGGTGCGGCACAGCGATTATCTCAAGCGTATGTATTATCGTCTTTGTTATCGTTCGTCGGTGGCCAAGGCACGAGTGGCTGTGGCTCATGCTCTGGCACGAATAATATATCATGTCTGGATGGAAGCCAGACCATATTACCGCTAAAAGCGGTCAGTAACAACTTCCGTACCGGTGATCGAGCTGGTCGGCCCGGACTTCGCTCTGGTATTTGGTACCGTCATCCTGATTAGGCGCCGGCTCGAGGTAAAAAATCATGGGCAGATCGGCCCGAATAGGTGAGTCGTAACCGTACGGAAAGAAAAAAACATTGACAGCGACCTTTTCATAGGTGAGCTGAGTCGAAGCATGACACCTGAACTTCGGCAGAGACAATAATTGTGCCCACGGCACCTCCGCCGCTTCGAGGTTATGGGGGCATGATAACCACAGAAGCAAGCGCAACTTTCAATCGTCTTTCCCGTATCCAGAAGTAAAAAGGAATTAACAGAAACAGGACGGAGGATCAATGCTAAGAGGTAAGGCTCTGTCGGCCATTGGGCTTGCTGCCACGGTTCTGATGATGTTCGGATCGGTGGAGGCAGGTGACTGGTTCAATTGGACGTTTGGAGAAAAAGGCGTCAAAGGCTCCGGCGACATGGTTACCGAAGACCGTGACGTGAAGGAGTTTACATGGATTGAAACTTCCGGAGCCTTTGATGTCTTTGTCAAGGCTGGCGAAAAGCAGGAAGTATTGCTCACGTTTGACGACAACCTCGTCGACCTTATCGAGACGAGAGTCAAAGGAAAGACGTTGAAAATCTACTCAGACGAGTCCTACCGTTCTAAGCACACATGCCAGGTCGAAATCACCGTACCGAAGCTGGAAGGCGTGACTGCCCGCGGCTCCGGCGATATCACCGTGGGTGGCTTCGATAGTGAAACCGATAGTGAAACCTTTGAGTGCCACACTAAAGGCTCTGGCGATATTACGGTCAAGAATCTCAATAGCGATATTCTCAGGTATAACATCAATGGCTCCGGCGATATCACGGTCAGGAACCTCGAGGGCGACTTTCTTGAGTGTCGCATCAGCGGCTCCGGGGATTTCTCTGCCGAAGGTAAGGTTGAGGAGTTGGAGATCAATGTGTACGGATCCGGCGACGTTGACACTCGTGATCTGGTTGCGAAGGAGGCGACGGTGACCATCAAAGGATCGGGTAACGCACGGGTGTACGCCGAGGAAAGTCTCGACGTCGCCGTCTATGGCAGCGGTGATATCTCGTATTACGGCGATCCGAAACACACCGAGAAGCACGTCTCCGGTTCAGGGAGCATCAAGCGGAGGTAGAGGAGAAGCTGGAATCCATTTCTCTTGTTATTTCAATCGTACGACCCGCAATGCATTTGTGAGTTCATAATTGCTTTTTTTAGATTTATGTCTGACAGTCCGCCAAAGGCAGATGGCCGGCTTTCGCGGGGATGACTCCTCAACATTATTGGTTTCATTATTGGCGCACAAGGAGCTACTTTAATTATTATTGCTCTTTAGATTTCTTGTTCATCGGGGTATGATGATGACAAACTTCGCGCCGCCCCACTCGCTTTCTTCAACGCGGATGTCGCCCCCTAAATCGGAAATGGTTTTGTGAACGGTCGGTAAACCGAGGCCGGTGCCGGCTTCCTTGGTAGTGAAGTAGGGGGTGAATATGCTCTCGCGCAGTTCTTTTTTAATGCCGGGGCCACTGTCAGAAAAAGCAATCTCGATAGTGTTGTTGTGAGCCTGGGCAACAATTGCTATTTGCCCCGGCTGTCCGCCTAAGGCCTCCTTAGCGTTATTAAACAGGTTGATAAGAATCTGCTTCAAGCCGTCCCGGTCGGCCTCCAATATGAGACCCGGCTCCACTTTCACTGATAAATGAAGCTTAAGCTTCTCGGCCTCCGGTTTGAGGAACTCTACTGTCTCAGCTAAAAAGTCGTTTAGATTGATGGTCTTGTATCGCTTTCTCTCCTCGCGTGAAAGGGCCAGGAACTTGCTGATAATTTCATTGAGCCTTTTTGTTTCAGCTTTAATCTGGTTGGTAATCGATAAGTACTCTTCACTGTCTTCACTCCGCACAAACTCCGATGCGAGTCGCTGGACAGCAATTGAGATCGTGTTGAGGGGGTTGCGAATTTCATGCGCCACGCCAGCAGCCAGGTTCCCCATCTCTGACAGTCGCTCCCGACGAGCAGACTTGCGCTCGAATTCCTTCAGACGCGTAATATCGTAGACAACGATAATAACTCCCCCCAACTCATCATTCTCAGCGCGCAGCTTGGAGGCAACAATCAGAAGAGTTTTTCTCAGGCCATCGCTATCAAGTGTAATTTCCCTTTCGATGGAGGGTTCTCCGGCGGATGCTATTTGCCGAAAGGCCATATCCCTCACGGCAATTACGTCGTCCCATTTTTTTCCAACACAATCGGCCAAGCCAATGATTCTTGCAAAGGCATCATTGGCAAGCGTAATCGTCCCTTTTTCGTCAGCCGCTGCCACGCCGGTACGCATCTCATCAAAGATCTTGTCCGTTATGGATTTTATCCGGGTATACTGTAAGGCAATCTCTTTTCTTTTTCGTCGGCTGTTGAGATATAAAAGCGCCACTATCGCCAGCACAAAGAGTGTCCCGGCAAGAGCCACCATCTGACGGTCAAAACCTTTCGAAACCGAGAAGAAACGATCCAAAGAGAGGCCGACCCGCAACAGCCCATACGGATACTTCGTGGTGGTAAAGGGTCGCACCAGCTCCAAGACCTGGTTGTCCTGAAATTCATAGACCCGGTGCATGATAGTGTCGCTGGCGAGGGCTTGCGACAGGAAGGGATCGGACTCAATGGCCAGAATCTGGCCTGGGGCTCGAGAGGAAAAAATGATGCCCTCGGTTGATTGGTAAAGGATATATACGACGCCCCGCTCTCTGGCCATTTTCTGGGCCAGATAGCCAATCTGGGTCTGCTGAAGCGCATCAACGTAGTACTGGGCGTCAGCTATAATCAGTACGACCCGGTCAAGGTTACTTGTGATTTCAAGATAATAATGGACTGCCTCTCCGAGGTGCTCTCCCTCATCCAGCAGGAGAACATAGTTACTCACAGGGTTGGCTATGAGTTGATACGCTTCCTCGTAAACAAAATCAGGCAGGGCGACTTTTGGGCCACCGACTACGCTTCCGGCCACCAAGCTGGAATCAGCGCTGAATACAAATACACCGTACAAATTGTGTGTCTCGGCTATTTGAACCAGATGCTGATCAGTGAGCGACTTCAAATCTGTTTCGGCGAGATCGGCAACGACCTCAGCGTATCTTTTGTGAACCAGGTAGTCGTAGGATGTCTCGGAAACAATGGCATTTTCAGCCGCCTGAGCGAGGGCTTCAGTGAAAGCCGTCCCCTGGCGAACCAATAGCTCAAAACTGTCCGACCGGCTCTCTCTGATGCTTACCCAGGTGATGATAAGAACAGCTAAGGCCAGCACAACCACGATAGCGCTTGTGATGCGCTGGTCAAGATGAGTGTAAGCAGTCCGACGCAACTGAGGCATACAATTAAGCTACATCAAATAGCTCTTGCCAACAACCAAAAGTTACGCCGGTTGAGGTGATGGTTTGACGGCGGTTTCAGCGGTGGCTTCACTGATAGGCTGTTTTCTCTTGATTGGAACGTCAAAAGAGAACGTGGCTCCGTCCTCTTTGCGGTATGTTATCCTGCCGCTGTGAGCCTCGATTATCTTCCGGCATGTTATCAGCCCGATACCGTGCCCTCTCGGTTTGGTGGTAAAGCGCTTGACAAACAACAGCTCCTGTTTGTTCTCGACTACCCCAGGACCATTATCCTTCACCTCGACCCGCACCGTTTTCTCTGGGGCATTAGGGACTAAAGAAGTTGTTATCCATATCTTTTTCTCATTGGGCTGATCTTTAAAAGCCTCGGCCGCATTGTACAGCAGATTGACCAGAACTTGTTGAATCTGGCTGATATCGATCTCCATGAGGGACAAATCAGTCGCAAGGTTGGATGTCATCTTGATGTTATCGAATCTATTCTGAGGCTTCAGAAAAGCCACCGCATTCTCTACCAACTGGTTAATATCCGCTGGTTCAAACCTTATCTCATCCGGATTGGTGTCCATCAGACCGTCAGTAAAACGTGCAATTTTGCCTACCGTCTCTCGCATCAGGTTGATCCTTTGGTGAACCTTGTTCGTATCTCCTTTATTCAACAGGAGGGGTATCAATTCCATATTACCTGACAAGACGGTTAAGTAGTTATTGATTTCGTGGGCAATCTCACCCGCTGTTTCACCTCGCGTGTAGTACCGATCCAGCCTGACCATCATCTGCTGGAAACTCTTGCTTTCAGAGATGTCGCGAATAATGTACAGGTAGGCGGTGATGTTTCCATCTCTTGTCATCACGGGCGCCACGATGAGGTAGGCCGGGAAAATGGAGCCGTCGCGTCGTTTGCACAGTACCTCCACGCCCGGGTGGTCACTGTCTGGCGACTTGATGTTCAGATCCGTTTTAACGGCATGAGTAAACAGTTCGTCTACGTTTTTGCTTATAGCTTCCCTCTCACCATAACCAAAATCCCTGGAGACCCGGCGGTTAATAATCATTATCTTTCCCTGGGTAGATGCCGCTACAACGCATAAGGGAGAGCTGTCGATAAGGGTGGCGAGAAACAACTGTGACTCCAGCAGTGAGAGGTTAGAATTTTTTAGATCATAATTATACCGCCTGAGCTTTTTATGATCCTCCCAAAGAGTTCGAGACATTTTATTGAAGGCTGTCGTCAATTTCCGAAGTTCACTATCGCCTTCGGCTTCAATTAAGTAGTACAACTCACCCTCTGTTGTTTTTTCTATTCCGTGGATGAGCCTGTTGAGCGGTTCCTTGAACCTGTTGGCAATGAGATACACTGTCAACAATGACACCAAGGCAGAACATAAGAACAATACCAGCAAAGCGTACTGAAGCCGCGAACGGCTTGATATTACCAGATCGTGTTTTGAGATAGTAACAAGAACCGCTGGTAGGTCCGGTTGTACCCTGAAGGGATAATAGTAGATTGAATGTTTGCTGCTGTGGATAGGAGGGATGAAAAGACCGGGTGGCTGCTTCAACTTCTGGCGAATAATCTTAGGATCAATGATATCGGACATTTCCTCGTCCGAGGGTTCCGAACTGTGAGACTCTTTCGACCGTTCAAACCTGAAGATGGGAGCAAAACCCTGAGGAGCACCTTTCGGGACGAAGATTTCCGCATAGGTAATGTTCCCCACCGGCATGAAAAGAGAAGAAAGCAATGACTGAACCTTTTTTTTGCTAATAGAGGTATCGAGCGGATGAAACTCCTCGTTGAAAACAGAGCTGATCTTGGTCGCTAATACCTTGAGTTCAGCTTCTCGTGAGTCAAGGTCAGAATCGATTAATCGCTCCGGTTGGGGGAAAAAAAGAAGCAGCGCCACAGCCATAAAGACAAAGAGGACCTGAATAAGAATGATGTTGCCCAGCCTCGTAAAAAAACCAGGGCTGGGCAGTCTTATCATTTTGTGTAAGGTCCGCCATTTCATCATTATCAGATAATATATCGACAGATAAGGGGTGACCTGAACTGGTGGAAGGAGGGTGCAAGGTCAAAAAAAGCGGGAGTGGCGGAGGGGGGATACCCGACTCTAGCGTCAGGCGGCTGGATGTTCCAGCACAACACCACTCCCGCGTATTCTCAAGCACTAACTCTCAGTATAGTCCTTCAAGCAAGGCTCGTGCCAACAATACTAAAGGAGCGTCGGTAATTGTTGCCTTTATATCATAATAAATAAACGCTTGAATTTCAAGTGTGCGATTGAATTTTCTTTTCGGTCAAATATAACAGCCGGTTATGATCGCCTTCTCTCATTCTAACGTAAATAAGCAAGTGGTTGCATATTGATCTCAGTGGCGCTGATTCACCAAACCGCCAGTGGCAAAAAAGCCGATGTTGCTCGAAACACTTCAAAGAACACTACTGCTTACTGTATAAATTATAAGCCGACTTATCAAAAGCACATCACGCTACTTATATCCTCGGTGCGAGCTTGTCTTCCAATTCTTCAATGTATTTCTCGGCCGCTACAGCCGCGGTGGTTCCGTCGCCAACAGCATTGGTTATCTGCCGGACTAATTGGGAGCGAACGTCACCGCAGGCGTAGATGCCTTTAATGGATGTTTCCATCCTTTCGTTCGTAACAATGTACCCTCCTTGGTCTTGGTGCATGGGTTCTCGGGTGATATTGGAGTTGGGATGAAAACCGATAAAAACAAACACCGCGCCGACCGCAAGCGTTGATTTTTCTCCGGATTTGACGTTCTTCAACGATAGATCAGTGACTTGCTTGTTGTTGCCATTTATCGACTCCACTACACTATCCCATATCACCTTGATTTTGGTATTGTTAAAAGCCCGGTGCTGGATGATTTTCTGTGCGCGAAGCTCGTCCCGTCGATGAATGACGTATACCCTGGATCCAAACTTGGTCAGGAAAATGGCTTCTTCGACTGCGGCGTCGCCGCCGCCGACTACGGCAATTACCTGGTCCCGGAAAAAGGCGCCGTCACAAATGGCACAGTAAGAAACTCCCTTACCGGTATAGTCCTGCTCGCCCGGAACGTTTAGCTTTACCGGTGATCCCCCCGTTGAAAGGATGATGGCTTTGGCCCGGTAGAGATTACCGGAAGCACAGCGTGCAACCCGGTCGTCCCCCTCGACATAAACCTCAACTACCTCTTCCGATTCGACTTCAAGGCCGAACTTTTTGGCGTGGTTGGCCATTTTCGTGGCCAGGTCGCTGCCCGATATGTGCTCAAAACCAGGGTAGTCCTCAACCTCTTCAGTATTGGCTATCTGCCCGCCAGGGAGATACTTTTCCAAAACCACAGTTTTTCTCATGGCTCTGGCGCCATACAAACCAGCGGTGAGGCCGCCCGGACCGCCACCGACAATGACAATATCATACCTTTTTTCTTCTACCATTCTTATTACTCCAAGCTATATGCACATCCGACTTGTCAAGGTTGTCTTGTAACTCTTTCATGCTGCGATTATAAGTTTACTAATTGTAACAAACATTTGATTGATTCTTAAGTTCCTTGGGATTAGAAAAACACAGTAAGTTTACAACTCGACCAAAAGCAGCTCCCGGCTCTCATCTGCAGAGATACTGGGGATTCCAAGCCTTGCCTCAGGAGAGTACCTTCTCTGCTCTGAACAGGGCTACCAATCTATTCCTTCCTGGGCCTGCATTCCTTTTTGGTAAGGATGTTTAACTTCGCGCATTTCTGTCACCAGGTCAGCTTTCTCTTTCAACCACTCGGGAGCGTCGCGCCCAGTGATAACCAGGTGCTGAGTGTGGCTGCGAGCGTCAAGAATAGATTTAGTCTCCTCGTCCGTCACTACTCCGAGTTTCAAAGCCACGCTCAGTTCATCAAGAATAACCAGTTGATACCGACTGGATTTCACCTTTTCCACAGCCAGCAGAACCCCCTTTCGGGCAGCCTGCCGATGTTGTTCGAAACTTTTTGTATCATCAACAATACCGACAAATCCTTCGCCCACCACGTGCAGTTCGACATTCGGCTGAAGCCGTTTAATACCCTCCAACTCACCATACTTCCAGCTTCCTTTGATAAACTGGATCAAGCAGATATTCCAGTCATAGCCGACCGCCCTGACGCACATCCCCAGCGCTGCTGTGGTCTTACCCTTGCCGTTGCCGGTATATACAACTAACAGACCGTTTTGTGAGCCCTCTTGTTTCTTTGGCATGCTCCTTTTTCCAGTGTCTCATTGGATTAGTGACGTCACGCCGCAAGGTAACAGAGGGTACCTCGAAAGTCAACAATCCTCCCTTGCTAGTGTGATGTCCCAGAAATACATGCTAATAAAAAAAGCAGCAAATTAAATCGTGGCATGGGCATCTTGCCCATGATTCACGGGCATGATGCCCGTGCTACTGCAAAAGAATATGTGAACATATATTTGGGACGCAACACTAGCAGGCTGTTGAAAAACTCATAATTTTTAGCTGTCATTTACAGATGGCTGTCATATTCTTCGGGAGGTTCAACAACATTGTGGTGAAAGGGCAAAGCGATGCGCGGCACG
>Ga0315543_1004120_pt1 | contig 12449 bp, 13 predicted proteins | sample SalMarSW160210MG_2_FD_203098 | JGI IMG/M metagenome (GOLD analysis project Ga0315543, IMG submission 203098) | Salt marsh sediment microbial communities from the Plum Island Ecosystem LTER, Massachusetts, United States - Salt Marsh Sediment SW1601-210 ...
GGTTCGTCGCTTTCTCCTGCCTCGGAAGAGGAGTGGTTGAGCTTGGGAGCCAGCCTCGATGAGAGATTCGAGGTGGTGGAGGCTTCCCTGTGCCAGATAGAGGGGTAAACCCCCTCTTACGTAACTTGTTGGGGGTGCGGCGCGACAGCCCCGAACAAGTTCGGGACTCCGCTGGGCCGTCCTTGGACCTGGAGGCCATCAAGCAACAGGCCCTGGGTGCGCTGCTGCCGACTCTCGCCGATTACAGGGAGAAACTGCAGGCCGAGCGAGAGCGCCAGGCCAGGATCAAGGAGAAGTACGGCGTCAAATCCCTGGAGCACCTCATCGTCCAGTTGGATGGAGACCTGATCGCCCTCTACACACGGCGGGAGCGAGGAGACAAGGTGGACCTGGCGATTTACAACAAGGAGGAGCAGAAACGCACCTACGAGGAGGCGTTGGCGGAGTTGCGGCGGACTGTTGGACAGGAGCGCAGCCTGACGATGGGCATGCCCCATTTCGTGGGGGCGGTGCGGGTAGTGCCCGCCCCCCAGGGCGACGTCGCTATGGAGATGGCAGAGCACCCGGACATCGAGCAGGTGGGGATGACGGTGACGATGGCCTACGAGCAGGGGCAGGGCCGGGAGCCGGAGGACGTCGCCGCCGAGAACCTGGGCTTCGACGTGCGCTCCACCGACCCAGGCTCAGGGAGCAAGCGCTACATCGAGGTCAAAGCCCGGGCAGAAGTGGGGCCGGTGGCACTGACCCAGAACGAGTGGTTCAAGGCCGGTCGCTTTGGCGCCGATTTCTACCTGTACGTGGTTCTCGACGCCGCCACGCAGCCCGAACTGTACATCATTCAGGACCCGGCAGCCAACCTGCAGCCCGATGAGCGCGTGGAGGTGCGTTATTTGGTGCCGGTGGGGGACATCACCGGCAAGGGAAAAAAGGTACAAGCCACTGATGTATTGACGGCACGCCATGATGATGTATAATATGATGTATATCAGCGTGAGGTTTCTACGATGACTAGAATGGTGCGTAAACAGGTCTATATCGAACCCTGGCAGGAGGCTATGCTCAAGCGGCTGGTGCAGACGCGGGGTATTAGCGAGGCTGAATTGATCCGGCAGGCGATTGAGCGGCATATCAGCAGTGGCCGATTGCAGTTTCTACCCCCCGACCCCACCGCCTGGGAGCAGGCATATCAGTTCATGTTGGACTTGCGCGCACGTGGTCCTGTCACGGGGCGGGGGCGAACCTGGAAACGGGAAGACTTGTATGAGGAACGGTTGAGCCGCTATGATCGCGATTCTGATTGACACGAACATACTGGTGTATGCACACGACCGCGCCGAATTTGACAAACAGGAGCGGGCCATTGAGACACTCAAGCAACTTCAGGAAACCGGCATCGGTCGCCTGAGTGCGCAGTGTCTGGGTGAGTTCTTTCGTGCAGTCACACGCGGACCGACCCCCAAACTTGCCATCGCCGAAGCGGCACTGCAAGTGGAACGGCTGGCACACGCCTTCCCGGTACTCGACGTCACGCCGCAGATTGTCATCGAAGCTACGCGCGGCGTGCAGGATCGGCAGATGGCGTACTGGGATGCACAGATCTGGGCGACCGCGCACCTCAACCAAATTCCCGTTGTCTTCAGCGAGGACTTCAACGTCGGGGCCGTCGTCGAGGGCGTTCGCTTTGTGAATCCCTTTGCCGACGATTTCCAGATCGAGGAGTGGGTGGCATGACCGGTGGCGCGACGACCGCTGGTGGCTACGCGCGCCGCCATCTGCCTCGCTTGCCTGATCCTCGGCTCTGTGGTATACTCTCTGTGCAGATAATCAGCAATGGCTGAAGTACAGACTAAGGAGGCAGCATGGACATGACCGTGCAAGTGCGCAAGCGAGGTGTGCTGACCTTGCCCGCGAGTCTGCGGGACAAGTATGGCGTTCGGGAGGGGGATACCTTCCGGTTGGTGGACCTGGACGGGATCTTCGTGCTGACGCCGATGGTGCCGATGGTGCCGGAACTGGCGCGGGAGATTGAACGGGCGCGAGTGGAGGCCGGTTTGAGCGTTGAGGAACTGGTGAAGAGCCTGCGAGAGCAACGCGAGCGGTACTACCAGGAGAAGTATGCCGCCGATCAGGCAACGTAAGCCCCGCGTCTTCGTGGACGCCAATGTGCTCTTTGCCGGGGCCGCTTCGCCCAGCGAACACGGCGCCAGCCTCGTCATCCTGCGGATGGGCGAGATCGCCTTGATTGAACCCCTCACCTCTCAGCAGGTGATCGTTGAGGCAGAGCGCAACCTGGAGGAGAAACTCCCGCAGGCCCTCCCGGCCTTTCGGCTGCTGGTCAGCCGCTGCCTGCGGGTGGTTCCCGACCCCCGGCCAGAGGACCTTATGCCCCACGCCGGCATCGCCGATCCCAAGGATCTGCCCATCCTGGTCGCCGCCGTGCGGGAGGGGTGCCCCTGGCTGGTCACCTTCAACGTGCGCCATTTTCAGCCGGGTCACCCGAATGTCACAATACTGCGCCCGGGAGATTTCGTACTGCATGTCCGGGGCTTGCTGGCCCACCTCAGTCTTGCAGAAGAGGAAGTACGATGACCGACCGTCGTTTCATCGAGGAATCCTTCCCCGTCAAAGAAGGGGATCACTCAGCCAGTCGGGGCGGCCTCGCACAGTCCCCGATGGTTGCCCTCTTCTCCGACACCCGACCCGAGGCCGAAGCGGTGCTGATCGGGCTTTTGCGCCAGGCTCCGCCGTGGCGCAAGTTGCACATGGTGGGCCAACTGAACCAGACCGTGCGCACGCTGGCCCTCAGCGGGCTACGCCAACGGTACCCCGAGGCCACTCCCCAGGAGTTGCGTCGTCGCCTGGCCGACCTGTTGCTCGGCCCCGACCTTGCCGCCCTGGTATACGGTCCACTGGAAGTGCAGGAGGCTCCCGATGCTGTCTGAACCCATAGCCGTGACGTTGTTGGTCATTGAGGCGTTGGACACATTGGGCGTGCCGTACCTGATCGGCGGCTCGCTGGCCAGCGCCGTGCATGGCGTGGCCCGGGCCACTGCGGACACCGACCTGGTGGCCGATTTGCGTTTTGAGCACGCCGAACCCCTGGCCCAGGCCCTGATTGACGCTTTCTACGTGGATGCCGAATCCATCCGGGACGCTGTCCGCCGCCGCAGCAGTTTCAACGTCATCCACCTGGAGACAATGTTCAAGGTGGACGTTTTCGTCCGCAAACAGCGGCCCTTTGACCAGACGCAATTCGAACGTCGTACAACCCAGGTGGTCGCCACCGATCCGGAACGCACGGCCTACGTCGCCAGTCCCGAAGACATCGTCCTGGCAAAACTGGAGTGGTATCGCATGGGCGGCGAGGTCTCGGACCGCCAGTGGCGCGACGTGTTGGGTGTGCTCAAAGTGCAGGGGGAGCGGCTTGATTTGGTGTATCTCCGCCGCTGGGCGGCTGCATTGGGGGTGGCCGACTTGTTGGAGAAGGCCCTGACCGCAGCAGAACACAAGGAGAATGTATGACCGACCGTCGCTTCATCGAGGAGTCCTTCCCCGTCAAAGAAGTCAGCGCCATTTCGGCCAGGGAGAAGAACATCCGCCACGGGCACATCTCCACGCTGCACATCTGGTGGGCGCGGCGGCCCCTGGCCTCCTCCCGCGCTACTGCTTATGCCGCTCTTACCCCCGCGGCCGACGACGTCACCGAGTGGCAAAAGCAGCGAGATTTCATCGTCGAGTTGAGCAAGTGGGAGAACTCGCTCGATCCTGCCATCCTGGAAAAAGCCCGCCGGGACATCCTGGAGGCCCACGCCGAACGCCTGAGCGCGGAGCGGGGAGAACCGGTCACTGTGGAGGACATTGAGGCCGGTCGCGCCCCCCGCCCGCGGGTGCTGGACCCCTTCGCCGGGGGCGGGGCCATCCCGCTGGAGGCGCTGCGCCTGGGCTGCGAGACCTACGCCAGCGACTACAACCCCGTCGCGGTGCTGATTCTCAAGGCGACTTTGGAATATCCACAGAAGTATGGCACACGGATAAACACGGATGCGACAGATGAACACGGATTTCTAAAAAGTATCCGTGCCAATCCGTCCGATCCGCGTGAATCCGTGTTCTATTTGCCCGGGCTGGAAGACACCTCTATCACCAACCCCCTGCTGGAGGCGGTGAAGTGGTGGGGGGACTGGGTGCTGGAGGAGGCGCGGAAAGAGTTGGCCCGCTTCTACCCGCCCGACCCCGTGCTCCCCTCTCCCAAAGTTGGGAGAGGGGCCGGGGGTGAGGGCTCTATCCCGGTGGGCTATATCTGGGCGCGGACCATCCCCTGCCAGAACCCCACCTGCGGGGCGGAGATCCCGCTGATGCGCCAGTTCTGGCTGGCGAAGAAGCCGAAGAAGAAGGTGGCGCTGTGGATGAATAGGACACGGATCAACACGGATGCGACGGATCAACACAGATTATCTAAAGGAATCCGCGAAAACCCGTTGAATCCGTCCAAATCCGTGTGCCATTTCAAAATCGTGGGCGATGGCTACGCCCCCTGGCCGGAGGGCTTCGACCCCGGCAAAGGCACCGTCTCCCGCGCCGTAGCGACCTGTCCGGTCTGCGGGGCGGTGGTGGACGCCAAGACCACCCGGCGGCTCTTCCAGGAGGGGAAGGCCGGGCAGTGGATGGTAGCCGTGGTGCTGAAGCATCCCCAGCGGCGGGGTAAGACCTACCGGCTGGCGACGGCGGCGGATGAGGCGGTGTACCGCCAGGCGGAGGCGGCGTTGCAGGAGAAGCGGGAGCAGCTGATGCTGGAGTGGGGGATGGACCCCGTGCCGGATGAGCCACTGCCGCCGGTGGGCACGCTGGGTTTTCGCATCCAGCGGTACGGGATGAAACGGTGGAGTGATCTCTTCAACACCCGCCAGCAACTGGCCCTCATCACCTTCGCCGAGAAGGTGCGCCAGGCCCACGAGCGGATGGTGGCCGAGGGCACCGAGCCGGAATTTGCCAAAGCGGTGACGACATACCTGGCGCTCATATTGAGTCGGCACTCTAGCTACAATGCGTCTCTATGTTGGTGGGAGCCACTAGGCGAAAGAGGTTTTAACGTGTTTGGCCGCCAAGCCCTTCCTATGGTCTTCGACTACTCGGAGCAAAATCCGTTTGGCCCTCTTACGGGCAATTGGGCTCTGCAGACGGAGATTTCGACGGATATTCTCTCTCATCTCTCCCAAGTTGGGGATAACGAAACCATGATCCCTTCTGTCATCCAATCCTCCGCCACCCGGCTCTCTCACCCCGACGCCTACTTCGATGCCGTCCTCACCGACCCACCCTACTACGACAACGTGCCCTACTCCTACCTCTCCGACTTTTTCTACGTCTGGCTCAAGCGCACCGTGGGCCACCTCTACCCCGATCTCTTCTCCACTCCCCTCACCCTCAAAGCCAACGAAATCGTGGCCTACTCCAACCGTGAAGGGGGCTGGAAGGCAGGCAAGCGTTTCTTTGAGGAGAACCTCCGGCAGGCCTTCCAGGAGATTCACCGCATCCTCAAGCCCGAGGGCATCGCTGTTATCGTCTACACCCATAAGTCCACGGCGGGATGGGAAACGGTCGTCAACGCCCTGCTGGATTCCGGCCTGGTGGTGACCGGCGCCTGGCCGCTCCACACCGAGATGAAAAGCCGTCTGCGAGCGCACGAGTCCGCTGCGCTGGCCTCGTCCATCTACATCATCGCCCGCAAGCCTGTCCTGAGCGTAGTCGACGGGATGGCCCGCCAGCCCACCGGCTTCTACAACGAGGTGCGGGAGGAACTGCGCCGCCACCTGAACGGCAAACTGCAGCGCCTCTGGGAAGAGGGCATCGGCGGAGCCGATTTCTTCATCGCCGCCATCGGCTCGGCCATTGAGGTCTTCGGCAAGTATGAGCAGGTGATGGACTATGAGGGCCATGTCGTCCGCGCCGACCGCCTGCTACAGGACGTGCGCACCATCGCCACCGACTACGCCGTGCGCCAGATCCTGCAGGATGGCTTCGCCGGCGAGGTCAGCGACCTGACCCGCCTCTACGTCCTCTGGCGCTGGAACTACGGCGAGGCCCGCGTCCCCTTCGACGAGGCCCGCAAACTGGCCCAGTCTTGCGGTGTGGATCTGGCACGGGAGTGGGGGCGTCGCGGGTTCGTCAGCAAGGAGCGCGAGTTCGTCCGTCTCCTGGGGCCGCAGAAGCGCAAGCTGGACGACCTTGAGAAAGACGATACCCGCGAACTGATTGACGTCCTGCACCGCGTCTTGCTCCTGTGGGAAAAGGGGCGGCGGGAGGAGATGGTGCAGGTGTTGGCAGCCAGCGGTTACGGGCGGAGGGAGGTCTTCTACCGCGTCGCCCAGGCCATCTCCGAGACCCTGCCCAACGACAACAAGGAGAAGAAACTGCTGGATGGATTCCTGGTCGGGCGGGAGAGGGTGCGGGAGGAGGTGGCCCAGGCCGCGCGGCAGGGGAGGTTGTGGAAGGAATAGAACACGGAGGAATAGAACACGGATGAACACGGATGGGACGGATTCTCACGGATCGGAGAAAAAAAGTTAAGGAATCTGTGTAAATCCGTACAATCCGTTAAATCCGCGTTCCATTCAAAGCAGGCAGAGATGCTACACGAAGAGATCACGGGGGCCATTATCCGGGCATTCTACAAGGCATACAACACCCTGGGCTATGGCTTTCTGGAGAAAGTGTACGAAAATGCCCTGGCCTGGCCCACGAGTTAGCCAAACAGGGTTTCCAGGTTCGTCAGCAGATGCCCATCCGGGTGTATTACGACGGCCATCTCGTGGGTGAGTACTTCGCCGACCTGGTGGTGGAAAACTGCGTCATCGTGGAACTGAAGGCCGCCGAGAGCCTGCGCCCGGAGCACGCCGCGCAACTTCTCAACTACCTCAAGGCCACCGAGATAGAAGTTGGACTCTTGCTCAACTTCGGTCTCAAGCCGGAATTCGCCCGCAAGATCTTCACCAACGACAGGAAGAAATGGCACACGGATAAACACGGATGAGACGGATTCTCACGGGTCAGAAGAAGAATTAAGAAATCCGCGTCCATCCGTAGCATCCGTGTTCATCCGTGTTCTATCGGGAGGTGGAACAATGACCGCATTTCATACCATTGCAGTGCCGCACGACGACATCCTGGCCGGACGGCTGACGATGGACGTCTTCGCCGCCGACCTGTGGGAGGTCTACCAGGGCCGCGCACCCGACGAGTACCGCGACCCCACCCGCTTCTTCCAGACGACCTACCAGACCGAGGGGCTGGCTAACCTCCTGGACGTGGTGGAAAAGCGGCTGCGCGGCGAGGGCGGCGACCCGGTGATCCAGATTCAGACCCCCTTCGGCGGCGGCAAGACCCACGCCCTCATCGCCATGTACCACAAGACGGCGGAGTGGGGTGCCAACCGGGTCGTCGTCGTGGGCACGCCGATGGCTCCCACCGACACCTTATGGGGCCAGATAGCGGAGCAACTCACCGGGAGCCGGGCCGGATTCGAGGGCTCAACGGCGCCCGGTCGTGAATCCCTGCGGGCGCTCCTGGATGCCCATCAGCCGCTGCTGGTGCTGATGGACGAGGTCCTGGAATACGCCACCAAGGCCGCCGGCGTGCCGGTGGGTTCCAGCACCCTGGCCGCCCAGACGCTGGCCTTCCTGCAGGAACTGACCGAGGCCGCCGGCACGCTGGAGCGGGTCTGTCTGGTGCTCACCCTCCCCTCCAGCGTCCTGGAGCACTACGACGAGGGCGCGGAGAGACTGTTCCGGCAATTGCAGAAGGTGGCCGGGCGCGTGGAGAAGATCTACACTCCGGTGCAGGAGCACGAGATCACCCAGGTCATCCGCCGCCGCCTCTTCTCCTCAATGGACGACAAGCGGATGGAGGAAGTCGTGGGCGAATTCCTGGACTACGTCGTCGGCGAGTCGCTGCTGCCGGCCGGGGTAGAGCCTTCGGAGTATCGCCACCGCTTCGCGGTCTCCTACCCCTTCCTGCCGGAGGTGGTGGACGTACTGTACCAGCGCTGGGGGAGTTTCACCAGTTTCCAGCGCACGCGGGGCGTGCTGCGCCTTCTTTCGCTCGTCGTCCACGCCCTCAAGGAGCGGGAACTCCCCTACATCAGCCTGGCCGACTTCGACCTGGCCAACCAGGAGGTGCGCCGCGAACTGCTCAAGCACATCGGCCCCGAGTACGACAGCGTCATCGCCGCCGACATCACGGGCGAGGAGGCTGGTGCCCGCAAGGTGGACGGAGGACTGGGCGCGGCCTACCGGGGATTGCGCCTGGGGACGCGCGTGGCCACCACCATCTTCCTGTATTCCTTCTCCGGCGGCGTGGAGCGGGGGGCCACGCTGGGCGAGGTCAAGCGCAGTGCCACCACCCTCAGCAACCCGGCCAACGTGGTGGCCGAGGCGGTGGAACTGTTGAAGGGCCGCCATCTCTTCTACGTGCAACAGCAGAGCGGCAAGTACTTCTTCACCAACCAGCCCAATCTGAACCGCATTCTCCTCACCCGCATGGAGAACATTGAGGCGGGCGAGATCGCGGTTGAGGAAGAGGCTCTACTAAAGGCTCGCGTAGGCGGGCGGCGGCTCAAGGTCTTTCTATGGCCCACCTCCGACGCCGACATCCCCAACACGCCTGATCTGAAGCTGATCCTGCTGCAGGAACGGGACGACGTCCTGATGGAAGCCATCTTGAAGCAGAAGGGGGCCGTTCCCCGTGTCCACTGCAACACCCCCTTCTTCCTGGTGGCGCTGGAGAACGAACGGCCTGCCCTGGAAATGCTGCTGCGGAAGCGGTTGGCGTACGAGACGTTGGCAGAAGACGCAACTCTCAGACTCACCCCGGACCAGCAGAGAGAGATCAAAGAGGGGCTGAAGAAAGCCCGGGGCGACCTGGCCGAGGCCGTGCGCCGCACCTACCGGCAACTCTTCGTCCCCGCCCGCGACGGGCTGAAGGAACTGGACCTGGGCATCCCGACGTATGGGGAGGACAAGCCCCTGGATGAGGAAGTATACGAGAAACTGCGCCTGGACGGGGAGATCCTGGAGCGTATCGTTCCGCTGGTCATCAAGGAGCGCTACCTGCGGGAGCAGGAGTACGTGTTGACAGAGCAACTGGCTCAGGCCGGGCTGCGGACGCCAGGGGAGGCGCGGGTGGTCAGCCAGGAGGCGTGGGAGCAGGGGATCGCCGAAGGAGTGCGCCAGGGACTGTTTGGGTTAGGGGCGCTGGAGGACGAACGGCCTACATGCCACTATTTCAAGGAGGAGCCGTTCGTCGGGCTGGCGGGCAGCGAAGTCATCATCCAGGCCAAGGTCTGCCAGGCCCAGCGGGAGGCGAAAGCGGAGGCGGAGCGGACAGCCTACCGCCCCTCGCCGGAGGTGGATGCAGATATACGGGAGACTGGCCTGGCGGACGTTGGCAAGACACCCAAGGTTGCCGGCGCAGCGACCCTGAAGCCCGTGCCCGCGCTCCCCCGGCGGCGTCTCCGACTCCAGTTCACCGTGCCCAAGGGCAAGGTCGCCGGCTTGATGGGGGTGATGAACCTGCTCCAGCACAAATTCGACCGGCTGGACGTGATGCTCTCGGCCGAGCATGGAGAGATCTCCGAGCAAGAGTACGAGGACAAGATCCAGGAAGCCTTCCGCCAACTGGGGATTGAGGTCGTGGAGGAGTAGGGGCGAACCCTCGCGGTCGCCCCCTGGGGCAGGCCTCGCGGTCGCCCCCTGGGGCAGGCACAAGACCTGCCCCTACCCCAATTTGAGAAGATACGTCTACGTCGTCAGGTTGTAGGCAACAGGTACAAGAGAATCGCGAAATAGTGACACATGCTGCCCCCCAGAACAAACACGTGCCAGATAGCGTGACTGTAGGGCAACTTCTTCCAGACGTAAAAGATGACGCCTGCTGTGTATATCATCCCGCCAGCAGCCACCAATATCAGGCCGCCGGTGGGAATGGCGCCCAACGCTTCCTTCCAGGCAATCACGCACAGCCAGCCCATCAAAACGTAGACCAGGGTAGAGAGCTTCTGAAAACGGTGGACGAATAGGGCTTTGAAACCGATCCCCAGCAGGGCCAATCCCCAAATGACAACCAGCAAGGTCCACCCCCAGGCCCCGCGTATGCCAACCAGAAGAAAAGGGGTGTACGTCCCGGCAATCAACAGGTAAATCGAGGCGTGGTCAATGATTCTGAAGACTTGTTTAACGCGGGGGTGTTGGAAACTGTGGTAAAGGGTTGAAGCCAGGTACAGAATAACCAGGGTGCTACCGTAGATGCTAAAGCTGGCAATTCGCCAGCCGTCACCGTACAAGACGGCCAAGACGACCAGCAAAGTCAACCCGGCCACACTCAGGCCGGCCCCGATGCCGTGGGTAATGCCGTTGGCGATCTCTTCGCCCAGGCTGTAAGTTTTTTGATTCTGGGAAGCATCCGAACGTTTTTTACGTGGCATTGTTCTATCACCTCGCTTCTCTGCCAAAATCACCTTCAGCACACCGACGCACTCGCTCGCCCAACCGGGTAACCCGATAGCAAAACACACTCAGCACGATGCATCCACGTTCAGCCCAGCCAGTGCATCCTCGACGGTCAGCCAGCCGGTGCCGGGGAAGAGCCGCGCCACCTGGGGGGCGAAGAGCGGCGAAAGGACACTCCCCCCCGCTTCGGGGGGGCCGGGGGGGATAGCGGTCAGCACCTCGGCCGGGGGGCCGTCGGCGATGACCTCTCCCTGGCTGAGCACGACGACCCGGTCGGCGGCCTGCGCGACCAACTCGACGTCGTGGGTCACCAGAAGCACGCTCACCCCCCCCTTCCCCCCCGAAGCGGGGGGGAGACTTACCCCCTCCGCCCGCCACTCCCGCAGAAGGCGCACCAGTTCCCGCTTGGCGGGGTAATCCATTCCCCGCGTGGGCTCGTCGAGCAGAAGGAGCCGGGGACGGGTGACGGTGACCGCACCCAGCGCCACTCGTTGCCGCTGGCCGACGCTCAGGTCGCGGGGGTAGGACGCAGCCAGACCGCTCAGGCCCAGGCGCGCCAGCAGGCCGGCGGGAGCGATAGGGGGGCTGTCGGACAGGCCGTGGTTGCGCAGCGTGACCTGCAGTTCGTCGGCGACGGTGTCGGCAAACAGGAGGTCGTCCGGCTCCTGGGGCAGGTAGCCGACGCTGCGGCAGACGTCGGCCGTCTCCCGTCCGATGAGCGATTCCCCCGCCAGCCGAATCTCCCCCCGCTGGGGCCGCAGCAGCCCGACGATGCACTTGAGCAGCGTGGTCTTGCCCGAGCCGTTGCGGCCCATCAGCGCGACCAACTCCCCAGGCGCTATCTCCAGGTTGACCCCGTGCAGGACAGGAGTGCCGTCGTAGGTGAAGGAGAGCCTCTCAACCGTGAGGATGGTTGCAGGTTTCAAAGTCTCAGGTTTCAGGTTCGAACGTGAAACCTGAAACCTGAGACCTGAAACTGCTTTTTCCGCGAACGCCTGACCCTCTTCCACCGTAAGTGGCAGCGGTTCCCAGCCCAGCGCCTTGCCCAGCGTGACCAGCGGCGGGGTCAGGTCCATCCGGCGCAAGACGTAGCGCGGCTGGCCGCTCAACACCCCCCCCCTGCCCCCCCCTACAGGGGGGGGAGCGACGAGGTAGATCAGGCGGTCGGCATGGGGCAGGACGCGCTCCAGGCGGTGTTCGGCGAGGATGATGGTCAGCCCCAGGTCGCGGTTGAGGCGCACCAGTGCGCCCAGCACCTCCTCGGCCGACTGGGGGTCGAGTTGCGAGGTGGGCTCGTCGAGCACGAGAATACGCGGGCGGAGCGCGAGCGCCGCGGCGATGGCGACGCGCTGTTTCTCGCCGCCGGAGAGCGTCTCCAACGGGCGGTCGCGCAACGGGGTCAGGTACAGCAGGTGCAGCGCCTCTTCGACGCGCACGCGCATCTCGGCCGGGGGAATGGCCGCGTTCTCCAACGCGAAGGCGACCTCGTCCTCGACCCGGTCCACGACGAACTGCGCCTCGGGGTCCTGGAAGACGAAGCCAACGACGCGGCTGAGCACCTGCGGCCCCTCGGCGACGGGGTCGTGACCGGCGACGGCGACGCTCCCGCTCAGCGTGCCGCCGGCGAAGTGGGGCACCAGCCCGTTGAGGCAGCGCAGAAGCGTGGACTTGCCCGCGCCGGACGGCCCCGCCACTAGGACGAACTCCCCCTCAGCGACGTGCAGCGTCACGTCGGCCAGTGCAGGATGAGGGGAGTCAGGATAGGTGTAGGTGAGATGATTGAGGTGAATCATCGGTCGTCGGCTCGCCTGGTTCTGGCGAAGGCGGTATAATGTAGCTGAGACAGGGGGTGTGTGATGGAATTGCAGGACATCATCCAGGACCTCCACGCACTGGAGGAACGCATACGTGCCTACGAGCGCAAGTATGGCATCACCTCGCGCGATT
>Ga0315543_1004121_pt1 | contig 12445 bp, 8 predicted proteins | sample SalMarSW160210MG_2_FD_203098 | JGI IMG/M metagenome (GOLD analysis project Ga0315543, IMG submission 203098) | Salt marsh sediment microbial communities from the Plum Island Ecosystem LTER, Massachusetts, United States - Salt Marsh Sediment SW1601-210 ...
GCGCGAGAGATGAGGTCAGTTCTCTGTAAGCCTCTTCCTGCAGGCGCTTCACTAATTTGGCCCGCAGATGGACTTTGTCCTCGCCATCCACCGTGGACATACGCCGCACTGTTCCGTCACTGGTGCGCGTGTCATTCAATACGTCCACCTGTGCCGCCAGTTCGCCTTCTACTGTGTTGATGGTGAGCGCAGGCACGTTGCCACCAAGGCCGGGCTGTGCAGCGATGATGCCCACCCGCACCGTGCGGTACAGCTCTCCGGGCAGCCAGGCGTCGGCCACGATATAGAAACGCACGCTCTCGCCGAAACTGGTGCACACGACAGTGCCCTTGGTGATTGTCACAGGCATGGTAGTCTTGTTGGCAAGGACTACCGATCCTTGCGCGTGCCCATCGGGGACGTCGCGTTTGTTTGTAGTGGCAATAGTATCGATGTCCTCTCGTTCAACGCGCACCGTGCCGGCTGGTACTTCGGCCAAGCCGTAATTGATCTCTGTCAATCCGGCCGCACCGACTATCTCCATGGCCGCCTCCACAGGTTCGCTCAGTGGCTTGAGCGTGACCGTGGCGCTTGGGAGTATGAAAAGCAGCGCAAATGCCAGGACCAGGAACACTGTCGCGGCGACAAGAGAGCCGGCATAGGCACTCAGGGTGGTTTGTCGTCTTCTCTTGCCGATTGCTGGCCTGCCACTGGGCCTCTTGAACAGCAACCTCGGGGTGGGCCGTGGTGGCAGTCCTCTGCGACGACGCCTGCTTCGGTCCAGGAGGCGTAGATTCGCCTTTTGGCCCATCTCGATGGATGGCAGCACAACGAAGCCGACCTCCCTGGCCAAGCGGCGGGTTTCTCTGTCCTCGATCACCAGGCCCACCTGCAAGGTCAGATTGTCAGCCCAGCGGCGCAGCACCATGAGGTTGACTTTGTTGTTCTCCAGCGTTTCGCAACCCTTGGGCACGAAGAGCAGCACTTCGCTGTCTGCAGCGCGCTCCAGCAAGTTGCGAATGATGGTGATGTTCTCGTCGCCTTCAAGTTCGATGATTTGCATCAGTTCTCAGCCGTAGCTTGTCCATCTTTTGAGCGCGGCTGGTGATCTCGGGGCTTATCGGCGGCTTTGTTGCGTATTTTCCATTTCAGCTGGATTTGACTCGACACTTGTCGCGGAACCTGAGCTAGGGCTTCCGCCAGCTTGCTGGCGTCACGGCCACCGGCCTGTCCCATCTCGGGACGTCCACCGCCTCCGCCACCGATGAACTTGGCGATGAAGCCCACCAACTTACCCGCGTGCAGGCCTCTCGCTAGCCCATCGGGTGTCACGGCGGCCACCAGGGTCGGCTTCTCATCTATTATTGTGCCTAGCACGATCGCTGACCCTGAGGTCACCTGGTCCCGGTTCTTCTCCATGTTGAGCAGGCCCTCTCGGGAGAGGTCAACCATCTCGCGCAGGCGCTCCATGCTATCGGCGTCCACCTGACCTACCAATACCTGCACGCCTGCCACATTCTGCACCTGGCTCAGCAGGCGCTCTGTATCCTCGCGGGCTGTCCGGCGGCGCAATTGCTCGATTTGGCGCTGCTGCTCGCGTAGCTGTCCCATTAGCTGCAGGGCCCTTTGAGGCAGATCATCAGGCCTGGATTGCAGGACAGTAGCAGCTTCAGTCAGGATGGCAAGTTGCTGCTGTACGTGCGCTTCGGCACCGTGACCAGTGACGGCCTCGATACGGCGCAGGCCAGAGCCCACGCTGGACTCGCTGAGGATGTGGAAGAATCCGATTTGGCCGGTACTGCGCACGTGCGTGCCGCCGCACAACTCGCGGCTGTAGCGGTCGCCCACGCTGATCATGCGCACCGTATCGCCGTATTTCTCACCGAACAGAGCCATCGCACCACTGGCCCGTGCCTTCTTGAAGGTTGTGACGCTTGCTATCACCGGCAGGTCTGCACGTATGATTGTGTTGACCTCGCGCTCAATCTGTCGCAATTCCTCAGTGGAGACGGACTGTAGATGGGAGAAATCGAAGCGCAGGCGATCTGGCGCTACCAGCGACCCGGCCTGCCGCACGTGATCGCCCAACACCTTCTGTAGCGCTCGATGCAGCAAGTGGGTGGCCGTGTGGTTGCGGGCGATGTCCAGACGCCGCCCGTCGTGCACGCTCGCCTCTACTTGCTCACCTCTAGCGATGGTGCCATCTGTGACTAGGCCGTAGTGCGCCGTCAACTCGGGAACGGGGCGGTGGGTCTCGTCCACCTGCATGCGCCCCTGCGGTCCCAGGATGATGCCCGTGTCACCGACCTGGCCGCCGCTCTCGCCGTAGAAGGGGGTGCGGTCCAGTACTATCTCGACTTTCTGGCCCGGGCCAACTTTCTCCTGCACCTGGCCATCCCTGACCAGCGCCAGCACCTCCGCGCTGGACGTGATTGTCTCGTGGCCCACGAACGAGGTCGCTGGCAGACCCAGTCCGCGATACAATTCCTGCGCCCGCCCCACCTCGAAGCGTTGAGCGGCACGCGCACGTTCGCGCTGGGCCTCCATCGCTGCTGCAAAGCTCGCTTCGTCTACAGACAGGCCGTGCTCTTTGGCTACGTCACGTGTGAGATCCAATGGAAAGCCGTAGGTGTCGTACAGGCGGAAAGCCTTGTCTCCCGGTATGACGCTCTGGCCGGCCTCTTCGACCTCGGCGATGACCTGGTCGAGCAGGTTCAGGCCGATGTCCAGCGTCTGCAGGAAGCGCTCCTCCTCGTGATTGGTGGCTTCGAGGATAAAGTCGCGCCGCTGGATCAGTTCGTCGTAGTACTCGCCCATGATGTCTACCGCGACTTTGACCATCTCAGCCATGAAGGGCTTCTCGAAGCCGAGCAGCTTGCCATGGCGTGCAGCGCGCCGCAAGATCAGGCGCAGTACATAGTTGCGTCCCTCGTTGCCTGGCAGCACGCCATCGGCGATGAGAAAAGCAATGGCCCGTGCGTGGTCGGCGATGACGCGATAGGAGATGATGCGCTCTTCGCGCTGTGCATCACTGTGCCCTAGCAACTCCTGCGTGCGTTGCATGATGGGCCAGAACAAGTCAGTCTCGTAATTGCTGTCTACACCCTGCATCACGGCGACGAGGCGTTCCATGCCGAGGCCTGTGTCAATGCTGGGCTTGGGCAGTGGGCGCGTCGCGCCGTCAGCGGAAGTCTCGTATTGCATGAACACCAGGTTCCATAGCTCCCACCAACGCTCGCACTCAATGCTTAGATTGCAGTCAGGGCGACCGCAGGTGCAGTGCTCTGGGCCACGATCGTAGATGATCTCTGAGCAGGGTCCGTTGGGGCCAGTATCGCCCATAGCCCAGAAGTTGTCCTTCTTACCCAGCCTGGTGATGCGTGTGGTGGGCACCCCAGCCACTTCCTGCCACAAAGCAAAAGCCTCATCATCATCGAGATAGACCGTGGGGTACAGGCGTTGTTTGTCCAGGCCCATGACATCGGTCAGGAATGTCCAGGCGTAGGCGATGGCCTCACGTTTGAAATAGTCGCCGAAGGAAAAGTTGCCCAGCATCTCGAAGAAAGTATGGTGACGCAGCGAGGTCCCCACGGTCTCTAGATCGTTGTGCTTACCGCTCACGCGCATACACTTCTGCGCAGTTGTGGCGCGCTTATAGTCGCGCTTCTCTACGCCCAGGAAGACGTCTTTGAATTGCACCATTCCAGCGTTGGTGAAGAGCAGCGTTGGGTCGTTCGCCGGAATGAGCGGCGAACTTGGTACGACGGTGTGGCCTCTATCCTGGAAGTAGGCGAGAAAAGCTCTGCGGATCTCCGCACTGGTTATCATAGGGATACTCCTACGCGGTCTCTTCCATATCCCATTCCTCGAGCGACTGCCTCCTCTTGCGCTCATGGATTTTCTGCGCGTCAATCACGACTTGCTTGACGTCCTGACGCGAGGGAATCTCGAACATTGTTTCCAGCAGAGTTTCCTCGATGATGGAGCGCAGGCCGCGTGCGCCCATGCGATAGCGCAGCGCCTCGCGGGCCGTCTCCCGCAACGCATCTTCTGAGAAGACGAGTTCCACCCCGTCGAGAGCAAAGAGCCTTTGGAATTGCTTGATGATGGCGTTTTTGGGCTGGCTGAGGATGCGTATCAGCATATCCTCATCCAGGGGGTCCACGCTGACCACCACCGGCAGGCGACCGACGAACTCGGGGATGAGGCCGTACGCCAGCAAGTCATCCGAGTTGACGTGTTTCAGCAACTCTGCCCTGCCCCACTCAGTCTTCTTGCGGCCGGCACGACCCTTGAAGCCTAATACCTTGTGTGTGCCCAGTCGCTTGGCGGTGATTTCTTCCAGGCCCTCGAAGGCGCCTCCACAGATGAAAAGTATGTCAGTCGTGTCAAGCTGGATGAATTCCTGGTGTGGATGCTTGCGCCCGCCTTTGGGCGGCACGTTGGCCACGGTGCCCTCCAGGATTTTGAGCAGGCCCTGCTGTACACCCTCGCCGGAGACATCCCTGGTGATGGAAGGGCTGTCCCCGCTCTTGCGCGCAATCTTATCTATCTCGTCAATGTAAACGATGCCTCTGGAAGCGCGCGGCAGGTCGCCGTCGGCGGCCTGGATCAGACGCAGCAGGATGTTCTCCACGTCCTCGCCCACGTAGCCCGCCTCTGTTAGTGATGTGGCGTCAGCCAGGGTAAAGGGCGCGTCCAGTATCTTGGCCAGCGTCTGGGCCAGCAGCGTCTTGCCACAACCGGTGGGCCCCATGAGCAGGATGTTGCTCTTCTGCAACTCCAGGTCGTTCTGCTCCTGCCTGGCCATGGTGCGCTTGTAGTGGTTGTAGACAGCGACGGCCAGCACTTTCTTGGCCTGATCCTGCCCCACCACGTACTCGTTGAGCCGTTGATAGATTTCCATGGGGGGCGGGATCCTTTTGCCCTCCACGTGATTCAGCGGCCTGACGGGGACTTGCTCCTGCTCCAGGATGTCCTGACAAATGCGCACACATTCGTCGCAGATATAGACGTTGCCGGGGCCAGCAATTAGGTGGTTCACCTCATACTGCGGCCTCTTGCAGAAAGAACAGTGCTGGATGTTGTGTTCCTTGCGCATGGTGCTCTTCCTTTATTCCTCGCTGGGTTCGGATTTCACCAGCACCTCGTCCACGATGCCGTATTCCACAGCCTCTTCCGCGTTCATCCAAAAGTTGCGGTCCGTGTCCTGGTTGATGCGCTCTAAAGATTGGCCAGTGTGGTTGGCCAGGATCTTGTTCAGCCGTTCCCGCTCACGCAGGATGCGCCGGGCTTCGATTTCGATGTCCACGGCCTGGCCCTGCACCCCGCCCCAAGGTTGGTGGATGTGCACTGTGGCGTTAGGCAGCGAGTAGCGCTTGCCCTTTGCTCCTGCGCAGAGCAGGATGGTGCCCATGCTGGCGGTCATGCCGACGGCGATGGTTGAGACTGGCGCACGGATGAGCTGCATGGTGTCGTAGACAGCCAGTCCGGCGCTGATTGCTCCGCCTGGCGAGTTAATGTACAGGGAGATTTCCTGTTCCGGATCCTCTCGATCCAGGAACAAGAGTTGGGCCACCACCAGGTTGGACACGTTGTCATCAATGGGTGTGCCCAGAAAGATGATTCTCTCCTTGAGCAAAAGAGAAAAAATGTCGTATGCGCGCTCTCCCCGGCCCGTCGCTTCGATCACCATGGGAACAAGCGTGTCGTATGTTCTGTGGCTCATGCCAGTCTCCTTGTCTCTATGTCCTACACTGTTACTCTACGCCTCGCCTTTGCCGCTGCTTTCTTTAGCCTCGGACGCCGTCTCGGCGGCTTTCTGCGTGCTCTCGGCCTGTCCACTGGCAATAGCTAACAAGTGCTCCAGAGCCTTGCGCCTGTAGACGTCACTGCTGATGGAGCGGAGAGGCTGTCCTGTGCTGAGGGTCGCTTTGACGGCGTCTGCCCGTTCGCCGAAAGGCAGGGACAGACGGTCAACTTCCTGGTCAATTTCTTTCGCCTCGACCTTGATGCCCTCGGCCTTTGCGAACTCGGCCAACACCAGAGCGCGTTGCACACGCTTCTCCGCCCGAGGCCGCATCTCGTCACGCCATTGTGCCATGGTCTTGTTCGACATGGAGAGGTAGCCTTCCAGGGTGAACCCCTGTCGCTTCAGGCTGTCGGTCGAGGCCTGGATCATGTCATCAATCTCGCGCTCGACGGCTATGGCTGGGTACTCCAGGGTAGCTTGCTCGAGCAGTGCATCCAGTGCCTCGTCGATGGCCGCGTCTTTCACCTCAGCCTTCCTGCGTTCGCGCAGTTCTTCTTTGATCTTTGTCTGGAGTTGGGCCAGCGTCTCGTAAGGACCAAAGGTCTGTGCCAATTCGTCGTCCAGTGCTGGCAGTTCTTTCTCCTTGACGGATTTCACCGTGACGCGAAAATGGACGTGCTTGCCAGCCACCTTCTCATCACGAAAGTCCGCAGGGTATTCGGAATCGAATTCTTTGCTCTCGCCTGGCTTGATGCCCACCAGGTTCTGGCCAAACTCGGGCGGCGCCATATCTTCGCTGGTCACCAGGGTTAAGTCCTGTTGCTCGATTTTGTTCCCGTCGTCCGTTGTGCCCGCAGCGTCTATCAGCACCTGGTCGCCCATCTTGACCGCGCGCTCGACCGGCACCCACAGGGCGTTATCCTCCTGAATCTGGGCTAGAGCTTTGTCTATCTCGGTTTTGCGCACCCTGACCGACTTTTGCTTCACACGTATCTTGTGGTAGTCGTCGAATGTGACCTGGGGTTGCACGGGGACTGTGAGCTTGAGGGTCAGTGGCTCTAGCTGCACGACTTCCAGTGCTGTGCCGTCGTAGGGTTCGAGCTCGCTCTGCTTGAGTGCTTCCTCGTACAGTTCGTTGCCAATTCGCCCCAGCATCTCGTCAAAGATGGGTTCTTTGCCGTACATGTGCTCGACCATCTGATAGGGTGCTTTGCCAGGGCGGAAACCTGACAGCGGGCGGCGTTTGTTGAGTCGCCGCGCAGCCTGGCGTAGTGGCTCTTGCAAGCGCTCGGGCTCCACTTCGATGTTGAGCACGTATTCACAAGGGCCTATCTTCTCCTTGCTGACTTTCAAATGACTTCTCCTCGTGTCTGTTGTGACGTCGTTTGGGTCACGGCGAACGCAGCGCCATCACCCGACCCATAGAGAGAATGCTGGTTCGTGTGAACCAGCATTCGGGGCTGTGGAGCGGAAGACGGGATTCGAACCCGTGACCCTCTCCTTGGCAAGGAGATGCTCTACCGCTGAGCCACTTCCGCTTCTGGTCCAACACTGTGGGGAAGGAGAGATTCGAACTCTCACGGATTGCTCCACGTGATCCTAAATCACGCTCGTCTACCCATTCCGACACTTCCCCGTGCCGGCCCGTTGTCTATTCTAGCCAAATTCGACCAAAAGTCAAGTGTTGTGTGTCTTTGTGTTATTTGAACTTCAAAAGTGGACAGTTTCCATTTGAAAAGTGGACTGGTCATGGTAGACTCCTGCTCGATCAAGAAGGTAGGAATACATGACGCCTGGTGCGAATCAGTGTCTGGTGTTCAGCGGCAGTTGCACTGCCGCGGGTTTGCAACGTCGAGTGCTGGTTCAGCCAGCTCTGCGAGGCATTTGGCAGATCAGGTGACCCACCTCCAAGGTGCCAGTCACCTGTGCAGTAGCGAATTGACACGCGCCCCGTTCTTGTGTATTCTACGGGCCACTGAGCTCAGGGACCACGCTACCTATGAGCCGCGCTGGAACTGGGGAGGATCCATGCGTGCTTCCGACTTGCGCGTCCAAGAAGTACAAAGCAAGGGGCAGCTAAAGCAGTTTGTCACCTTTCCCTGGCAGATCTATCGCGGCGATCGCAATTGGGTGCCGCCCCTCTTGTCCCGACGTTTGGCCTATTTCGACCGCGCCAAATCCTCTTTCTTCCAGGAGGGTGATGCCGCGCTCTTCCTGGCCTTCCGCGATGGCCGTGTGGTGGGAACGATTGCACCGTACATCAATTATCACGTCAATGAGTATGTGAAGCGAAACGTTGGCGGCTTTGGCTTCTTCGAAACCATCGAGGACTATGACGTAGCGCATACCCTGTTCGACACGGCGCGCCACTGGCTGCGTGAACGGGGGATGACGGTCATGCGTGGGCCTTACAACTTTAGCAACAACGAGGATCCAGGTTTTCTCGTCGGGGGCGAAGACTGTCCCCCAGTGATGTTGGAGGCGCACACAAAACCATACTACGCGGAGTTTGCTGAGCGCTACGGCATGACCAAGTACAACGAAGTGTACGCTTATCGCGCAGACCGTCCCGAGGGCGCCGATGACGAGGAATTGATCCCGCCGAAGATCAGCCGCGTTGCGGAATGGGCCAGCAAAAAAGCAGGCACGACAGTACGCAAAGCCTGTCTCGAACATTGGGATGAAGAGATCACCGTCGCCCATCGCTTGTTCAATGCCTCATTGGCGCACTTGCGCGACCACGTGCCCATCAGCGAAGCGCAGTTCCGGCGCATGGCGCTCGAAATGAAGCCGCTGTTGGACGAGGATTTCGTGTACTTTGCAGAGGTTGACGGCAAGCCTGTAGCTTTCTCCCTGGCTCTGCCGGACGTTAACCGCGTGTTGATCCATGGGAACGGCGGTCGCTATCCGTGGGACTGGTTGAAAATGTGGTGGTACGGCAGGCGTATTGACGTGCTGAGCTTCAAGATCGTGGTCACGCTGCCAGAGTATCATGGCCGTGGTCTGGATGCCATTCTCTATCTCAGGACCATCAGGGCGGCGCTGAAGCGCGGCTACAAGTGGATGGACATGTCAGTAGTGGCCGAAGAGAACACCAGGGTGCGTTTGCTAGTGGAAAAGATGGGTGGGCGCATCTTTAAGCGGTATCGCACGTATCAGATCGCAGTATGACAGGTGGGGGTGGCGTTGGGCACACTGGCCCAGTAGTTCATTTGCTAAAGGAGGGAACACACATGCAAGTCGACATCAAGTATCGGCCGTCTTATTCACTTGCCACTGTCAGGTTAGAGCCGAACGAGACGATCCGCGTTGAGGCGGGTTCTATGGTCGGCATGTCAGAGGGCCTGACTTTGGAGACCAAAGCCGCTGGTGGCCTGCTGGCCTCGCTGAAGCGGAGTGTGCTTGGCGGCGAAAGCTTTTTCATGAACCTCTATCGGGCGCCCGCCTCTGGCGGCGAGATCATGTTGGCGCCTCCCTTGCCTGGGGACGTGGATGTACTGGAATTGCAGGGCGAGACCCTTCTGGTGCAGTCGGGTTCGTACGTGGCCTCCTCGAAGGGTATGGAAATAGACACCAAATGGGGTGGCGCCAAGACCTTTTTCGCCAGCGAGGGGTTGTTCCTGCTAAAATGCGGCGGTACAGGGACATTGATCCTTTCCAGCTACGGGGCGATCCACGAGCGCGTCCTGACGGCCGGCGAGAGGTACACGGTTGACACCGGTCACCTGGTCGCCTTCTCTGAAAACGTCGCCTTTAACGTGCGCATGGTCGGCGGCTTGAAGTCAACCCTCTTCAGCGGCGAGGGGCTGGTAGTAGACCTTACGGGGCCGGGCAAGGTTCTCATGCAGACACGTAGCTCTGATGCCTTTCTCGCGTGGCTGATGCCGCAGGTGCAGCGACGCATGCCCCGTGAGCGCCGCTGATCAGTAGCTGGTAGGGCGTAATCTACCGCAGAGATCGCAGAGAACGCAGAGGGGTCTCTAATTTGCCTCTGCGGTCTCCGCGTGCTCTGCGTTGAGTTGGGCCTTCTTTCTAAAATCCACGAAACGGTAGCCCACGCCACGCTCATTGAAGATGTACTTGGGATGGCTGGGGTCTGGCTCGATCTTTTGGCGCAGGTAAGTGATGTACAGCCTCAGCAAGTGGGTGTCATCACGGTACGCGTCGCCCCAGGCTTTCGAGAGCAGCATCTCATGAGTCATGACCCATCCGGCATTATTGACCAGGTGGTAGAGCAGGCGGTATTCTGTAGGGCGCAGCTTGACGCGCTGGCCGCGCACGAGCACCTCGCGCCGCTGAAAGTCCACCGCCAAGTCCCCGTCAATGACAATGGTCGTTTTCCGTACTGGAGAGGGCATTTCCGCGCGCCGCAGTGCGGCCTTGACCCGGCTCACTAATTCGCGCGGCGAAAAGGGTTTGGTGACATAATCATCAGCGCCCAATTCCAGGCCACGAACCTTGTCTTCTTCTTCGGCTTTTACGGTGAGCATGATGACCGGGATACTGGAGACCTGACGAATCCGTTCCAGTGTCTCGAACCCATCCATCTCTGGCATCATGATGTCCAGAATGACCAGGTCGGGGAGTTCCTCACGCACTTTGTCAATTGCTTCCACGCCGTTGGAGGCAGTACTGACCCGATAGCCCTCAAGTTCCAGGTTCATGCGCACGAAACGCACCATACGTGGTTCGTCATCTACGACGAGGATGAGTTTTCTCTCACGTGAAGCCATTCTTGCTTATCCTTCTTCCTGTTTGTAGTGACGACTTCAGTCGTTGCCACCCGGGTGATTGGGTCTGAGAACGGCTGAAGCCGTTACTACGAGAGACGCTGTTTGTAGTGACGACTTGAGTCGTTGCCACCCTGGATTCTTGGGTGTGAGAACGGCTGAAGCCGTTACTACGAACGGAAAGCTCTGATTCTCTCCCTACCTGAGCGGCAGCGTGAAGCGAAAGGTGGAGCCCTTGCCGGGGGCGCTGTCCACCCAGATGCGGCCCCCGTGCCCCTCTACAACAGCCTTGCATAGGAACAAGCCAAGGCCGACGCCCTGAGTGCGACGGCCCAGGCTGGAGTCTACACGATAGAAAGGCTCGAACAGCCGTGATTGGTTGGCCAAGGGGATGCCCCGTCCCTCGTCGGAGACGAACAGCTCTGCGTGGTCACCATGCACACGCCCGCCAACACGGATCGTGCCCCCTTGGGGTGAGTACTTGATGGCGTTGCTGATCAGATTAGAAAACACCTCTTGCAGGCGCTCTTCATCGGCGAGGAGAGGAGGAAAGTCGGGCGGAAAGTCCAACGTCAGCTCGTGTTTTGCAGTCTGCACGCGAAAGCGATCCACGGCTTTGGCTGCTAGCCTGGGAATGGATACGTCGCTCATCTCTAGCTTGAGTGTACCTGATTGGATGCGTGAGGCCTCAAGCAGGTTGTTGATCAGGCGAGCCAGGTGGTCGCTTTCCTCTTCGATAATAGCCAGGCTCTCAAGTACAGTGTCCTGGTCCCACTGAGCGTCCTCTCGGCGCAGTGTACTGGCATAGCCCTTGATCAAGGCCACGGGTGTCTTGAGTTCGTGCGAGATCACGGAGATGAACATGGCCTTCATCTCCTCAGCTTCGCGAAAGCGCGTGACGTCGTGCACACTGCCAATGACATTAACCAGTGTGCCCTCATCGTCGTACAGTGGAGAATAAGTGATGCTGACACTGGTGCGATGACCGTCAGGGCGTGTGATGTCGCCTTCTACCTGTGGCTTGTCGGCGGTCGAGAGGGCACGGAGCGGACACGCTGTTTCGCAGATGTTGATGCCCTGCTGGTTGCGCAGGGCTATGACACGCTGGCAAGGCTGGCCGCGTGCCTGTTCGGGCGTCCAGCCAGTGATCTCGGCCAGGGCGCGGTTGATGGTCTGGATGCGGCACTGTGCGTCCATGATGAGCACACCGTCGGCAGTGTTATCGATGATGGCATCCAGACGGCGTGTCTCTGCGGCCAACCGTTGGTAGAGGGTCGCATTGCGCACAGCGATGGCGGCTTGATCGGCGAAACTGGACAGCACCTGGCGATCGTTGGCAGAGAAAGCAGTGTCACGGGTGCGAAAGACATAGGTGACTCCAATGAGCCTGTCCTCGAGTATGAGAGGCAAGCCCACTACCTGGCGCAGGCTGATACCTGCGCTCGCCGCCACCAACTGTAGCCTGGCGTAGAGGTCGGGAATCTGCCAGTGTGTATGGGTCAGGGGAATATCTGTTAGAAGGGGGGCGAAGAGTTGTGGTGTTCGGGCCGGGAACCCGTAACTGGCGCGTACGCGAAAGGCACCATCGCGCCCTAGTAAGGCGATCAGGCCCGCTTCGCCGCGCAGCATTTCCACTGCCTTCTCGAGGATGAGCCGCAGCACTGACGGCAGGTCAAGCCGGGCGGTCATAGCCCGACTGATGGTCAGCAGATAGTCTCGCTGTCGCAGTAGATACTCTTCCACGTAGCACATCCCGTTAGCGCCTGGTTCTGTTAGAGGATACCGCATTTGGAGCAGACTGTCAATTCAAGTTGAGATGACTGTGTCAAGGTTTTGACTGCCACCTGCGGTTATGGTATACTGAGATTGGCCACGAGCAATTCAGCGAGAAGCACCTCGCGGCCGGAAGATGGCATGGAGATACATTACATTCAGAAGCTCTTGGGCCACAACGGTATCGAGATGAGCCAGTTGTTGGGCCTGG
>Ga0315543_1004127_pt1 | contig 12440 bp, 7 predicted proteins | sample SalMarSW160210MG_2_FD_203098 | JGI IMG/M metagenome (GOLD analysis project Ga0315543, IMG submission 203098) | Salt marsh sediment microbial communities from the Plum Island Ecosystem LTER, Massachusetts, United States - Salt Marsh Sediment SW1601-210 ...
TGAGCTCGAACGCGGGCAGGTTATTGCTGCACCGGGTTCGATTACGCCTCATACTCGGTTTGAAGCCGAGGTTTATGTGCTTACAAAGGATGAAGGCGGGCGGCATTCGCCGTTTTTTGCAGGCTATAAGCCGCAGTTCTATTTCAGAACGACTGATGTTACCGGTGGCGTCATAGCAATCAAGAGCAGGGAAGGAAAGCCTGCTGAGATGTGTCTGCCGGGCGATAACATCGGTATGGAAGTCGAAATTATCTCGCCTATAGCTATGGAAGAAGGCCTGAGGTTTGCTATACGTGAAGGCGGAAGGACCGTTGGAGCCGGTGTTGTTACAAAGATTATAAAATAAGGAAGCGATGACGGTCTGTAAAGATGGCTAAGGCTAAAAAAAGAGAAGACGTTTGGCTGGAGTGTTCTGAATGTGGCAGCAGGAACTATCGCACCAGTATAAATGTTGTGCAGGGGGCTCCGAAAATTGAGCTTAAGAAGTTCTGCAAAACTGAGCGAAAACGCACTGTTCACAAAATAAGGCGTAAATAGCCTGATATATTAATTCTGAAAAAGGCGTTGAGAAGTACAAGCGTATCTGATGAAAGTTTACAGAAAGCGGATGTATATAGCATAGGCCAGTAGCTCAATTGGCTAGAGCGGCGGTCTCCAAAACCGCAGGTTGGGGGTTCGACTCCTCCCTGGCCTGCTGTTTGCCGAAAAGAAGTAAGGAGGTAAGGAAAAACCTTTGGTTCGAGCGGTGATTACAAAATAAAAATCCCAATTATAAAATTGGGCTAAATAAAATAATAAGATTTTGAGTTATTCGACGAGAGCTGAAATGTTGATTGAAAAATATAAGTGGGGACAAGGGAAAAATACCCGACTATACAGCGCAACTGCAATAGCAATAATCGTGGGTATCGGCTGCTGGATACTCTATCAGAAACTGACAGCGGCAATAAATGTCAGCGAAACAGCCGGATTGTGGATAACCGTTACCGTACCACTTGGACTGTTCGCCCTGACAGCCCTGGTACTCTACTGGCTCGTCAATAAGCCCAAAGTGGCTGATTTCCTGATTTCAGCAGAAGGCGAACTAAAGAAGGTCAGCTTCAGTTCAAGACGCGAAATAGCAGTGTCCACCTTCGTCGTTATCATAGTCGTAATCCTGACAGCAGGAATGCTGGGACTGGCAGACTTCTGCTTCAATCTGTTTTTCACAAACGTCCTGGGAATATAAAAGCCCCGCCCGCGGCGGGTAAAGTTTTAAACGGAATAAGTGAAATATATTATGCGGTGGTATGTATTAAGAGTAGCCTCCAACAGGGAGGAACAGGTTAAAGAAACCCTTGTGAGAAAGGTTACAATCGAAGGCCTGGAAAGCGTTATCGGCAGAATCGTTGTGCCGGTCGAACAGGTCAAGCGTATACGCGGCGGAAAACAGAAGGTCTTCAAACGCAAGCTTTACCCGGGCTACGTTTTTATGGAGATTGAGCCCGGCGAAGACGGCAAGATTAGCGAAAAGGCGTGGTTTCTGATAAAGGAAACCATCGGAGTCGGCGACTTCGTCGGCACAGAAGGTCTGCCTGTTCCCATGACCGATACGGACGTCGCAAAAGTGCTCAGCGAGGTCGAAAAGGCCACGGAACAGGCAACGGCAAATATAAAAGTCGATTTCGCAAAAGGAGACATTGTGAAAATCAGGGAAGGAGCCTTCGAAAACTTCGAAGGAACCGTCGATTCAATCGACAGCGGACGCGGCGTTGTAAGAGTCAACGTTACAATCTTCGGAAGAAGCACGCCGTTAGATATCGAATACTGGCAGATAGAGAAAGTATGATAAGAAAATTAAAAATTAAAGATCAAAAATAAAAATTGTGGTATCCGCCTTCGTCCCTAAGGGACTTCGGCGGATGATTAATTTAATTGTATTTGTTGGTTTTAAATCTCGATTTGGATAAGAAAAGATGGCCAAGCGAATAGCGACGAAGATAAAGCTGCAGGCGCCCGGCGGGCAGGCGACGCCTGCGCCGCCAATCGGGCCGGCACTGGGACAGCACGGCGTAAATATCGGGCAGTTCGTTCAGCAGTTTAACGAACGAACCAAAGACCTCAACGGCACTATTGTACCCGTTGAAATAAGCGTATATGCGGACAAGACATTCGATTTTATCGTAAAAAGTCCGCCGGCAGCGGTGCTGCTCAAACAGGAGGCACAGCTTGCAAAAGGAAGCGGCATACCGAACAAGGAAAAGGTCGGGAAAGTCAGCAGACAGCAGATAAAAAAAATCGCCGAAAGGAAGATGAAAGACCTTAACGCATTCGATATAGAACAGGCGTGCAAAATCGTCGAAGGCACGGCAAGAAGTATGGGAATAGAAGTAATTTAGAAATTGAAGAATGAAAATTGAAGAATGAAGATTTTTTGAATTCGCCTACGGCGGGATTATTATTAATTTTTCAATCTTCAATGTTCAATCTTAAATCTTAAATTTAAAAAGGCTTACCACGGCAATGTCTGCCGGAGAGACCGACGGACAAAACACCCCGCCCTGAGTGGCGGGGGCTAAATAAAAATAGTGGGAGCGAAAAGTCGAATAAATTTTTTCGCGGAGTAAAAAAATGAGAAAAAGAGGCAAGAGATATGTAGCTGCGGCAAAAGACCTGCCGACAGGACCGGTGAGCCTGACGGAGGCGGTGGAGAAGGTAAAATCTTTTCCGCAGGGCAAATTCGACCAGAGCATCGATTGCGTCGTATGGCTGGGGATAGACGCCAAGCAGTCCGACCAGATTGTCAGGGGTGCCGTTTCACTGCCACACGGCATAGGAAAGAGCAAAAAAGTCATAGCCTTCTGCGAAGATTCGGACATTGACGCCGCAAAACAGGCAGGGGCAATCGAGGCAGGCAGCGATGATCTGGTCAAGAAGATTACCGGCGGCTGGATGGACTTCGATGTCGCAATCGCTTCGCCAAAGGTGATGAGCAAGGCCGGCAGGCTTGGAAAAATATTAGGGCCGCAGGGAAAGATGCCTTCGCCGAAAAACGGGACAGTGACGCGGGATATCATCACGGCCATTAAGGAATTTGCGGCGGGAAAAGTGGAATTCAAGAACGATGCCGGCGGAAACGTGCATGTTGTCGTAGGCAGGCAGAGCTTCGATGAAGACAAGCTCGTCGAGAACATCCGGGCGTTTATGGCACTGATAAAGAAGATAAAGCCTGTGGCGGCAAAAGGGACATATATAAAGAAAGCGGCCATATCGGCGACGATGAGCCCGGGCATTCAGATTAATGCGGCGGAATTTTAAACAGAATTACAGGTGAAGAAATGAGTAAATATGTAAAACAGATGTTAACAAAAGAGCTGACGAGCAAATTCAAAGGTGTCAGCGAATTTCTTGTTGTCGATATGACGGGAATCGACGGGATAGTCAACAACCAACTTCGCGGGAAACTTCGTCAAAAGGGAATCAGGATGACGATGGTGAAAAACGCGATGATGAAACAGGCTGCGGCTGAACTGGGAATGGAAGTGGCTGCAGGGCTGTTTGCCGCAGGCTCGTGCACCGTAGTGTACGGCGGCGACAGTGTTGTTGACGCGGCAAAGGAAATCAGGGCTGCAGGTATCGGCAAGAAGACGGTAATAAAATTCAAGGGTGCCTACATTGACGGAGCAGCTCTCGATGAGGCGGCGGCATCGCAGCTTGCGAATATGAAGAGCAGGACCGAGCTGCAGGGTGAAGTCGTTATGCTCGCAAATTCACCCGGCAGGCGGCTGGCAGGTGCAATCGCAGGGCCGGCGGGTATCATCGCAGGATGCGTAAAAGCAATTGCTGAGAAGGCTGAGAAACAAGCAGCGTAATTTAGAATTTAAAATTTAATATTTAAAATTGAAGATTTAAATAACTTGCTTTAGCGGGTGTCCTGAAAGGGTTAAACGGGACAGCGTAGTCCCGGCTGCCGCGAAGCTGAGAGCTACAGGAGTAATAAAATGGCAGACGAAACAGTAAAAGAGAAAGAGAAAGAGAAAGAGAAAGAGAAAGAAAAAGAGTTCAGCTCAGAGACGAAAAAACTGGGCGATGCGATTGTGAAATTGACGCTTATGCAGGCCAAGGAACTGGGTGACTACCTGAAAGAAGTTCATGGGATAGAACCGGCAGGCGGCGGAGTGGTAATGGCGGCAGGGCTGGCAGCAGGAGCGGCAGGAGCCGGAGCAGTTGAAGAAAAGACCACCTTCGACGTTATACTCAAAGAGTTCGGAGACAAGAAAATCCAGGTCATAAAGGAAGTAAGAGCTCTTACAGCCCTGGGACTGAAAGAGGCAAAAGACCTTGTGGACGGGGCGCCGAAGCCCGTAAAACAGGGCGTCAGCAAAGACGAAGCAGAAACGGCGAAAAAGCAGCTTGAGTCTGCCGGCGCTGTTGTTGAAATAAAGTAAAGATTGCGTAAATCGGTTGCGGTTGCGCAGCTCGTCGCGGTTACGTTAAACGTAGGACGACAAACGAAACGAGCATCGTAACCGGTGAACGAAAGACGTTTAACAAATAATTTACGGAGTGTGTAATGGTCACAAGAACCGTAAGAGATTTCGGGAGAATCGCAGATGCGATCGGCATTCCGAATCTTATCGAAGTTCAGCGGGAAAGCTACGAAAGATTTCTGCAGGCCGAAGTTTCTGTGCAGAAAAGAAAAAATATCGGGCTTGAAGCACTATTTAGGGAAATATTTCCTATCGAGAGCTATGACAAAACGATGAGCCTTGAGTTCCTCGGCTACGAGTTCGACAGGCCCAGATATTCGCCTAACGAATGCAGAGAACTGAGGCTGACTTACGGCTATCCCATAAAGATAGCCTGCAGGCTGAAACGAAGCGATGTAGAAGACATTTCGGAACAGGCGGTGTATATCGGAGAAATACCGATAATGATAGGCGGCGGAGAATTCATCGTCAACGGGGCCGAACGCGTTATCGTCAACCAGCTTCACCGCTCGCCGGGCGTCGATTTTCTTATCGAAAGCAAAGAAGGCGACAGAGTCCTGCACGGCGGAAGAATCATACCGGAACGCGGAAGCTGGATAGAAATTTCCGTTACGAAAAAAGACGTTCTTATCGTCAGAATCGACCAGTCCAGCAAGATACCGGCCACGATGTTCCTGCGGGCAATGGGCCAGCAGTACGGCACTACGGAGGAAATCATAAGATTATTTTATGATACAAAAACCATCTCAGTCGACAAGCTCGACCCGCTGATGTGGGCGGTAGGGCCTGTCGTTGATACCGAATCAGGCGAAATTGTCGTCGAGGCGGGGACACAGATAGGCGACAGGACGGGGCAGATACAAAGAAGCTCGGCAAAGAAAATTGAGGTCATAATGAAAGTAATCGACCCTCTTGTTTTAAATACTCTTGCCGAGGATGATTGCCAGAGCCATGAGGAAGCTCTGCTGAAGCTTTACGCAAGATTGCGCCCCGGCAATCCGCCGAATATCGAAAAGGCAAAAACATTGTTCCAGGAGAAGTTTTTTGACGCCGCCAGGTATCGGCTCGGCAGGGTCGGCAGATTCAGACTAAACAGGAAATTCAAGCAGGATGTCAGCGAGAACGAAATGACGCTTCGGCCTGAGGATTTTCTCAACACGATGAAATACATCGTCGGGCTGCGAAACAGTCAGGGTGTCGTCGACGATATCGACCATCTGGGAAACAGAAGGCTGCGAACGATTGACGAGCTTGCATCAGATGAAATCAGAAAAGGGCTTTTGAAACTTCGCAGGACGGTTCAGGAACGGATGAGTATGAAAGACCCGCAGCAGGTCATTCGTATAGCAGACCTTGTCAACTCAAAAAGCGTATCGAGCAGCGTTGACTATTTCTTCGGCAGAGGCGAGCTGAGCCAGGTTGTGGACCAGACCAACGCACTGAGCCAGCTTACGCATGAACGGAGACTTTCAGCGCTGGGGCCTGGCGGGCTTAACCGAAAAAGAGCGGGCTTCGAGGTTCGAGATGTGCATATTAGCCATTACGGCAGAATATGTCCGATAGAGACGCCTGAAGGAACAAATATAGGCCTTATAGCGTCGCTGGCAATCTTTTCAAAGATAGATGAGTACGGTTTTCTGCTTACGCCTTACCGCAAGGCTGAAAAAGGGAAAGTTACCGGCGAGGTGGCTTATTTAAGGGCGGACGAGGAAATGGAAGCGACGTTTGCTCCGCCTGGCAGCATAAAAACAGGGACCGACAAACTGCAGGAAGGAATAGTACTTGCCAGAAAGCAGGGCGAACTTGCCCAGGTTGACGGCAAAGAAGTGAATTATATTGATGTGTCGAGCAAACAAACAGTCGGTGTCTCGGCGGCGCTTATTCCTTTTCTCGAACATGATGACGCAAACAGGGCGTTGATGGGCTCGAATATGATGCGGCAGGCTGTGCCACTGCTGACAACGGAACCGCCGCTGGTGCTGACGGGAATGGAAGAACATGTTGCGAGAAATTCAAGTATGGTCGTCCGCGCCGCAATTTCAGGAACTGTGACTGCTGTTGACGCAAAAAGAATAGTTATTGACGATGCCGATGTTTATGAGCTTGAAAAATTCGTGGGGCTCAACGAAAGAACATGCCTTAATCAGATACCGATAGTTTCTGTCGGGCAAAAGGTCAAAAAGAACGACATCATCGCAGATGGCGGCGGAAGCGGCCATGGTGTGCTGTCGCTGGGCAAGAACGTGCTCGTGGCTTTCATACCGTTCGACGGGTTTAACTTTGAGGACGCAATTCTTATAAGCGAAAAGCTCGTAAGAGACGATGTGTTTACGAGTATTCATATCGATGAATTCAGCGTCGAGGTCCGCGAGACCAAACTCGGCAGAGAGGAATTCACAAGGGATATTCCCAACGTTGGCGAAAAGGCGCTGAGAAATCTCGATGAAAACGGAATCGTGCGCGAAGGCTCTCGTGTTGACGCGGGCGATATGCTTGTCGGCAAGGTTTCGCCAAAGAGCAAGACGGAACTTACGCCGGAAGAGAAGCTGCTTCACGCAATTTTCGGCAGAGCCGGCGAAGACGTCAAGAACGACTCGCTCGAACTGCCCAGCGGCTACAACGGCATCATCATCAAGACAAGCAGGTTCACCAGAAAAGGGGCCGGCAGCGATGAACAAAAGAAGGCATACAGGCAAAAAATCAGGGATTATGAAGCCGAGATGAAACAACGACGAAGCCTTGTCTTCAAACAAATGATAAATGAAATAACCAAAAAGTTTGAAGTTACCATTATTGACCCGACAACCCGACAGAAGGTCGGTGCAAGCGAGGAAATGGAGGTTGTTTCCGAGCAGATTGAAAACTTCGATATCACATGGGTCAAACCAGCCGCTGTCCGCCAGCAGGTGCAGGCTGTCGCAGACAAATATATGCCGAAAATTGCGGAAATTTCCCAGGAGGCAAAAATAAAAGTTGAGAGGATGAAACACGGCGATGAACTGCCCAGCGGTGTGCTTGAGACGATAAAGATTTACGTTGCCACCAAACGTACTTTGTCTATCGGCGACAAAATGGCAGGCAGACACGGCAACAAGGGCGTTATCGCGAGAATTATGCCTGTGGAAGATATGCCGTATCTTGAAGACGGAACGCCGGTGGATATATGCCTTAATCCGCTGGGCGTGCCAAGCAGAATGAATGTCGGGCAGATTCTGGAAACACATCTGGGCTGGGCTGCAAAGGTGCTCGGCTTCGATGCTCTTACCCCGGTTTTTGCCGGCGCGACAGAAGAAGAAATAAAACAACTGCTGGTTGAGACAAACGAGCATGTGCTGAAGCGCAGCAAAGAGCTGGCGCAAAGCAGTACCACACCGCCTGCGGACGAGATTTTTGCTCATATCGGGGCGGATATGAAAGCGACGTTGTATGATGGAAGAACCGGAGAGCCTTTCGAGCAGACCGTTACCGTCGGTTACATATATATGATGAAGCTGCATCATCTGGTTGACGACAAGATTCACGCCCGCTCGACGGGGCCTTACAGCCTTATCACACAGCAGCCGCTCGGGGGCAAGGCAAGGACCGGCGGACAGCGATTCGGCGAAATGGAAGTCTGGGCGCTGGAAGCTTATGGCGCCGCTTATACGCTGCAGGAGCTGCTTACGGTTAAAAGCGACGATATTGAAGGCAGAACAAAAATCTATGAATCAATGGTCAAAGGCAAAAATACGCTCGAGGCAGGCACGCCGATTTCATTCGATGTGCTGTGCAGCGAAATACGGGGGCTGGGACTCAATATCCAGCTTGAAAAGAAAAGAATAGGCGTAAGAACGCTTTAGAAAACATTATGAAAATAAAAGCTTTAAAAACCTCCAAATTCAGGAGCGAGCTTAAATGAACGAAAGTATTTATGATAAAATAAACGATTACGGTTCGGTAAAGATAGGTCTTGCCAGCCCGAACGACATTCGAAGCTGGTCCTTTGGAGAGGTAAGAAAGCCTGAGACGATTAACTATCGTACCTACAGGCCTGAAAAGGACGGGCTTTTCTGCGAACGTATCTTCGGGCCGGAAAGAGACTGGGAATGTTCCTGCGGAAAATACAAGGGAACAAAATTCAAGGGTATCATCTGCGACCGATGCGGGGTAAAGGTGACGCACAGCAGGGTGCGAAGAAAACGAATGGGACATATCAACCTTGCGGCGCCGGCAGTGCATATATGGTTCTTCAAAGCTATGCCGTCAAGGCTGGGAACGCTGCTTGCGATGAAGACAATCGACCTTGAAAAAATCATCTACTTCCAGGATTATGTCGTTACAGACGCGGGGCAAAGCCCGCTGAAGATAAAACAACTGCTCAATGAGGAAGAATACCGCGAAGCTATCGCCAAGTACGGCAACTCGTTCAAGGCGGCAATGGGAGCCGAGGCCATTAAAAACCTGCTGGCAGTACTCGATATGGAACATCTGGCCGGAGAACTGAGGGTCGCTATGACCAAAACCAGCAGCAAACAAAAAATAAAAGACCTGACAAAAAGACTTAAAATTGTCAACGCCATAAAGGCAAGCCCAAATAAACCGGAGTGGATGGTACTCGATGTGGTGCCGGTAATACCGCCGGATTTGCGGCCCCTGGTTATGCTCGAAAGCGGAAACTTCGCTACAAGCGACCTCAATGACCTGTACCGGAGAATCATCAACAGAAACAACAGACTCAAAAAACTTATGGACCTTAATGCACCAGAGGTCATCATACGCAACGAAAAAAGAATGCTGCAGCAGGCTGTCGATGCACTGTTAGACAACGGCAGGTGCCGAAGACCCGTGCTGGGAAGCAACAACCGGCCTTTGAAAAGCCTGACAGATATGATTAAGGGCAAGCAGGGCAGATTCAGAGAAAACCTGCTCGGCAAACGAGTCGATTATTCAGCGCGTTCCGTTATCGTTGTCGGGCCGCATCTCAAACTCCACCAGTGCGGTCTGCCGAAGAAAATCGCTCTTGAACTTTTCCAGCCGTTTATCATTCGTGAACTGAAGGAGCGAGGACTTGCCGACACTATCAAAAGCGCAAAGAAAATGCTCGAAAGACGTGAAGAACGGGTCTGGGACATCCTCGAAAAAGTCATTCATCAGCACCCTGTGCTGCTGAACCGCGCTCCGACACTGCACAGGATGGGTATCCAGGCATTTGAGCCGGTGCTGGTTGAAGGAAACGCTATTATGCTGCATCCTCTTGTTTGCAAAGGGTTTAATGCAGATTTTGACGGCGACCAGATGGCGGTACATCTGCCGCTTAGCGTCGAGGCTCAGGTCGAGGCTCATACGCTGATAATGTCAACAAACAGCATCTTTTCGCCGGCCAACGGCGCGCCAATCGTAGGGCCGTCACAGGATATAGTGCTCGGCAATTATTATATAACCGTTGAGCACATAGGGGAAAAAGGCGAAGGTATGATTTTCAGGGACACCTGTGAGGCAATTACAGCCTACGAAATGGGGAAGGTTACCATACACGCAAAAGTAAAAGTCGGACTGCCAAAAGGAAGAAAAATCGCTACCGCCGAAAAGGTGAAAGAAAGCAGCAGTTTAACAGAAACTACGCCGGGAAGATGTATTTTCAACGAAATACTGCCGAAAGAACTACCGTTTTATAACTGTACGATGAATCAGAAAATGCTCAGGGTGGTTATCAATGACTGCTTTGGCCTGTCGGACGGCAGAACAAGTCTCAGACTGCTGGATGATATAAAAGAGCTTGGGTTTAAATACGCCACACTGGCAGGACTGAGCTTCGGTCTTGCCGATTTGAGAGTGCCGCCTGAAAAGCAGGAAATCATCGACCGAACCCAGAAGATAGTCGACCGTATAGAGAAAAATTACAACGATGGCGTACTGACCGAGGGCGAAAGATATAACCAGATTATCGATGCCTGGACGCACGCCCGTGTCGCCGTTACAAATGCGATGATGCAGGGCCTGAAAAACGATACACGAGGCGGCAGACCTTATCTTAACCCGATTTACCTGATGAGCGATTCCGGTGCAAGAGGAAGTGTTGACCAGATTCAGCAGCTTGCAGGGATGAGAGCCCTTATGGCAAAACCAAGCGGCGAGATTATCGAAACGCCCATCAAGTCGAACTTCCGCGAAGGCCTTAACGTGCTGGAGTATTTCAGCTCGACACATGGGGCACGAAAAGGTCTTGCCGATACCGCTCTCAAGACGGCTGATTCAGGCTATTTGACAAGGAAGCTTGCAGATGTTGCTCAGAACGTTATCGTCAACGAAATCGACTGCGGCACACTGCAGGGCATTACGAAGACCACACTTTACAAGGGCGAACAGGTCGATGTACCTTTAAAAGAGCTTATCATCGGCAGAACGGCGCGAGATAATGTCAGAAACCCGATAACCGACGAGATGATTGTGCGGGAAAACGAAGTTATTACGTCTGAAGCGGCGGAAAAGATTGAAGCACTCGGGCTTGAATCAATCCGCATCAGAAGCTCGCTTACTTGCGACAGCCCATTAGGCGTCTGCGCCAAGTGCTACGGCTGGGATTTGAGCACCGGCAGACTCGTCGAAGAGGGAATGGCTATCGGCATCATTGCGGCTCAGTCCATCGGTGAGCCTGGAACTCAGCTTACAATGCGGACATTCCATACCGGCGGAGTCGCTTCGCGAGAAATTCTCGAAAGCGACCAGAAAGCCACTCAGGCAGGCCTTGTTGACTTTCGTGATTTGAATGAAGTGCCTGACCCTGCCGTCTCCGGAGCAGAACAGGCTGATATGAAAGACCTGCCGGAAAAGCTGCGACCTATAAAATCGAAAGGGATCGTTCTGAAAAGAAACGGCGAACTGGCAATCCTTGATGACAAAGGGCGTGAGCTCGACAAATTCAAGGTGCCTTACGGCGCAGGTATTCAGGTAGTTGATAAACAGCGAGTCGAGCGGGGCCAGAGATTATTCTCGTGGGACCCGCATATGGTTCCGATTCTGGCCGAAATCGCCGGCAATATCCGCTTTGTTGACGTGATAGACGGCGAGACGATGCGGGTCGAGGAAGAACGCAAAGGCCAGCACGGCAGACCCGTCATCATCGAGCATAAAGGCGACAAGCATCCGCAGGTTATTATCGAAGATGATAGCGGGAAAATTCTTGACGTTCATTATCTGCCGGCAAAGGCAAGAATTGAGGTCATTGAAGGCGATAAAGTTCAAGCAGGCCAGCTGCTTGCCAGACAACCTCGCGGAGCAGGCGGCACACAGGACATTACCGGCGGCCTGCCGCGAGTAACCGAAATTTTTGAAGCAAGAAAGCCCAAAGAGCCTGCCGCTATGGCGGAAATCAGCGGCAAAGTCGAATTAAAAAGTGATAAAAGGCGCGGCAAGATGACCATTATCATCCGAAGCGAAAAGATGGAAAAGGAACATCACGTGCCCCGCGACAGACACCTCAACGTACACGCGGGCGATACCGTTGAAGCGGGAGACCCGCTGACAGACGGACCTCTTGTGCCGCATGATATACTGAGAATCAAAGGCGAAGAGGCCCTGCAAAGGTATCTGCTGGCTGAGGTTCAGAACGTCTATCGTTCGCAAAATGTAACCATCAATGACAAACACATCGAGATTATCCTTTCGCAAATGCTGCAGAAGGTCGAGATTGAAACAATCGGCGACAGTAATTTTCTGCTGGGCGATATTGTGGCGAAATACTTTTTCAGGAAGGCCAACGAAGATATCACCAGCGGCCTTAAGGTTACTGACGCAGGCGAAAGCGAGCTTGTCGTCGGGCAGGTTTGCACCAGGGCAGAACTTGAACAGGCCAACGAAAAAGTTGGAAAGCTCGGCGGCCAGCCTGCAAAAGGGAAAAAACCAAGACCGGCAACTGCAAAAACTATCCTGATGGGAATTACGAAGGCCGCTTTGCAGTCCGAAAGCTTCATCTCCGCCGCCAGTTTTCAGGAA
>Ga0315543_1004128_pt1 | contig 12436 bp, 15 predicted proteins | sample SalMarSW160210MG_2_FD_203098 | JGI IMG/M metagenome (GOLD analysis project Ga0315543, IMG submission 203098) | Salt marsh sediment microbial communities from the Plum Island Ecosystem LTER, Massachusetts, United States - Salt Marsh Sediment SW1601-210 ...
CATAATGAGTAGTTAATTTCGTATTATATTTATCCCCATCAAAACTCCAATAGCCTACTAAACTATCATAAGGAACAGCTGTTGAAATATTTAAATGAGTATGATTAGATGCTCCACCTTCGGCTGTTACATTGATTAAGTTTGAGGTTGAAATCCAGTCGGAATCGGAGATTGTTATGACTGGGTCAATGTCCTTGTCTGAAATAAAAGTTACTTCGTAATAATAATTCGTATTGTTCTCATCTATATATTCTTCATAAGAACTAAACTTACAATCTGCTGTTTGATTATAATGAGTTATTGTCCAGTTTTCTCCGTCTATTTCTTCTGTAGTATTCCAAGCATTAAATCCTCGTGAACAAATATCTACAAAATTAAAGTCATGGTTTTCATAATAAGTATATCCGTTTAATTTCTCTATTCTCTTTTGTTCTGGGTTTTGGACATATAATATATTCCCTTCTTTATAGATTGGAGTTGTTGATTTAAGTTGGTATTTGTAACTCTCCAAATTTTCATTTTGACTATCGTTTGCTCCAAATTTATAATTATCTTTATTATAGTGAACAAATAAATCATTGACGTTATTGTCATAATTTCCTGAAATGTTTTTATATAATGTTATATTTATGTCACTCCAATCAAGTTGATATTCAAGCATTGAGATATCTTGGTATTCTAAGATTGTCGAATGTTCTCCGAAACGCAAATATGTTTCATCTTTTGGTATAAAACAATAAGCATCTTTTTTATTTTTGTCTTTATCTTCTTTTTCTATTTTATCAGCTTTTCCTATTTCTTTTCCTTCTTTGTCATAAATTAACTTATCTGTAGTTAGTGCTTTAGATTCCTTAGAAACTAAACAAATCTCTGTATCTTTTTTATTTTTATCCTTTATAATTATATCAAAATCCGAATCAGTTGATTTTAAAACATTCCATTGAGAAGATTTTGTTATTGTTGTTAAATTCCCAAAAGATGAATTAGTTTTTTGTTTTTCAGTTCTATTATCAATTATGGTTATTCCTGCACTAACAAAAACAATAATAGATATTAAGATAACTCCAAGAATAATTAATTTATTTAATCGTATATCTGCTTTTTTAATGTTTTTTTTTATCATATTTAAGAACTACAAATCTTTCCTCCTGAATTAAAAATTATGCAATCAACAGCTGTAAAATTATTTATAGACATATTTAAATTTCCAGACATAGTATCACCAGACTTTAAAACATAATTGCTCAAACTTGAATTATAAGCAAGAGTTCCATTATATGCTAATGAATCTGTTTCTGTCTGTGGATTAGTTGCATTATAATAACTAAAACTATCAATATCAGAAGAGGAATAATAATCAGAAATACTAAAATAGGTAGAATTATAATAACTAAATCCATCTATTTGTGAAGAAGTATAATAATTAGCTATGCTAAAATCAGTAGAATTGTAATAACCAAATCCTAATATTGTTGCTAAAGATGGATATTTTGTGTCTGCATAAGTCTCATTCCAACTAGAATTATCACCAGTAACAGAAATATCTGCATAAAGCGTATCAGCATAAGTTTTATTCCAATCATCTCCATAATTTATTGGAGCATATAAATTATTAGCTTCAGCTGTTGTTGAATAATCTCCTTTATCTGCAGACCAATTTCCAATACTTAGTACTATATCAGAAATAGAAGTATAAGCTAAGCCTATAACCCAATCATAAATTTCATCCGCTAAACTAAAGTGTGTTGTATCTCCATCAGAGGGAGTAGCATGAGGAATGCCAGTTATATTATCCCAAGAATCTAATCTATATAAAGTATTTGTATAAGTTTCGTTAAAACTTGAATTACCAGCATCAACTGCACATAATACAGTTCCATTATCTTGAATTCCAATAACTAAATTTCCAGCTGTACAATCTGTTGTAGTTAAATTATTTACAAAAGAAGTTTCATTTGTATCTGTATCTACAATTGAAATATCAGCATAAAGAGTATTAGCATAAGATTCATTCCAAGATGAGTTATCGCCAGTTACCAAAATATCTGCATATAAAGTATCTGCAAGTGTTTCATTCCACGTCGAGTTATCATATAAATTAGTTAAACCTTCACTTAAATAATCAGTATCAAATGAAGATAAATTATAAACTACATTATTACAACTTCCTATTTCTGAACAGTTAGTATCAACTGAATTTATGTCTGCATACAAAGTATCGGCATAAGTTTTGTTAAAAGTTGCATAGGTATCGTTCCAATAACTTGCATCATTAGTAAAATTTAAATTTGAAGTATATCCTCTATTCCCTAAGTCATCTGTGAAATTTGATAAATGTGAATAATTAGAAAATCCTAAATCATTTGTTAAGTTACTTAAATGAGTATTATTTAAATATCCCAAGTCATCAGTAAAGTTTGTTAAATGCGTATAACCTCTATCTCCTAAGTCATCTGTGAAATTACTTAAATGAGTATAAGTTCCAATTAATGCAACAACAAAATCATATATTTCATCGGATAAACTGAAATGTGTAGTGTCTCCGTCAATAGGAGTTGCATGAGGAATTCCTGTTATATTATTCCATGAATCTAATCTATATAATGTGTTTGCATGAGTTTCATTCCAAGAACTATTATCACCTGTTACTGCAATTGAAGCATAAAGAGTATCTGCATAAGTTTTATTAAATAATGCAAAAGTTGAATTCCAAAAAGCAGATGGATTAGATATATTATAATATAGAGTGCTAGTTAAACTTTGGTTAAAAGAAGAATTATCTCCAGTCACACCTATATCTGCATAAAGAGTATCTGCATAAGTCTTATTCCAATTATCTCCATAACCTACAATAGCATATAAAGTATTTGCATAAGTCTCATTCCAACTTGAATTGTCTCCGGTAACTAAAATATCTGCATAAAGCATATCAGCATAAGTTTTATTAAAAGTTGCATAAGTATCATTCCAAAAATTTGCTCCATTCGTAAAATTTAAATTATTAGTATAACCTCTATCTCCTAAATTATCTGTAAAATTTGTTAAGTGAGAATAATTAGAAATACCTAAATCATTTGTAAAATTACTTAAATAAGTATATGGAAAGTTTGTTGAATTAAAATAATTGAATGCTGTAATTTGAACTTTTGTAAAATAATCAACAATTGAGAAATCTGTAGAATTATAGAATCCAAACGGATTTAAAATTGAGTAATATAAAGTATTTGCATGATTCTCATTCCAACTTGAATTATCTGTTACAACTGATATGTCTGCATATAAGGTATTAGCATAGGTTTCATTCCAACTTGCATTTCCACCAGTCACTGATATGTCTGCATATAAAGTATCTGCGTGTGTTTGATTCCAACTTGAGTTATCACCGGTTACAGAAATGGAAGCATACAATGTATCAGCATAAGTTTTATTAAAAGTTGCATAAGTATTATTCCAAAAACTAGAAGGATTAGAAATTCCATAATAAAGTGTATTAGTATAAGTTTCATTAAAAGATAAATTACCTCCAGTCACACTAATATCTGCATATAAAGTATCTGCAAGTGTTTCGTTCCAAGAACTATTAGCACCAGGTGGAGGATTAGTTGAATTATAAAAACTAAACGGATTAGAAATTAAATAATAATCATCAATACTGAAGTCTGTTGAATTATAAAAACCGAACGGATTAGTTAATAAATAATATAATGTATTTGTATGAGTTTCATTAAAAGAACTATTTCCTCCTGTTACAGAAATATCTGCATAAAGAGTAGTTGCATAAGTTTCATTCCAAGATGAATTACCAGCACCAGCTACCGCATATAATGTATCTGTCAAAGATTGATTAAAAGAAGAATTTCCATAATTAGAAGCTATGCTAGTAATAGTAGAATTTAGATATGTTTCATTAACTAGCAAATCAACTGCTCCACTTAATGCACCACCAGATAAATATGGACCATTAGTATTAACAGATAATATATCTCCGCCGCCAGCTAATCCAGTTAAGAGAGAGCCATCTCCAACATAATAAGCAGCCGTAACATTCTGAAAAACCATACTAGGAATAGTGTGAACTGCTCTGAGAGTACTATTTCTATACTCACATAAATAAGTTGTTGTTTGAGTAAAATTTCCAGTTGTTAAGCTTATATAAGCATATCCGTGTTGATTTGTAGAGACTATCTTATTTTCTCTATAAATTACTGGAGCACAAGTATTACTATCTGAAAAAATAAAAGAATAATTAAAAGAAGAAGATGGTTGTAAATATCCACTAGCATCTAATGGAGCTAATTGTAAATCCATTGCTGAAACCAGCATAAATGACATAAAATAACTAACAACAATTAAGCATACTAATAGCACCTGTTTTCTAGCATTCATATTAATAATATCTAACTAGCAAAGTTTATAAATCTAATTAAAAAAAAAAAAATAAAATAATCTATAGTTGACCTACTTATAATATAGGAATAACTTGATATCTAGTATCATCTTTAGTTGTTCCACGTTTTTTGACTTTGAACTTCTTAAGATTTGGATTATCTTCTAATAATACTTTAAGTTGCTGTATTACTGAAATAGGCACTCTATATTGCTCTCCATCTATAACAACTATCTTTTGCTTAATAACCTTTTTTTGCTGGGTTACTTTATCTACAAAATCAAATTCATCGTCTATAAGCTCTAACTCTGTTGAAACTTCTTCTAGATCAGCTATGTTTTTTGTTGTAGATTGTGGCTCAAATTCCTTTGCAAATTCCGATATGTTTGGCATATTATTTTTCCTCCTTATTAAATTTAGATTTTAACAAGACTTCAATAGCACCTATTCTTTTTAGTTGCTCTTCTACATTTCCTAAAAGCTTGTATTCCCAATTATAGCCCTTAGAATTTCTAGTAATTTCAATATGCTCTTCTTGCTTAACCATTTGTATAGCTTCTGGTGATATTATTTCATTTGTCATCTTTTTGCCTCCTGTTTAGTTTTTTATAAGGAAAGCCTTTATTATTTTTCTTCTTTTCTTTTTTCTTATTTCTTTTTTCCATCTTAATTATATTTTAGCTCTTGGAGAGTTTCATGTCCACAGACAGGACATTCTTCTATAAAATCATCTTCTTCTTCTGGCTTTACAGATATTTCTGCAAGACACTTTGTGCATTTGTAATATTTATTTTTCATTAGTCTATAATTGGTATAATATGATTGCCAACTTTCATATCTACACAATAATCCTCTCTTGTTTTAGCTTTATATTTCTTTTTAGATTTAAAAACTGTTTTATACAACTCTTCTAAATGTTTCTTATCATATCTGGACATAAATACTTCTAATAATACTTTTTCTTTGTCTAAACTACTTTTTAATTCTTTAACTAATTCATCTGCCATCTTCTTATGTGCTTCTACTTCTTTTGTTGATATTTCTACAAAAGCTGGTTGCCCATCTCTTGATTCTAATTGATAATACTTGCCATTAACAAAATGATAATCAAAATATTTCTTATCTCCAAATACTTCTTCTGGCGTTAAAAACTTCTTCTTAGTCACCATCTTCAGCATCTATTTTTATAAGAGACGGTTCTCTTCTTTAATTTATTTTTAAATTTTAGTATATCTTTCTCATAATCTTTAATATTAATTTCTCCATTAGCAAAAGCGTTATAGCACCATCTCTGAATATTTTCAATATTTTTTATATGACTCTCACTAAACGGGTCATAACTTATATCTTTATGCTTTGTATCTAATCTAAATCTTCTCCTACCGTCCCCATCTAGCAAAAATATATTATTCTTCTTTCTTCTATTATCTTTAAGCATACTATTAGTTTCTTTGCCAGTCTTTCCATAGGTTTCAAAAAATTTGAGAACTGTTTTATAAAAACAGCTAAATGGCTTTATAGAAATGCTATTTTTATTTTTGCCAGTAACACATTCTCTGGTTTCTTCCCATAAAAACCAATCATCTTTATAAATCATTGGCTTAGTATTATATGTAATTGTCATTTTTTATATCTCCAATATATTTTTCAGATTTAATTTTTAGACCAGCATTCATCTCATCTCTGGTCTTATCATGTAATAGAATATCTGGCTTATTTTTTAAATAATCTTTTGGTAAGAATTTTTTGTGAAGTTCATCTCTAGCAAATACTATATTTGCATGACTGCTAGTTTTAGAATGAAGGCATCTGCCAATTTCACAATTTGACTTAAAGCTATCTTTCAAATAAGGAAATTTCTTAACTATTAAATCTCTCATTTTACTAAAAATTATATTATGCTGAATAGGCTCTTCACAAGTACACATTCTCTGACCATAAGCCTCTATAAAAGCTTTCATATCACACCCTATATACATGTGATTACAGTTATTTTTTGGAATTAATAGTCTAGCATTCTGAACAGATAATCCTATCCTGTCTACACCAAAACAGAATAATTTTTTGCCGGCTAAATACCAATCCTTTACTGTTTCATAAAATTCTTTATTCTTAGCAAAACTTCTTGGCATAACAAAATCAACATTTCTCAAATCATTAACCGCTGTAGATGATTGCAAAATTGTAAAAAATCTATGGCGAACCAAGCAGTGGGTCACGGTTAGAGAGATATTTTCAACTAAAAATACAAACTTACCTAACATCTCCATAGCTTTTGGAAGAGTTCCACCAGCTATTACTTCATCTATTGCTTTATTTCTTTCTTCTTCTGATAAACTATAGTATATATTTGGCTTATCATATCCATAGCAAATGTCTATTATCATCTTTTTAGAAGATTCTATATCTGGAAATGAAATCATACTAACTTTTATTTCACTTTCTTCATCTAAAAAATTAGTGACAGGTTTATAGTCTTTTAATATTCTGCTCATCTTTCTATATTTGATATTAATTTAGCTTTTTCAATAACATTTTGAATTTTTATAGAAGAATCCCATTGTGCTAGTCTTCCCAAAAACTTTATATGCTTAAAATCATCAACATTTTCATTCCTAATAACACCAACATAACGATTTTCAACTGCAGTTATATTTTCAATATATTTTGACAATACTTTCTCATCTACTATTCCAGTAGCTTCATAAACATAGCCGCCAGCATACGGTTGACATCTATTATAGGGCAAATTAGAGTCATAAAAATAATACATAGATTCATCTTCCATAAAGCTAGATTTATTGGAACTTAAACAAAAAGTAGCCGGCAAATAATTAAAATGATAATTATTCTTATAATTATACAACATTGGAAAGAATAAATTTGCAGGAATCGTATTTATTATTTTATCATAATTTTTTGTTACTAATTTCTTATTTTCATCTTGATAGACAAAAAATTTCCTATTATTATTTACCAATTTTATGCTGCCTTTAATATATTCTTTTGGCTGCAGCTTCTTAATTAATTCATTAATATCACATTCTAGAATATCTAAATAATTGCTAGTTGTAGATAGATTTAAATCTTTAAAATCCACACTATTATTATCATAATTCCATTCTGACATTTTATTTTTTATAAAATTCAATCTCTGCTTATTATCTAAGCTTTCTAATATTTTGTCATTATAGACATAATAAATTCTCAGTCTTTTTTCTTTATACACAATTTTTAATTCATCTAATAGAGCCTTTGTTAATGGATGATTATGTATATGAAAAGTCATCAGTAAGTTTTTATGTTTTTTAATCTGCCCACCAATTTCTTCATCTGGAGTTATTACAACATAAGAAGGATTATAATATTTTGCTATAAGTGCAGATATTCCAGAGCCAAAAATATAATTATTTTTTATCTTCATTTGTAATTATAGCCAGCTGCTCTATAAGTCTTTCCATCTCATCTTCTGCCAGTCTCATTTTATTTATAATCATAGCATTATTTTTGAAAATTTTTAAGTCTTGCTTACAATTAAAAATTGTATTCTTTAATCTACCAATTTCATATTCTATTTTATCTGCCCCAGTTAATTCTCTCATTTCTTTTGCTCTTGCTGCTCTTTCTTTAGCTGCTCTGTTTAAAGCTTTAGCTCTTTCTTTAGCTTTATCAGATTTGCCTGCACCAGTTGTTAGGCTACCCATCCTTTTTACACTCCTTGCTTTGCTTATGAACTATTAAATTAAATCTAACTTGCCCTTCTGAAGTTCCAGTAATTTCTTTGCCACAAATTTCACAATGACTAACAAACCTAGTAACTTCTTTTGTCTCTTTTATCTCCTCTATCACTTCCATACAATAGACTATACTCTTATGCTTTATAAACATTTATACAATTGAATATTATATATTTTTTAGAAGATTCATTAGATAATCATACTGCTCTGGTCTTTTTTTATTAAGAAAATCACTAAAGAATAAAGCATTCATGTGTGGACTATTAGGCCCAACTTTGTGGCAGAAATAGCAAAGAGTAATTCCGTTTTTTATATCTGTAGAGAACTGTTTAAAGTTCTTTTTATCTAGAATATGATGAGCATGACAATTTCTTGGATTATCTTTCAGATCTTTAAGACAAATTTGACAAGTAAAATCATCTTTCTCTTTTACTAGCTTTTTCCATTTATCTAATTTTGCTTTATATTCTCTCTTAACTAATCTATTTTCTCTCTTTTTTAAGATAGCTTTTGTTATCTTTTTCTTTTTCACTATATATAGAATTGTTATATTTATAAAAAGTTAACTATTCAATTGTAAAATCAGAATAAGTTTAGAATAAGTTGCTAAACCAGTTAGCTATTGACTTAAAGAATCTAACTATAAAGTTAGATTTATCTACTACTATTTTATATTTATTGTAGTTCTTTATTTAATCTAAACTTAAAATAAAGAACAGCAATAAGAATGCATAATCCAATTACAAAAATAGAAATATAAAACCATATTGGCTCTTCTTCTTCATAAACTATCTTTTCATTTATTATTTCTACTTCTTTAGTTATATTCCTATCATAAAATTTTGGTTCAAATACTGTTATATTTCTATCAATATATTTTGTTGAACTTCCTCCTCCTCCACTTGTATAAATTGTTTGAGTAACCGTTTTTGTTATTGTATTAGTTGTATTTTCCATAAATACTAAACTATAACTATCTGGAATTGCATCTCCTGGAATTGTTATTGTTATATTGGTTAAATTTACTTCTACTAAAATATTTATTGGAGAAGAATTACCGACGACGGCATAAACCAAATTTGTAATTCCCATTTCGTTAGGATATATTTCTGTTTGTCCTGGATAAATTCCCACAACTAATCCTATTGATAAAATCAATATCCCCATTGTCATTATTGTTTTTGTTTTCATGTGATTATAATTTGGTTCGTTAGGTGAACCACCCCATTAAAAAAAATAATAAATTGTTTTGTTTGTTTAACCTCTTGTTACGGACAATGTAATTTCACAATCTTCGACTGGCGTAGCATCGTCAGCAACCATTATAATTGCTCCGTCTTTTGTTACACTACTTCCTAATGCAGTTCCAGATACTGATGGATTACCAAATGCAGCTTCACATTCAACTAAATTTCCATTTCCAGAAACTACTTCTCCAGAAAATGTATAATCTACATCCCCTTCACCAAGATTAGTAATTTTAGTACAAACTACACGACCTTCTCCAGCATACAATCCACCAACATCAACGTTAGTTCCTGTTTGCCATGCTCCAGAATATGTATCACAAGTAGTTACTCCATCCCAATTACCAGCGTCGCCAATAATTGCATATTCAACTTGGAATGGCTCATAAATATCAGTTGTAATTACAAAAGAGTTTACCAAATAAACAGCACTAACCAATGCTAATGCTAAAAGTGGAATCCCGAACATAAATATTTTTTTATTCATTTTTTACCTCCTTTCATCTTATTTGAATTTAATTTGAGTAATCTCATAAGAATTTCATCATAAGTTTCTCTGTGGTGAGTTCTTTTCTTTTCTATTAAATCTAGTAGCTCTTGTCCTATCTTAATAGTCTTAATACCAACCATAAGTTACTAATGTTATACTCAGTTTATATACATTTATACAAAAAAGTATACATCTCTTAACAAATATCAAATCTAAAATCTATTAATAAAAAGAATATTGTGGAATTAATGAAGCTGGCAGTGTGTGAGTTCCAGCTTTTCAATGATTACTCAATTGAATTACCACAATATTCTTTGTGCTATTATATAGCACAAATATGATAGTCAATTAGCAACTGCAACTTACATTTGGACAGTTTATTTCATTGATTATAGTATAATTATACTTGTTAGTTGTCTCTGGATTAAATTCATAATTATTTGTCATCTTATTATCTATAGGCACATCTACTTGTGGACTAAAACTATAATTTTGATTAATAATTGGAGTTAAGTAGCCATTACCAAGTAAATATAAGAAAGCAATACATAATATTACAATAGCTACTATAGTAGCAATAAAAAACTTCTTCAAAAAATTATGCCATCTATTATCAAAAATTGTAGTTGACATAGCTTCTATTTCTCTATCAATATTAGGCAAGGGCTTAAAAGAATGTTTATTCCAACCTGAAGCCAAGACCTCCCTATCTATAGTCTTGGCTTCAATATCTTGTACATCGGACCCAAATTGGTTGGAACTATTATCTTCTTCTGAAGTTATTGTATCTTCTGGCGGAATAAAATCTTTATTTACTTTCATCTTTACCAAAAATCACTAAGTAATTTATTTTTTCTAAATACTTCATCGTGTATCGTAGGACCAAATATTAAATCTACTTTTTTGTCTATAAATTTTTCAAAGTACTTGTCATAATCTATCTGAAAGTCGTCTGTTAAGTTAGTAGATTCATTCATAAAAAATGCATCTACTTCTGGATGAAGTCTAGATTTAATAAAAACATAGCCGCCTTTATAATTCTGTCTACTAAAATTTGTGCCAAGATATTTATTTGAAGCAAGTGCTGCTCTTACATGTAGCGGCATCACTTTATATTCTTCAAAATTTCTATTAATTTCTTTATATATAATTAGATCATCTTTTGTCCAGTTAGGCAAAGATTTTCTAATTTCAATAACTTTGTCTTTTATTATTTGAAGATTATTACTTTTATCTGGATTAGTTAATACGGCCATAATTATTTTTCTTAACTCTTCTTTTATTCCAGCTGGAGTATCCTTTCTCATTAATTCATTCCCCTTCCCATAAAACTTCAATTCTTTTAAGTTTTTGCCCTTCATCATGGAAACTAAGCCCATATATTTCTTTTTAGCCGTAGTAAATATAACTCTTGAAAAAAGAGTCTCATATTCTACTAATAATTTGTGATTTTTTATTACCTCTTCATTAGAAGTATATTGTCTTATCCAGTTTGGTATACCATCATTTATATCTTTAGCTAATTTATCAAAATCTGGCTTATCTTCATTGTGTTTAATACAATTTCCATCTGTATCTGCCGATATAACAGTATAGCCGCTATCTTCTGCAGTTTTATTCATATATGTCAGAAATTCTCTACCAAAGAAAGTAATTGCATTAGCTATATCATTATCAAAATGCCTAAAGCCAACAAAGCCAAATACACCATAAGTTGAAGCTAAAATTTTCTTAATTGTGAATTCCTTTAATTGCATAGTCTTATAATCCGGAGAATTTTCATTTTCTTTTAATAGCTTCTTATAATGTGCTCTTAACTTAGTAAATTTATCTACAAAATGTACAAGAATTCCCGGTTTTTTAGAATTAAAGGTATACTGACCAAGCTTTATATCTCCATCTGGATCTTTAGTATCTGGAGAAATATTAAATGTTCTTATTCCAGACGGATACATTCCAGCTACATCCATAACTGCAACATTATCATGAATGCCTGGCACAGTATTAGTTACAATAGCACCTTTAATATCTACAATTCTCTCTCTATCTACAGATGGCATTACAACATCAAAAGTAGAAAGAAGATAAAAATCTATAATTTTTGAATTCCAAACAGCTGCATCTATATTTAAGCCTGGAACAAGCTCAATTGTAGCTAATAGAACTTCTATAAGTCCCAATTTCTTATCTAATTTTACTGAAATATTAACATCTTGAATATTATATTCTTTTAACTTTTCAAATTCTTTATTTTTAAATAATATAGCTGGAGTATCTGTCTCTATCTTTTGTTCACCAAGAATATATTTGCCTAAAGTATCTAATTTTTTATCTGGAAGCTTAACATCTAAATAGCCAATACTTTTTTCAGCTAAACCCATCAAATCTACAATATTTATTCCAGGAATAAAATTCCACCAAGGAAAAGCCGCATCCTTTTCTCTATGGTTTGAAGATGGTTCACAGCCAGCAATTCCAGTTAATAAACAAATGTTAGCATGTACCTTTTTAGCTCTATTAACCAAATATGGAATATCAAATTTATTGCCGTTGAATGCAGCTATAATATCAAACT
>Ga0315543_1004129_pt1 | contig 12435 bp, 15 predicted proteins | sample SalMarSW160210MG_2_FD_203098 | JGI IMG/M metagenome (GOLD analysis project Ga0315543, IMG submission 203098) | Salt marsh sediment microbial communities from the Plum Island Ecosystem LTER, Massachusetts, United States - Salt Marsh Sediment SW1601-210 ...
AAGACTGCGACAAAAGCGATCAGTACTGGAACTGCAACCAGCCAGAATTGAATGTCGCTTGCTGGTCCCATGTCAATGATTGGTTGAATTACTTGTTCATATCCGAAGAGCGCGACGACGTATCCAATGATGACTACTGCGCAGACCAGAAAGATTAACCATCCGATAGCTTGATCTTTACTAACCATTCTATTTATTCACCACGATGTAGCCAACTCTATCTAAAACCCTATTATAAGCTTTATTGTCAAATCAGATAGTTCCCTCTTCCCAAGTAGCCAAATACCTTTTCTGTTCTTCAGTAAGCTCATCAATCTCCACGTTTATAGCCTTCAATTTCAGACCTGCCACAAGCTCATCTATCTCCTTTGGCACCCGGTAAACTCGGGTTTCCAGTCCCCTATTTTTCACCAGATACTCAACAGACAAAGCTTGATTCGAAAAAGACATATCCATAACCTCTGACGGATGACCCTCTGCCGCGGCAAGATTCACCAGTCTCCCCTCAGCCAACAAATACAGCTTTCTTCCATCCTTCAGACTGTACTCTTCCAGATTTGGTCGCACAGTTCTCTTGGAGACAGATATACTCTCCAAATCGGCTATGTTAATCTCAACGTTGAAGTGCCCACTGTTTGCGATTATGGCGCCATCCTTCATATTCAGCATATGCTCCTTCCGAATAACGCTGATGTCTCCGGTGAGCGTTACGAAAAAATCTCCGATCTTCGCCGCCTCTTCCATAGGCATCACACGGAAACCATCCATAATGGCTTCCAGAGCCTTTGTTGGATTCACTTCGGTGACTATAACTTGGGCGCCCATGCCCTTGGCTCGCATGGCTAAGCCTCTACCACACCATCCGTAACCAGCTACAACAAAGTTTTTTCCCGCCAGCAAAAGACTTGTGGAACGGAGAATCCCGTCTATTGTGCTCTGCCCAGTGCCGTATCGGTTGTCAAACAAATATTTCGTGTACGCATCGTTTACGGCTATAATGGGATATTTTAGTGCGCCGTCCTTTTCCATAGCCCGCAAACGGATGACACCTGTGGTGGTTTCTTCGGTTCCACCAGTTACATTAGCTAACAGTTCCGTTCTTTCCTTGTGGAGGGTGCCCACCAGATCAGCTCCGTCATCTAAGGTAACTTGGGGCTTATAGTCGATTACCCTGTTTATGCACCAGAAGTATTCGTCGGTTTTTTGATCGCGCCAAGCATAAACGTTTATTCCTTTCTCAGCGAGAAATGCTGCCACTTCGTCTTGGGTAGAAAGGGGATTGGATCCGCACAAGGCAACTTTTGCGCCTCCAGCCTTAAGAGTCTCTGCAAGAACAGCTGTCTCCTTGGTTACATGAAGGCATGCGCCTACAGTGACGTTTTTTAGGGGTTGTTCTTTTTCGAACCGGCTTCTAATTTGGGCTAATACGGGCATGTGCTTTGCTGCCCATTCAACGAGCAGTGCTCCCTGAGGAGCCAAGTTTTGGTCTTTAACTTTGTAATCTGCCATCAGTATCATCTTCCTGCTTCTACTACCTTTTGGTTCAATAATTGTTTTGTTGTTGTAGTTAAGCAAAACATGACATTTTGACAATTAACTGTTGTGTTATTCAAGCCTCTTGATTATGTGTTAACCAAATTTTTAGTTTGGTTATTATTCAAGTTAAGTGGTGATGGAAGCCTCTTGACACGGCAAAATAGCGTAGAATAACAATTTAGGATTTTCATGGCATACCCTAATACTAAGGGTCATTTAAATTTTTACAAAGTAGCTGTAAAAAAGTGTTAATTTGCTTTCTCAGAAAAATGTAAATTTTAGTTAGTCTTGATATGCATGAGGGCAATTTTAAGTTGGGAAACGAGAAGCAAAAAGTTTCCAAAGAGTTAGGGATTAATTATAATATTCAAAAAGCTCTGGAGATAGTAAAAAGAATTTATAATACACCAGCACCTCTTGCCGTGGGAGCACTTGCACTAGATTTCTCTTGCAGTTTGCGCGCGCATAGTGAGATGTAACAATAAACTATGTTAAAACACCTAAAACAGCTTAGCGCACTTCGGAAATGGTTCCCTCAAGGTGCATATTTTATTTTCTGGGGATCAGTTCGTTGAGTTCGTAGGCTGCAACGCACAAAACGCTATCTGCTCCCCCGTAGTAGATCAGAACTTCGCCGTCAACCTTAACGTTTCCGCAGCTGAAGACCACGTTGGGTACTTTACCGTAGCGTTCATAATCCTCGGTAGGTTTCAAGATCGGTTTTTCTGAGCGTGACAGCACCTTTTCGGGATCGTCCTTATCGAGCATGACAACTCCAAGAGAGTATACCTTTTCATAGCTCACACCATGATAGATGCACAGCCACCCCTCGTTGAGTTCTATCGGAGTTCCAGCAGCGCCTACCTTCCAAGAGTCCCAACTCTTTTGCCTGGGTCCGATCACGGATCTGATGTCATACCAACGCTTCAACTCATCGGAATACGCGACGCATATGTCAGGGTCAAAACGATGGAGCATGACGTACTTGTTGTCTATTTTCCGTGGAAAGACTACTGCGTCCTTGTTTCGGATGCCTCTGAAAGGCAAAACCCGATCTTTCCAGCTCCAGTTCTTGTCGAGAAAATCGTCGGCTTCAATCGATGTCAAAGAGATCTGATAAAGCTGCCAATGATCGCGCTCAGCCAACGCCGTATAGGTCATGAACAACTCGTCATCGATAAGCGTCAGTCTTGGATCTTCGCATCCGTTTCTCTCCATTTCGAGGGTTGGCTCGAAAATGGGTAGGGGCAAACGCTCATCTATTTGAAAGCCATCCGAGGTTCTTGCGTATCCAAGCCGAGAAACGCCGTCGTTGCCCATCGCCCGATACAGAATATGAATATTTTTGTCCATGGAGATCGCGGCTGCGTTGAACACCATTTTGGATTCCCATGGGTGTTCCGGTATTGGCTTAAGAATTGGATTGCCGTGAAACCGTTTCATCGCGTTTGTTTCCTGCTAGCAGTTTTGAGAATTTAACCCGAAGAACTGGTCTAGTAAATCTCTCACAGATAGCAAACCCACGAGCCTGCCTTTTTGGTTCACCACCGGCAGATGTCTGATTCTGTGCGCACGTATTGCTCTTCTTGCCTCATTAATCGAAGAGTCTTCTGGAATAGTAACGACGTTCTTTGTCATCACGTTGTCCAGAGGCTGATCCAACTGAACGTTCTTAGCCACGAGTCTAATAGCGTCTCTTTCGGTGAAGATTCCTATACACTTCTTGTCGTCATCAATCGAAACAACACAGCCTATATGTTTCTCATACAACGTTTCGATAGTTTCCTTCACAGTCATGCTTGGGCTCGCTGTAATAACGTTTGTTACCATCATGTGTTTAACCAGTAGCATACGAATGTTCACCTCTTTCGATAACTCTTACGCATTAATAATTAATAAACTAAATCCACAAAAACCAGCATCTCCTTTGATAGTGCGCTGTTCAACAAACCTGGATTATTTATAAAACGTGAAGAAAACCCAGGAAAACGAGACGTTAGCTCACGATCGTTTCCAGGTCTAAGCGGGCAAGAAGATAAGTAACGGTGGCTTCTGCACCCTGATTGAGGTTCAACCCCTCAGGAGTTATTCCATCGTAGCAACCTCCCGTATTGGGATTGTAAACCCTTACGCCCTGAGTGTTTTTTCCAAGAAACCACGCGAAGATGGTTCGAGCTGCGGTTCTAAAATTACTGTTGTGCGTTGCCCGAAAAGCAGCCAACGCGGTCTCTGCCATGCATGAAGCTTCCACCGACTGCTGATCATATATCGCCCTTAGCCCACCTTTTTTGTACCAGCCGTTGTTGCCTATGGGCGCGAACATACCGTTGCTCATCTGAACTTTCAGAATGAAATTGAAAGAATCCTTGGCCACCTGAAGATAGTCCTCGTCTCTGATACGTTCGTACGCTTCAAACAGGGCCTGTGGAAGCCTGCCGTTGCAGTAAGTAAGGTACGCTTCAAACCAGCGCCAGTCAACAGAAGATCCTTTCTCATAGAGCTTTAGAAGTTGCTCGATGAGTTCTATCATCCTCCGCGAAAGGGCCTGATCCTTCGGATAAGCGCGCTGATACTGGCTGAGACCCAAGACTGCGAAGGCTTTGGCCCTGGGCGCGGTAGAGTTGAGAGCATGTGGCAATGCTTTGTCGAAAACCTCTTTGGAAAGCAACTTTTTTTCTTCATCAAGATTGGAGTTGATTACGTGACCACACGCCCAAAGCGCACGGCCCATGCTATCGTCAGAACCCACATCGTCGAGAAATCGGCGATCATAGCCCAAGAAATTGTGTAATCTGCCGTCCTTCATTTGCATATGATACAGAAAGCTCAAGTAGACATCTGCAAGCTTCCCTGTTTCCGGGTTCCTGTTTAGCCCATTGTGTTTCGTGCACACGATCAACGCGCGGGCGTTATCGTCCGTGGTGTAGCCTTCTCTTCTGTTCGGCGTAGCAAACTTGGCGTGTTGGACAATCCCAGTTTCATCCGTGATAGATGCCAAATAGTCCAGCGTTATAGGCGGCAGCTGAAGCAAATTCTCTTTCAAGTGTTTAACATTCTCCTGTAGAGCCCAGCGTATCTCTTTGCCACTACGGCCCAAGTAAAATCTCTGCTGTAGCTGTAAGCCTTTCTTTGCATGTTTCTTCTTAGTTCCTCATCCTCCAAGAGTTGACTAATGCCTTCTGCAATAGATCTGTGATCTCTAAACTTGCAGAGAAGCCCCCGGCCCTCGGCTAGGGCCTCCTGGGCGTGAAGGTAAGGCGTGGCTATTATTGCTTTACCCGTTCCCATTGCATACACGAGTGTGCCGCTGCTGATCTGATTCGGCTCAAGGAATGGCGTGACATAAATGTCTGTCGCTTGAAGGTACTTAATTAGTTCACGTTCAAGGAGGAAGCGGTTGTGAAACTTGACATGTTCATAAAGATCCAGATCATCAACCAGTTTGATAAGCTTCTTGCGGTAACGCTCCCCTTCAAACTTCCTCACCTCTGGATGAGTCTCCCCGATTACCAGATAGACAATTTCGGGTTGTTTCTCCACAACCTCCGGGAGAGCTTTAATAACATACTCTATGCCTTTGCCTCGGCTTATAAGTCCAAAAGTTGACAACACGATTTTTCCTTTCAAACCAAACAGCGAAGGCTTAACCTTGTTGCTATCAACAAACGGAACATCAGGACACCCATGTTGGATGATTTCGATTTTGCTACGCGGAACATCGTACGCCATAAGTATTTTTGTGGCGGTGTTGGTCATAGTTACTATCTTTGAGCTGTGCTTTACGATTTGTTTCAAGACAGTTTGAGCCTTAGGTTCAAAACTAGGAGACAAGGTGTGGAGCGTGGAAACCACCGGTTTCTGAATCTTCTCCAAGAAACAGTTGATGTATTCTCCCCACTCTCCTCCAAACAGACCAAACTCGTGTTGCAGATTAACCAAATCGGTCTTGGACGAATTGACGTAGCCAGCAGCTTTAACATAATCTTCAAGAAAGTCTCTTCTGATCTGACATTTGACCAATCTCTCATAATTGTAGATCGCTTCCTTTTCATTCATCGCAACAACTAGAGGTTTCCTAAAAATGCCAAGGTGCTTTGTAGCGGCAACCAAGTTCTTTGTGAAAGTCGCTATCCCACATTCTCGCGGAGAATAGCTGCTTACGTACGCGATCTTATTCATCCCAACATCACCAGTGAATTCTTATTCATATAGCATCAACACTTATATCACTCTCTCGAAAAGAAGAAATCAACAACTCGTCCAACAAAGTCAAGTGATAAAATCATTACTAAAACTCAACCTAGAAGAGGCGAATCCGCCATTAATGGCTTACGGTTTAATCCAGATATCGTGTGGTGAAGTGACAATTGAGTTTATTCTTATTCTGACTTCTCTTTTTTCCATTTCTCTATTTGTTTTTCCATTTCTTGAGGTTGTGTAATGTAGTAGGTACAATCTACAGCTTTATTCACGTCGCCATTCACGCTCTGCAGCACCGAAACCAACTTCCCGTTCTTAAAACCAAAATACGTGCGTATCTTACTCATTCCTGCTTTCCCCCAAATATTTCAGGCGCGAATGGACTCTCAAAACCACTTTCAGCACCCCGATGAACATTCTATCCCACAATTTAGCTATAATCACTATTTCCTTCAACAACATATGTCAAGAACAGATAGGAGCGTAGCCCAAAAAACGAAAGATGTTTTTAAGAGTCGATTTCTCTTGTCCTGTGTTTTGCGTATTCCCCTCTCGAATAATTTTCCGAGAGCTTCAGCTATAAAGAGCAGGCTGATCAGAATCGTAACCCAAAAAAAACTGCGCGCACGCAGACTTAGGTTTTTTCCCTCATCCAGACACACTTAACTGCACCCACCGCTTTTTTAGGTGTAAGATTTTTTTGCGCAACAATGTAAGAAACATAAAACACGCGCGTGCAATATCACCAAAATTGGTTGTGAAAAATATTTTTATGATGTCGATGAAGAAACCCGTCAATTTGTAGAAAAAGCCTTAGCAGAAAATGAAATTTAATGATGTTTACAAAAAAATTATTTCAAACAAAAACGTTGTAGGACTTAATTGGAAAGAAAAAAAGACAATGGCACCTTTTGTAGTAGTTCAAGAAATCCGAACTCGAGAAATGAGAGAAATGTTCAGAAGTATCGCGGAAGAATTACAACGAGTAATATCCAACAAACACGTTCCACTCTCTAACGAATTAGAAAGGCAATTGAACCATGTCCTTACTGAAAAATCATTCTCTCTTGCCAGATCTTTGAGCATTCTAATGCTTGGAAGGTATCTATCCCCAAAACGAAATGGATTGAAAAACTAGATATTAGTTCCAGAACTAATTTCTTAATCCATAAAGACTAGAAATAATACTAGAACTTGTAAAACACATTAATTGAATCTAAGAGCTCACCCATATTATTTTGTTCTCGTTTACATAATTGTCTTTCTTTTGGTGCTTGCCAATTTATTACATATTTTCTCCAATTGGAATCATTTAATTTTTTGGAGTGCGTTCCAAAAAAGATTAGAATTTCTTTATTATTTACATGACAATTCTCGTCTTCGATAACAAGATGAGGGATCTCATGTAAATATGTCCTTCCAGCAATCATGTAAGAAAGTAAAGAATGGTGCCCATCAAATAAGATCCATTCCGATTGCACTGTCTTTACTAATTTAATATTGGGTAATCCACTTGGAGATAGGATATCATTTCCAGATTTGATTTCTTTAACCATTGTTCTTATCTGGTTCATGCTTTTAATGCCATTAATATTATGGAGGTTAATAATTTCTCTCAATAAAACTGGCTCTTTAACTTCTTTTATTGTCTCTTTTATTTTTGAACCTACTTCTTTTTCAAACTGATCTACCGTGTCATAAATGGTATCGCTTTTATTTTTTAAATGAACCTTTACTGATGAAATACAAGTGAAATTTCCATCTTTAGATTTATACGGATGTATTAGTTTTACAAGTCTATAATTCCACTCAAAACTATCCCTCTTTAACTTTTTACTTGTTCGAGTTTGTTTCATTTTCCTATCTCATCTATGATTTTTATTTGTTAGTCAATTGTTTACGACAGAAAAGTCAGTCGATGGCTATACCATTGGTCCGTAACACTTGTTTAATTTTGTTAACTTCTGCTCTGAGCAATCTAACTTCGCTCATTACGTCCTGCAATGCTGTAGGGGCAACTCCATTTAGATTAGGTGACAAATCAGATGACCTTTTCTTTCCGCTAACAATATCTTCGGGCCTGTAAACTTCACCCACAAAAACCACCTCACAAATAACAAATTACTTTCAAAACCTAAAAGGATATTGATAGGACATTTTCTGCACGCATTGAGGGGCTGGTGTGCTGGTCGTAACCCGCCTTATTTTTAGCCAAACACGAACTAACTAAACAGTAAGACAATGCATAATCATGCGACCGTTTAGTTTGACCGCCATTTTCTTGTTATGGTTAATCTTTTTAAATTGTAATAAAAATGCTCGTGCATGTGAGAGAGTAGCCTTATTCAAGCCGCCGAATTATGTGGTATCCAAACTTGGTTTTTACGATTGGCGAAATTTGTCCTTTCTGAAGGTCGAAGGCGGCTTTTTCGAATTCCTTCACCATTTGTCCTCGACCAAATGTTCCGAGGTCTCCGCCGCGTTTTTTGGAGGGGCAAAGTGATAGTTCTTTGGCGATTTTTGAAAACTTTTCTCCTTTCTTTAACCGTTCTAAAACCTTGTTGGCTTCTTTTTCTGTTTTGACGAGGATGTGGGCACAATGAATTTTGTTTGACATATAGAACGAATAACAGAAAACGGTTTATAACAGTTACGAGTGCGCGTATTAGGGCGCCTAGATTTCAGGCTGAAACTTGTTAGTCAGTCTTAAATATGAAGAGTGCCTTCTTTGTAGTAAGGTGCATGGGGAGCTGGGTTAACCTGGCTGAGAGGACAACTAGTTCGTTGTCGACCCTAGGAACCTGATCCAGGTAATGCTGGCGGAGGGAAAGAAGTGAAAGAAAAAAATAGTTTTCAATCTGTAAACACTCAATCTAGAGCCACCGTAAAGTTGGCGATGACGGCAGTTATGTCCGCTTTAATTGCAGTAACCACGATGACGGCTATACCAATGCCGCCTCCACTTTCCACTCTAACTTTCGCTCCCATAATCATATTTGTGGTTGGCATACTGATGGGTCCAGTTCCCGCCCTAGTTTCATCCGCTATTGGGTCTGCACTCGGCTTCCTAGCAGGAGCAAGCATAGGGTCCATAATGGTGCCTCCAGGGTTTATGGGCATATTCCTTGTAGGAATCGTTGTCAGCAGGGGACCAATGGGCGCCACTGTGGGTCTGATGAGGAAGATAAACGAGGTAGCAGCTATGACTATAGCTGTGCTAGTGGAAACTGCAATTTTCTTCTTTATGGATTGGGGTCTTTTCGGTCTTGGAATGGCTCTGATAACCTTGGGGACATTAATTGATTTGGTTTTCGTACCCATTGGTTACATCGTAGTTAAGGTGGTTAAGAAGATGTGGGACGTTACCCTGTTGGAGTAGCAACTATGCAGAAAGATGCTTGGTACTTCCAAAAAGACATCGTCAAAAATTATGAATCATACTATCAGAAAAAGTACAAAAGGGCAGACAGATCAGAGAAGGCTCTGTTAAAGAAGCTTCTGGACAATCTAGGAGAAACAAAAAGCCTGCTTGAGGTAGGCTGTGGCACATGCCACTTCACAAGATGGCTTGAATCGTTAGGTTTAGAGTGCTATGGATTGGATTTATCCGATATGATGCTGAAGGAAGCCAATGAGGCATGGACTAAAGGAACATTACTTCAGGGGGACTCTTCCTTTATGCCCTTCAAAAACAAATCTTTTGACGTCGTAGCCTTCATAGCCTGCATGGTTTACATGCCTGATCCTATCAAGGTTATATACGAAGCGTCAAGAGTAGCCCGTAAAGGGATAATCTTCGGATTGATAAACAAGTGGAGTCTGCCTACTCTAAGGAGAATGATTCAAGTGAAGATGGGAAAAAACCCTTACTACAAAAACGCCAAGTTTTACTCTATACTGGATATGAAACAGATGTTAAAGGATGCTCTTGGCGACGCATACACAATATCTTATTGGAACACAACAGTTTTCCCCAACAATTTGGAGGAGACGCAATCGTTCCTTTTTCCTTTTGGTGCCTTCCTTGGAGTAGCAGTTAAATTGAGGTGAAAAATTGATTAACCTATCTAAAGTTGGAAAGTTTCCTCAGGAGTTGATGGAGAAAATTGTGTATCAAAGGTTAGGAAAGGAAAGAAAAGAGATTCTTGCGGGTCCAAACCATGGGCTTGACAATGCTGTGGTTCGGTTGAATTCCAGTCAAGTGTTGGTGGTCACTGCAGATCCGTTGTCTGTTATTCCTGAGCTTGGATTAAAAGATTCAGCGTGGATTTCGGTGCATCTGTTGGCTTCAGACTTGAGTACCTGCGGGTTTCCGCCGCAGTTCATTATGGTTAATTTTAGTCTTCCTCCACGTATGAAAGATGAAGAGTTCGAGACGTATTGGGATGCGTTTCATGTGGAGTGCAACAAATTGGGTGTATCCGTTTTAGGAGGGCACACCGGCAGATACGTTGGTTCAAACTATACAGTCATCGGCGGAGGTGTAATGATGACCGTGGCTCCAGAAAACCGTTATTTAACCAGCAGTATGGCGAAGCCCGGAGATTTGGTGATTATGACGAAGGGAGTAGCTATTGCATCTACGGGAATACTGGCAAGAACTTTTCCTAAAACAATTGAAGATGCATATGGGTCAGCCTTTCTTAAGAGAGCTCAATCGTATTTTTCCCAATTCAGCGTGGTCACAGATGCCTTGACGGCTGCTTCGGTGGGCTTAAGGGATGAGGGAGTCACGGCTATGCATGATGTAACTGAGGGCGGACTACTGGGGGCAATTTATGAGCTTACGCAAGCTGCAGAAACAGGGATAGAAGTTGACCTTTCAGAGGTTATAGTGACTCAGGAAGCGAAACAGGTTTGCAGCCTCTTCAACTTGGACCCTTACAGAACATTAAGCGAGGGAACGTTGATAATTACTGTGAAGCCGGAAAAGGCTCAAGCGGTAATCGGGGCTTTAAAATCGGGTGAAATTAGAGCCAGCGTCATTGGGGAAGTAATGGATAGTCAGCATGGAAGGTGGCTGAGAATGGATGAAAAGCTTCAGCCGTTAGCAAAACCGTTTGCTGACCCGTATTGGAAGGCTTACTGGAAAGCTCGTCAAGATGGATGGATGTAACTGGGTTGACGCGCCTGCAAGGTTTATGTCTTGTAGTTGATCCATCCGTGCCTCATCGTAGACTACTTGATATCGTAGAAAAGTCACTGAATGGAGGAGTTGACTTACTGCAACTCTGGAAGCCGCGGAGGAACAGCCTAGAAATCAGGGAGCTTGCCAGAGAATTGTTGAATCTGGCTAACGACTATGATGTGCCTCTAATCATAAACAACGATATACAGTTAGCAAAGGATGTTGAGGCAGATGGAGTTCACTTGGATGGATACGGCATCACTCCGTCGGATGCAAGGAAAATCCTCAACGAGCAGAGCATAGTAGGTTACACTGTAGGCAATGACTTGAAATGGATCAAATGGGCGGAAACTATGGGAGCAGACTACGTGTCTTTCTGTTCAGTGTTTCCAAGCACTTCCGCTAATCAGTGTGAAATTATTCCTCTTGGAAACTTACGGTCAGCTAAATCCGTGACTCATATACCTGTATTTGCTTCAGGTGGCATAACTCTAAGTAACGCCCACTTGGTCCTAGAAACCGGAGTGGATGGAATAGCCGTAATATCCGCTATACTCAAAGCCAGCGACCCTAGGCAGGCTGCAAAATCCTTCAAAGCAATCATTCACAAGTATAGACCTGAGGCGTAGTTGTGGATATTGACTGAAAAACTGGTGTTCAAATAATAAGAGAACTTGTGTGTGTCGTCAAAGATGGAAAATAAAATTTGTTTCCGAAAAATGGCTAAGTTATAGAATCCATTTTTGTTCAGTTGCGTTTCAGAAATTCCTCTAAGCCCTGCTGGTTTCTCCTTGTTTTTCCAACAGTAATTCGTTCACCCACTCGCAGTTTCATTCCGTCAAAGGCGGCTACTGTGGGGACTCCGGTTTTCTCTTCGATCATTTTAACTTCGTAGGTTGGTCCACTGAAGAGCATTTTCATTCCGAAGTGGGTGGCTACAGCCATCTCAGGCTTTACGTCATCAACGATTTTGGCGGCGTCTTTTGGGGTCATGTGTCCTGTCCAAGGGCTTCCTAGGGGTCTCATTACGGAGATGATGAGGATTCTGACTCCCCTGTATTCTTCTTCAATGCCCTCGAAATATTCTGTGTCCGCTGTGTATCCTATGGCTCCGACCTCTGGGATTTCGAATCTGAAACCAACAGCTTCCGGATCAGTATGTCTAGCCTCTGTGGCAACTACTTTGGTGTCGCCGACTCTGAAGTTGACTCCGGGCTTCACCACTATCACCTTTTCTGTCATCCGCTGATGGTACATGGAGATTGCAGGTCCATTTTCCTTGTTTCCGACTAGAATGTTGGGTGGCGCGGCTACGATTCCCCGCTTCTTAAGCATGCCTCGGGTCATGGCTTCAACTAAAATCTCTGCGTCGGTGTAGTGGTCCGGGTGCCTGTGGGAAACCAGCACTGCCTTTATTTTCTGGGGATTCAAACCCGCTTCTAACGAGTATATGAGGGCGCCTGGACCCGGGTCAACGTGAAGGTTGAGTCTCTTGGATAGGATGCGGATTCCTCCGGTTCTTCTTTTTTGGGTTATGGTGGTGAATCTTCCGCCTCCTGTTCCCAAGAAGA
>Ga0315543_1004133_pt1 | contig 12421 bp, 11 predicted proteins | sample SalMarSW160210MG_2_FD_203098 | JGI IMG/M metagenome (GOLD analysis project Ga0315543, IMG submission 203098) | Salt marsh sediment microbial communities from the Plum Island Ecosystem LTER, Massachusetts, United States - Salt Marsh Sediment SW1601-210 ...
GGTCGTTCGTCTGCCGGACACAGTCGGCCGAGATTTCGTTTACATGTTCGATAGTCTCGGCATCAAGCTCGTAACCGGCCGGCGATGATACCACCATTTTCATATGCAGCTTTGAGCAGGCATGCGCCAAAGAACGAGCGACATTATTGCCGTCACCGATAAACGCGATCTTCACACCCTCGTAATCCTTGCAATGCTCCTGGATTGTAAGCACGTCGGCCATCGCCTGGCAGGGATGCAGCCAGTCCGTAAGGGCGTTGATGACGGGCACCCTTGCATATTTAGCCAGTTCGGTGACCGTGCTGTGCTCGAAGGTTCGGGCCATGATACCATCAACATACCGGCTCAGAACTCTTGCGATGTCTTTGACCGGTTCGCGCTTGCCGATGCCGCCGATATCCTCCGGTTTGACGTAGATCGGATTGCCGCCCAGATCTGTCATCGCGACCTGGAAACTGATTCGAGTTCGCAGGCTCGGCTTTTCGAAAAGCATTGCGAGCGTCTTGCCGGTAAGGCACAAATCCTTGCCGCCGACGGTATATAGGCTCTTTAGCCGCGTGCTCATTCGCAGTAATTCTTTTAGAAGTTCCGTCGGATAATTATTAATGGAAAGAAAATCTTTCATTTGTTCTTCACTCCAAGTAAAAATACATTGCCTGCGTCTTTGTCTTTGGCCACAGAGTATTTTTTCTATTTAGCCACAGAGGACACAGAGCACACAGAGAATAATTTTATTTTGGCCACAGAGAGCATAGAGGACACAGAGAAATCAAAATCCTCAAAAAAACCTGTCTTAGACTGTAACATATAACCAATTTCATCGTAAATCCAAATCCCTGAAATACTCCTTTATTGCTTTGATCGCTTTTCTGGTGTCTTTCGTTTTATCTGATGTTATCGGGGCAGAGTATAACTTGATAAATGTATCATCAAGAAGGATATGCTGTAAGCTTTGGCGAGCAAAGTAAAATCCATCTTTCAAGGCATCTGTCTTAACGGTTTCAATTGATTTTCTCCCGTGAACAATATTGCTTCGTTCCTTATAAACTGTCCTTGCTCTTTCAAATATGTCTTTTCGCTCTTCAAAAGTCTTACCGGTGATGTTCGCCAATCTTGTCGCAAACTGATAGGTAATTTCGGTTTCCTCAACCGTAAATATTGTTTCCAGAACCAAACACATTGAAAGAAAAGAATGTTGAAGCGGCAGATGAAGACCTTTGAAAAACAGATTTAGTGCTCTTCCTATTCGTGTTCTATTGGAGAATACTGCCTCTTGTTTATTAAAGAAAACCTTCTGAAGCTCATCTTTGTAAAGCTCGTGCAGAAATTGGTCCCCCCTGTTTAATGCTTCTTTAAATGAAGCTGTCAAGTTCTTCCTCTTCTGTTTGCGCTCTTCATTTGATAATCCAAAATAATCAGAGCTCGACATGATCACATCAATGATTTTTTTCACCGCTACCTGACTTGCTTCTTTGTCACAAGCTGCGAAGAATTCCTCTTTGTAAACTAGTTTTGACCAGTGATCCAAGTTTCGCAATTTAGTGATGGCTGACCACAATTTAGTGAGTAGTTGGAGATCTCCTATTTTAAATGTCTCTGGCATATATACTGGGGGTTTGTCGGCATTAATTCCAAAATAGTCATCCAAAGCGTTCTCAAAGGAATCAGGATCGATAGTTTCTCCTTCAAGCTTCACGTTTTTCACTTCGAGAGGACAAATCGCCGGAGTCTGGCGTATCAATTGTAAACACAGAAGAAGTAAATTTACAATCGCCTCTTGAAGTTGATCTTCAAATAATATGCCGATCTTGTTTAGAGATACATGTTCAGTGGCCTTGGGAATTGGTAGAGACAAAAACCATTCTGTGTTGCCAGAGAAATTAACTATTGCCTCGCCATGATCGTAGCTTTCAGGTTTGTTTAATATTGCAAGTATATCATCATTAGCCTTGATAAGGCGAACATCAAAGTCGAATGGGTAGCTCTCTGCCGACCAATCCGCTTCAAAATAAAGAATGGGCCATATGTTTGATAAGTTTTCTTCTTCCATCTTTTCCTCTGTGTGCTCTGTGCTCTCTGTGGCTTAAAAAACTGAGGCCTCTGTGGCTGTTACAGAGCAACACGTTTGATACCATCAATCAATCTCTTTTCCCCAAAATTTATTACCAAGCCACGCCTGAGATTTGTTGCTTTAAGATAAGAAAGAGTCTGGGCTAATGCAACTTCGGGCAACTTGGAGAGCGATTTTAACTCTACGACAACCTCATCCTCAACAAGAAGGTCTATTTTCTGTCCTTTTATTATTTTACCCTTGTAAATGATATCCGACGGAACCTGTCTTTGATACTTTATCCTCTGAAGTTCAAATTCATAGCAGAGTGCTTCTTCATAAATCGACTCGAGAAGTCCAGGGCCAAGATCTCGATGAACTTCTATGGCCGCCCCAATGATTTTCTCTGTCAACTCATCCGGCATTTTCTTTTTTTCTCTGTGTCCTCTGTGCCCTCTGTGGCTTAATAATTCTTGTATTCTCTGTAGTCTCTGTGGCTAAAGCGTCATCTAATCTGAGGTGCTCAAAACACTATCAAGAATCTCAATGGCCTGGTCGATTTGGTCTTTCGTGGTAATCATGGCCGGCATGAACCGCAGGACTGTGCCGCTGGTGCAGTTGATTCGCAAACCTTTCTCCAGGCATTTATCGACGATATCATTGCCCGGGCTGGTTAACTGAACGCCGATCATCAGGCCGATACCACGAACGTTGTCTATGATGAAATGTTTCTGTTTCAACTGTTCGAGCTTGTCTTTTGCGTATTGGCCCATCTCAACGGCGTTTTCAAGCAGCTTGTCTTCTTCGATTGCCTCAATTACCGCGATGCCGGCAGCGCAGGCCAGGGAGTTTCCGCCGAACGTCGAAGCATGTTTGCCGGGTACCAGCGAAGCAGCGATTTCTTCTTTTGCCATCATCGCCCCGATTGCAACTCCGCCCCCGAGGGCTTTTGCCATAGTGATAATGTCCGGCTCGACGTCGAAATGCTGGTATCCGAACCACTTGCCGGTCCGGCCGATTCCGGTCTGAACTTCGTCTAAAATCATAACCGCTCCGTTATCATCGCAGAGCCGGCGAATCGCTTGTAGATATTCGGCGGTCGCAACGTTGATTCCGCCCTCGCCCTGGATCGGCTCGACCATGACCGCCGCTACTTCGTCGCTGAATGCCGATTCGAGTGCCGCAACATCATTGAACGGCACATAAATGAAACCCGGCAGCAACGGCAGAAAACCCTCGTGATATTTCGGCTGAGCGGTCGCAGTTACCGTGGCGAAGGTTCGGCCGTGAAAGCTGCCCTCGGCGGTTATGAATTTATACTTTTCCTGTGCCGTGTGCAGACGTGCCAGTTTCAACGCCGCCTCGTTGGCCTCGGCGCCGCTGTTGCAGAAGAAGCACTTGCCGCCGAACGCCCGCTCGCTCAGCAATTTTGCCAGCATGCCCTGCGGCTCGGAATAAAAAGTGTTATCGATATGCAAAAGCTCGCCGGCCTGTTTGCGCAGGGCCTCGACGACCCTGTGATGGCAATGGCCCAAACCGCTGACGGCCCAGCCGGGGAACATGTCCAGTATCTTATTGCCGTCTGCATCATAAAGATAACAGCCCTCACCTTTGACGATTACCCGCGGCAGACGGCCATAATTAGCGATAACATACTTGTCAAACAATTCAATTGTCTCCTGTGTAGTCATAATTCGTTTCCTTTTCAGTGCCTAAAGTGAACTAAAGTTTGTAAAATGTGCCAAGGTAAATTCCACACTTTTAGGCACTTTAGTCACTTCAACTTTTAGGCACTTTTAATTATCTGCGTTCCGATTCCCTTGTCGGTATAGATTTCGAGCAGCAGCGAGTGGGGGATCCTGCCGTCGATAATATGCGCTTTGCTGACCCCGGCATCCAGTGCCGTTATACAGGCCTCGACCTTTGGGAACATCGCATCGGTTATAATACCGGCGTCGATCATCTCCTTAATCCGCTCTTCATTCAAACTCGAAATCCAACTTTCAGGGTCGTTGATGTCGGTTCGTATCCCGTGCGTATCGCTGACGACGACGAGCTTCTCAGCAACGACTTCGGCGGCAACCATGCCCGCGGCGCTGTCGGCATTAACGTTTAGTTTGCCCCCAGTCTTGTCTTTGGCGACTGAGGCGATTACCGGTATGGTTCCGTCGGCGCACAATTTCCTGAGCAGTTGTCCGTTCACATTCGTGACTTTTCCGACCAGTCCTACGTCGAGTTTTCGCCCATCTTCGCCGGCCAGCCGCAGGGTCTCGGCAAACAAGGCGCAACTGCCGAGCGAATGCAGTCCCATCGGCTCGCATCCTATTTCGGTCAGCATCTCGCAGAGCGGCGTATTGATTTTGTGCACGAGTGTATGCTCGGCGATGGTCAGGGTTCTCTTGTCGGTATATCTTCGGCCCTGCACCCAGACCGGTTCCAGACCGGCCTCGTTCATTGCCCTCGTGATAGCTTTACCACCGCCATGGACGATGATTGGCCGCATACCGACCGTCGCCATAAAGGCGATATCGGTCAGCAGCTTTTTTTGCAGAGACGTATCGTCCAGGATGCTTCCGCCCAGCTTGACAACTACGATCCGCTCGCGGAACCGCCTGATATACTCCATCGCCTCAATTAAAGCACCAGCTTTTGCAATAGCCTTTTCCATGGAAACTATCCTTGAAAATAATCGCTTGAGTAAGTCGTGTAATCTATTGATTCTAATCCGTTTCGTCAAGCTATATTTATTGTTGCTATCTTAAAAATTTATTGACTTTACAGCGATTTTCTTGAAATTGATTTCGAGAATATCTGTTATTATATGCGCGAGGATGGTGTAAGATAAAGTTGCCTCGGGAAAACGGAATATGGTTCGTTCGAATGATATGAAGAAAAGCAAGACGACTAGCCCGTCGAGTCTTGACCTCAAAGCCGGTCAGAGACTGGGCAAGTACCGGCTGGCAAAATACCTCGGCGAAGGCGGAAGCTGCGAGGTCTGGAAGGCCCGGGATACTGTCGAAAGCATCTGGGTGGCCCTGAAGATACCGCTGGCCGACGTAAACGGCAAACGGGACAACCAGGCCCTGCTTCGTGAAATCCGCCTGGTCGCACAATTGCGTCATCCACACATTATGCCGGTTAAGAACGCTGATATTATAGGCGGCCAAGCTATTCTGGCGACCGAATTGTCCGTTGGCACGCTGGCCGATTGCTCGAAACCGATGAGCGTCCGCAGAATTATCTCGATTGCCGCCCAGGTCCTTGACGGCCTTACCTACGCCCACCGCAAGCGGATGGTTCATTGCGACGTTACGCCGGGCAACATTTTCCTGTTTCCGAACGGCCGGGCAGCGCTCGGCGATTTCGGGATCGGCCTGAAGCTCAAAGGGCGAATGAGAACCGTGGACGACTTTGGCACCCCCGGTTACGTCGCTCCCGAGCAGGCATACGGCCGACCTACCTACCGCAGCGATTGTTTCGCTCTCGGGCTCATACTGTACGAGTACATCACCGGCGTCCTGCCGAAATGGCCTTTTCGCTGGCCGCCAAAGGGCTGCAAACGCCTCCGCGAGAGAACCAACCTGGCATTCGTCGCATTTCTAAAGCAGGTCCTGGCGGTGGATCCCGACAAGCGTTTTGCGAACGCTGAGAAGATGCGCTCGGCCCTGCTCCAGGCGGTTCCCAGAAAGCTCAAGCTCTCGTCCTTCATGAAATCGCCCCGGAGAAAAAAGCTCGACTGGCAGAAAATGCGCCGTGCTGCATTCATCAAACGCTACGCGTCGGTGGTTCCCGTCGTTTTCCGGTGTGTCGATTGCGGCGAGCCGATCGCCGAGAGCATGCTGATATGCCCGTGGTGCGGCAGCAATCGCAACCGCTTCGATGCAAGTACTCCGTTCAGCCACGTTTGCACGCGCTGTCACCGGGGCGTTCTTCCCGAGTGGCGATTCTGTCCGTGGTGTTTCGGGCCGGGATTCGCTTCGCCTGCTGCGACACGCACGGCGGGCACTCGATACCACAGCCGCTGCAAACACTGCGATGGAAAGCTCATGCGCTTCATGCGTTATTGTCCCTGGTGCCGCCGGAAGGTTCAGCGGCCCTGGCAGGTTCGGCCCTTCCCGGAAATATGCACGAACTGCGGCTGGTCTGTCGATTCGTCGTTCTGGAATTATTGCCCCTGGTGCAAGCAGAGCCTTGTCTGATTCGTTTACTTTTAGGAGCCGCAAATGACTGTCAAGCCGGTAGAAAGACTCGTTGCCAACCCGCCCGCTCATCTCCGCTGGGGCGCCGAGACGCATGTCGGAAAGGAGCGACAGGAAAACCAGGACAACTTCTTCGCCGATCCCGAGCCGGCACTGTTCCTCGTATCCGATGGTATGGGGGGCCACCGGGGCGGCGCCATCGCATCCGGAATCGTCGCCGAGGACCTGCCCGTGATGATCGAAAACGCCCTCGACAGGCTTAAGGCCGGCACCCCGCGGACGGTAAGAGCCCTGCTCAAAAAACTTATTGCCGAACAGAGCAAGCAAGTGCAGTTAGAAGGCACCAGCGAAACAGGTTTCAAGGACATGGGCGCCACGCTGGTCATTGCCCTGCTGAGAAAGGGCCGCTGTTTCGTTGCCAACATCGGCGACAGCAGGGCCTATCGACTTCGCAAAGGCCGAATGGTGCAGCTCACCCGGGACCACTCGGTCGTTTCCGAACTCATTGAAAAGGGTCGCATAGAGCCTGAAGAGGCGGTCGATCACCATGCCCGTGGCCAGATCACCCGTTACGTCGGCATGGAAGAAAAAGCCCGCTCCCATGTCCGTTCCTTCACTTTGAAAAAGAGCGACCGTCTCCTGCTCTGCACCGACGGCCTGACCGATATGGTAAACAACAAAGACATCGCAGCTATTTTGTCGGCCGAGACCGATTCTCAGGCTGCCTGTACGTCACTCGTGGCCGCCGCCAACAAGGCCGGAGGGCACGATAATGTCACGACCCTTGTCATCGACTGGCTCGGCCCCTGAGCGGCTCGTTGGGAATATTATCAGATGTTCAGAAAAGTTTTGCGCTGTCGAGCAGGAATGTTACGGGGCCGTCGTTGATACTGGTAACGTGCATGTATTGGCCGAAAGCGCCCTTTTCAATAGGTACGCCCTGCTCTGATATTAAGCCGGCTACTTTTTCGTAAAGCTGCTCGGCCAATACCGGTTCGGCCGCGGCGTCGAATCCCGGACGACGGCCCTTGCGGCAGTCGCCGTGAAGGGTGAAATTGCTGATTAATAGAATCGAGCCGGCGACATCCTGCACGCTTAGATTCATCTTTCCCGCCTGGTCGGCGAAGATTCGCAGGTTCACGATTTTATCGGCCATGAACTGAGCGTCATTTACAGTATCACCCTTGCCGACCCCGAGATAGATCAGCAAGCCCTTGCCGATTGTGCCTACCGGCTGATCGTTGACCGTAACCTTCGCCTCCAGTACACGCTGACAAACAATCCGCATAGTTATCCCTTCACTGTCACTTGCTTTATCAAAACCACGGTGTCGAAGTTGCTCTTCGAATGCGCAGCTCGTCCACGACAGCGTTACCCTTGTGTGTCACCAGGTAGAGGACCAGCTCGGCGATTTCTTCCGGCTTTATCAGCTCGCCCTTGTCGATATCCGGACGTACTCTATCGACCATATCCGTATCGACGCCTCCGGGACAGAGCACGTGCACCCGGATGTTCGAACCTCTCAGCTCCTCAGCCAGTGAAATCGTCATGCCGCGAAGAGCGTGTTTGGAGGCGGTATAGGCACTTTGAAGCGGATAGCCTTTGACGCCGACTACCGACGCGATGTTGATGATATGAGCCGCCTGTGATTTTTTCAATAAAGACAGGGCCTCCCTGCACAGTATGAACGGTGCGGTCGCATTGATTGAAATACACCGCTGCCAATCTTCGGTTGAGGTCTGCTCCAGCGGCGCCGAGTGAGTGACACCGGCGTTATTAACAAGTATATCCAGCCGGCCGAGTTTTTCGCCGGTCACTTTGACGAGATTCCGAATGGACTGCTCTTCGGTCAGCTCGACATGAACGATCCTCGCTTCCCCGCCCGCCTTTGTCACCTGCTCGGCAGTTATTTGCAGTTGCTGAGTCGATCGCGCAGCCAAGACGATGGTCGCGTTTTCCTGCGCCAGCGCCACGCTAATCGCCCTGCCGATCCCTCGGCTGGCCCCTGTGACTACTGCTACTTTGCCGGCTAATTTTTCTGCCATCGGTCTCAGCGCCGCCGAGTGCGCGTTCCGCGTTGCTGTGTACCCGTTTGTGTTCCTGTTGTTCTTCCGGACGTTCGTCCCCTGGTTCGGCTGCCTTGCTGATATTCCTGGCCCGGCTCGTTCGTTCTATTGCGCAGGCTCTGCGTTTCCTGCAGCTTCCTTATCTCTTCCCCAATATTTATCACAAGCTTATCAAAACGCTCTTTCCTTGCCAGCAGCAGCCCGTCAATTGCAGCGGTTGTCTTTTTAGCTTTTTCTTCAACAGCGATAGTTCGTATGTAGCCAATCTCTGCCTGAATTTGAGGGTGTATCGCTTTGGCTAACTCTGATTTGTTATCCGTTGTTGTCTGCATCCACAGACGCTTCTGCTCCTCTGTTTGGGGGTCCAGTTGCTCGGCAGGCCGACCCGTGCTTTCTGATCCGTATCCTCTTGGCGTGGTAACTGCCCCGCCACCATAGACGGGGTTGGTTGTGTTTGTTCCGGATGTCTGGCCTCTCATTGAAGTCCGGCCTCTCGTGCTTCTGCCGGTTGTTCGACCCCGGCCGCGGGTACTGGCAGATTCGGTTAGTCTCTGCTCTCTTTTTTGCTGCATGAGTTCCCTGTTGACCTTTAAGGACCGCTTGTGCCTGTTAGTTCGCAGACTGTCGATGGCCTCGACTGTCTTTTTTGCTGATTCCTCGACAGCGACCTTGCGTACGAAATCAATTTCATCCTCGATTTGCTTGTCTACAGCCCTTAAAAGAGCTGTTCTGTTATCATATCTTGTTTGCAGCCATTGACGCTCCTCATTTTTGCTTTTATCGGAAACCTGCTTCACAGACTTCTCCAGACCATCGAACGTCTTAACGCGGGTTTTAATCTCGTTCGGATCGGCAAGTAAATCTATTGCAACAGATGATTGACCAGTGTTGATATTCCTACCTCGTGTTTGGTTTCTGCTTGCTGAACCCGGATAGGAATTTGCTCCCTGCGGCCCTGCCTGTGAAGAATAAAGTCTATCTCCGAGCAATGCACTGGGATCCGGGTCTTGAGCGCCGTGCTTGACCAATAGGTCAGCAATTTCCTTCTTGTTGTTCTTTTTCGCCAAAGACAAAGCGTTGTCGGCCCTTCCGTCCATAACATTGACATCGGCTCCCTTTGCAATTAGCGTCTCCACGATGGCCTTCTGGCTGGACTCCACCGCGAAATGCAAAGGCGTCTTCCCACGATTGTCCTTTGCATTAACATCAGCCCCTTTGTCAATAAGTAGTTGTGCAATCTCCGTCCGTTTGTTCCGAATTGCAGTTTGGAGCAGTGTCCAGCCCATTCTATTTTTCGAATTGACATCCGCACCCGCTGAAATTTTAGACTTGACCTCGTCGATGTCACCTTCAACGACAGCCTGGTTCAGAGATTTGCTCCGTTTTTGCTGAGCAAAAGTTGTATTGAATGCCAAAGATGTTAGCAAAAATAAAATCGTTATGTAAGTTGTTAAACGCTTCACGGTATATCCTCCAGAAATATTTAACCTTATATATAACTCATCAGCTATTTTATGTGAGCATTCATCGGGCAAATACAATTATAGACATATCTAATTATACATCATTTTGTTTAATTTCTCACGCAAAATTTGCTTCATCCACTTTTTTCAATGTTTTTTTATATTTCCTCTCCGCAAGCTAAGCCGATCCTTTCCAGGATTCCGTCGAATTCATCCAGTGAGTAAAACTCGATTATGACCTTGCCTCTCTGCCCGCTTTTCCTCGTTTCAATGTTAACTTTTGTGCAAAGCTGGCTGGACAGCTTGTTTTCAATGTCAATTATATGAGGTGGTTTCGAGCGGATCGTTGCCTTGACCTGGCCTGTACCGGCGAGATATTTTCGAACTAATCGTTCGACCTCTCGAACGCTTAGCCGCCCTGCCATCGCTCGATTAGCCAATTTCCGTCGAAGTTCGTCCGTCGGTAGTGCAAGGATTGCCCGGGCGTGACCCATGCTAAGCTGACCATCAGCAAGCATTTGCTTAATTTCTGGAGGTAAGTCCAGTAGACGTATATAGTTAGCAACTACAGACCGGCCTTCGCCGAGCCTTTCTGCCGCTTCGGCCTGTGTTAATGAGAATGTGCTTATGTATTCATGGTATGCCTTTGCCCTCTCGATAGGATTGAGATCTACACGGTGTATATTCTCAATTAAGGCCCACTCCTGCAACTGCTTATCGCTTGCACGACGAACCAGGGCAGGTACGCTTGTAAGGTTGGCCAGTTCGGCAGCTCGCAGTCGGCGCTCCCCCGCGATAAGCTGAAAGCCGGTACCAATTGGCCGGACGATAATCGGCTGAATTATGCCGTTTGCCTTGATTGACTCAGTCAATTCTGCTAATTCATGCTCATTCCATACTGTACGAGCCTGATAAGGATTAGGCGATATAGAATCGATGCCGATCTTTTGAAGGGAATCACGCAACTCCTTATCAGGAGGAAAGTTAGAGACGACTGGAGAGCTGGGTAATGTTTGATCAACTTCTGAATCGCTCATAGTTATCGGACCCAATAGAGATTGAAGGCCCCTGCCGAGATGCCTTGGTTTTTCTCTTTTTCTGTCGGCCATATTTGCACTCCTTTACACTTTTGCCTAGGGTTCTTAAATCATTTCCCTTTTGTTAACTCATATCAAAGCGCTAACACAAATATTATTTCGGAATACTTACTTTAAATCCTGTAGCTTTACCAGACTAAAATATCAATTTTTAAAAAAATGTTTCACGTGAAACAATGAAAGGAGGATACATCGAGAATTAAAACTGATTTTCCATTATCAGATATCTTTAAGAAATATCCGTTAAAGTGTATTACTGGACCATCCATTTATCTTATGATTTGAGATCGGATGATAGGTAGAATTCCGTCAGTTTCTTATGATATTCTTTGCTTGCTCTTGCAATCAAATACCGGTTAAATACACTATTGACTCGAACAATATGCTGCTCATTCTACGATTCCAAATGTATTCATGACTTTCAGATAGCTATTTTATTGCCCTGGAAATGCAAAAGTATCCATAGAGTGTGCCTGCTATAGCAACATTATAATTGTTAAAAATATGAATGTTTCACGTGAAACATCAATGAAAAATGTGCAAAAGCAGGCCTGTGCAGTCAAAAATGATTTTGTATATTCAGGACGAAAATACTATATAAACACGCCTCCAAATAGACAAATATATCCATTTACAGCCTTATCGACTGTTCTAAATATCATAAAGATGTTAGGGGGTACTTGCTCTGCCAGAGGGATAATTAAAGGTCATAAAAGATTATCATGTTTTAAATAGGAGCGAAATGTTCCGTTTTTATCAGTAATTAGGCTTTTCATGTATTATGAATTCCCTCGTTTCTAAAGCAAAATATTTGCTTCAATGACTCACATGGCAGATAGCTGTTCTATCAACGACACATTGAGCAGGGGGGCAAATGGTCTGATTAAATATTGAATGATGCTAATGCTATTTTGTATAAAATCATATTTCCTCGTCTCAATACAGCTAAATAATCCATTCAACTTGTCCTTATACTCTGTTTGAGATTGTTCAGTATCTTCGCTGAATTTTGCCGGTTGGACTTATGTTAATTCATGACATGGTATGAATGTGCCGGCCTTTGCTGTTAGTATGAATTTTACAATATCAACAGTTTTGCCGATCCTTGATAAATGAGCAGCGTAAAAGTTTGTTCTATATATTTCATACTATTATATTAAAATTGCGTTGATTATTCTGTACAAAAGCGGCTATTAACAGCCATATAAGCATTTATCTCAAAAAGTTATTCTTTCTTTAGAAACAACATAAAATAGTATTTACAGCACGAAAATATTATTGACACATGGTGACAGGCAGAGTAGATATCTTTGCGGTGCTGCAATTTCACGTTGCAGGCCGCCACAGTTATATCCCAATAATAGAAAAGGCTGTGCCGATGAAAGGGCAAACCAGATGTGGCTATTAATCCTGCTTCTGCTTTCTGTCGTTTTCATTATCGTCGCGACAACCAGGTTGAATCTCCACCCGTTTCTCGCACTACTTATCTCCGCTTTCGGTTACGGCATATTTTGCGGCAATATGCCCTTGGAAGAAGTTATCCAAT
>Ga0315543_1004136_pt1 | contig 12413 bp, 9 predicted proteins | sample SalMarSW160210MG_2_FD_203098 | JGI IMG/M metagenome (GOLD analysis project Ga0315543, IMG submission 203098) | Salt marsh sediment microbial communities from the Plum Island Ecosystem LTER, Massachusetts, United States - Salt Marsh Sediment SW1601-210 ...
TTGAGTTCACGACCGTTACGGTACCTCGCAAGTCGTAGACTCCGCCACCAGAATAGTTCACTGTATTATGCGAAACAGTCGAGTTCGTGATGTTCAGAACCCCGTAGGAGTTGTAGATCCCGCCGCCCTTGCTATAGCTTTGGCCAAGAACGACGTTGTGCGAAACCACTGCGTCACTGATCGTCACGTTGCCCGCGCTGTTATAGATCCCGCCACCCTCCCCTCCCCAACCAGAACCTGAGGCAACGTTGTGCGAGATGACCGCTCTGGTAATGTCCAGAGTTGCTTTATAATTGTAGATTCCGCCGCCTGACCCGACTCCGCCGGTAATCGTCAGGCCCCAGAGCGCGGCTTCGACGTTTTCGCCCACATAGAACACGCGGCTGCGGCCGTCGGCGTCGATCGTCAGCCCCTCCGGGCCCGGGCCATAGATTTCCACGTCGTCGAGGATTTCAAGTTGACTGCCCTCTAGCGTGATGCGACTGTCCGGTGGGTCCTGGGCGAAGATGATGATCATGTCCGCTTCGGTGGCACTGCCGGCCGGGGCGTCGTAGACGGCCGCGTTCGTGTTGGCCGCTTCCAAGGCTTCACGCAACGTGATCAGCCCGTCCGGGGCAACCAAGTCGGCCAGGCTGTTGACCGCGTAGACCGACAGCATCCGCCGGTCTTCCAATGGTTCGACACGGAGCCGGTGGAGGAAAGGATTTCTGCAACGGCTGGACCCAGAGGGGGACAGTCCCATTTTTGCTTCGCAAAAATCGGGACAGTCTCCTGCCAACAACGAAGAATGACGGGAACAGAACCGACCAAGTAGCTCGCGCATGATACACCCCTTTCGGCTGCGAACCGGCCTCTTGCCCAACGAGCGCGGTTCGGCACAGTATAAAGCTACTGGCCCGGATGAGATGGCCTTATGGTAGCATTTTCGCGCGAAGCGAGTCAATCGTTTTGGCGGTATACCCCACCAGGTTCCCGGCGATCAAAAGCTGGGCCGGGCGGCTTGGCTTGGCCAAGTTCTTTTTGTACCCCGAGTTAGGACACAGACACCCTCGGCTGCGCCGGCACTGCTGGGCAAGCCAGCAGTGGCACCCGACCATCAATTGTGCGTCACCGCGGCTGCTTGTCCAGCGGCGTCGATTCGTTACGATAGGGACAATTCCCACTCGCTAGCGAGTACGAACACAAATAACCTTCACCCTTTACCCGTGGACATCCCGTGATGAAGAAAAAGCAGAAAGCGAAGACGACCCGCCCCAGGAGTTCGAAGTGCCATGCCGCCTCGGCCGGCAGTCCGCCCGAGCCCGACCTTGAGCGTTTCCAGAAGATCTTGCTGGAGCTGCTGGCGATCCCCGGCCCAAGCTGCGAGGAGCAAGCCGTGGCCCAGTATATTACCAGGCAACTCTGCGCGGCCGGCGTGCCGCGATCGGCCATCAAGACGGATCAGGCCCATCGGCACACGCCGAGGCAGGGGCAGATCGGCAACCTGATCTGCAAGCTGCCCGGCCATGGACCGGCCGCGATCCGAGGCGCCGCGCGGCGCATGTTCTCGGCCCACATGGATACGGTTCCGCTGTGCGTCGGCGTCAGGCCGGTCGTCCGGGGCGATCTGCTGATGCCGGCCCAAAAGGACAAGGCACTCGGCGGCGACAATCGCAGCGGCGTGGCGATCGTGCTGGGCACGGCCCTGGAAGTCGTCCGACGCGGTCTGCCCCATCCCCCGCTTACGCTGCTCTGGACCGTGCAGGAGGAACTGGGTCTGCAGGGCGTCAAGCAAACCAGCCTCGGCCTGTTGGGTAAGCCCCGGATGGGAATCAATTTCGACGGCGGAGAATATGAGTATCTCACCATCGGCGCCACGGGCGCCTATCGCATGGCGATCGAAGTCCACGGTCGGGCGAGCCACGCGGGCATGCATCCTGAAGACGGCATCAGCGCCATCACCATCACGGCTCTGGCCGTCGCCGAGTTGCACAAAAACGGATGGCTTGGGTTAGTCAAAAAGGGCACGAAGACCGGAACGAGCAACGTCGGGGTGGTGCAAGCCGGCGACGCCACCAACGTCGTGACACCCTACGCGCTGGTTCGTGCCGAGGCCCGAAGCCACGACGCGGCGTTCCGCAAGAGAATCGTCGCGGCGATCGAAAAGGCCTTTCGCGGCGCGGCCAAATCCGTTCGCAGCCGGGATCGCAAGAGTGGGCGGGTCGAGATTGACACCCGATTGGACTACGAATCGTTTCGATTGGCCGACGATGAGCCGGCCGTGGCCTCCTGCGCGGCGGCGGTGCGTGGGGTGGGCGGAAAACCGGTCAAGAAGATCTCCTCCGGCGGATTGGATGCGAATTTCCTCAGCACCAAGTGTGCCCCAACCGTCACACTCGGCGCCGGCCAGATCGGTCCCCACACGGTGGCCGAGCAGTTGGACCTGCGCAAATTCCGGCAGGCCTGCCGCGTGGCCCTGCGGTTGGCCACGGCCACCGAAGATTGCCAGAGTTGGTCTTAAGGGTCGTAGGGTGGGCATCGCCCACCAAGAGATCGTTCTGCGTCAACATCGGTCATTCCGGTGGGCAGTGCCCACCCTACTGGCCAGCGGCCGGTGGATCGGCTATGATGGAAGTCCGTGGACGGCTACCCCCCGGGTGGCTGATGGTCTCTGCGCACCCGCGGCGCAAGGACCAATCGTCAGCTTGGCCCCATCAGGCAACCGAACCGGAAACCCCCTCCGAGGGAAAACGATGGCACGTAAAGTCGTTAATCGAAAAGAGTTACGTGAGCAAAACGAGACGGCTGAGAAGACGGAAGCCAGTGCCAAGACGCAAAAGAAGAAGATAGCCAAGAAGGCGCCAACGAAACGCAAGAGCCGAAGCAAAGCGGCCAAAGAAGTTCGGCTGAAAGCATTCTGGGGAGTCTTCAACCAATCGCTGCGTCGTGTTGCCCTGTTTGAGTATGCCGATCGAAAGACGGCCGACACGAAGGCGAAAGAATTGAGCCAGTCGCAGAAGACCCCTCATTTTGTACGGCTGGTGAAGGAAGTCATCGAGGAGTAAACACCAAGGGACTCGATGGGCACGACAACCTCGGCCGAAGTGGGCCTTCTTCCTTGTCTTCTGGGCCGAGCCGCGGCTTGCCGTACCACCACCGACCAATGACCGGCTTGTGCCGCAGCAGCCATCCGCGTTCTGAACCGGCGTCGGTAAGAAGGCCACCGCAGCAGGCTGATGAAGGTGGATCTCTGATGAGGAACCTCCATGGAATTCAAAGAAGGCCAAACCGTCGGCATTGACTTGGGAACGACGTACTCGACGCTTGCGCAACTGGACGACGACGGAAACCCCGTCGCCTTGCCCAACGAGGAAGAAGAGAAGGAAACCCCGAGTCTCGTGCTGTTGACCGACACGCATCACGTCATCGTGGGTCCCAACCGGATGCGTGCGGCGATGGAAGATCCGGACCACGTGGTCGAGCGCATCAAGCGGCGGATGGGCGACGCCACCTACCACCGGACGTTCGACGGCCGGGAAATCACGCCCGAGTTCCTTTCGGCGCTGATCCTCAAGAAGCTGCGCCAGGACGGCGAGAAGCAGATCGGCAAGATCGGCAACGCCGTCATTACCGTGCCCTACTATTTCAACGACGTACGGCGCAAAGCGACCGAGGACGCCGGCCGGATCGCCGGTTTGAACGTGATCGACATCATCAACGAGCCGACGGCCGCCACGCTTACCTACGCCTGGCAATGTGGCGAGTTGGGGGCCGCCGGGCCGGGAGAGGAAAAGCCGCGGTTGGTCCTGGTCTACGATCTGGGTGGGGGAACCTTCGACGTGACCGTCGTCCGCTATACCCCGACCCACTTCCAAGTCCTCGCCACCGACGGCGACGTGCAACTGGGCGGCGTGGACTGGAACGACCGGATTCTCGATCACGTGGCCGACGAGTTCAAAGCCCGGCACGGCGTCGACCTGCGCAACGCGCGGCAAGCCGTCCACACGTTGCACAACGACTGCGATCTGGCCAAGCTCGACCTGACCGAGCGAGAGGACGTCAAGCTCAGGGTCCGACACGGGGGCAAGTCGCTCTCGGTCGTGATCACCCGCGAACAGTTCGAAGCCATGACCGCCGACCTGTTGCAGCGAACCGCGGACACAACCGACTTGGTGTTGGAGCAGGCCGGTGTTTCGGCCAGTCAGCTTGACGTGGTGATCCTGGTGGGCGGAGGAACGCTCATGCCGCAGGTGCCGCGGATGCTGAAGAGACTCCTCAACCGCGAGCCGTACACCGGCCTTTCTCCCTACACGGCGGTTGCCCAGGGCGCCGCGATCCACGCCGCGATCCTCGAAGCCAAACACCGCGGGGAGGCCAGCAAATTGGCCGAAACGATTCGCAAGAAGCTCCGCTCCGTCAAGCAAGAGAACGTCAACTCACACGGCCTGGGCGTGATCGCCGTGAATCCCAAAAGCGGCAAGGAAATCAACCACGTCATGATCCCTCGCAACACGCCCCTGCCGGCCGAAGTCTCCGAAGCGTTCCGGACACGGACCGAGAACCAGCAACGGGTGAGTATCCAGGTGCTCGAGGGGGATGCGCCCGACCCGACGGCCTGCTCGCTGCTGGGAAAATGCCGCATCCAAGACCTGCCCGCCGGCTTGCCCAAGGGATCCCCCATCGAAGTAACCTATGCGTTCAATGCTTCGGGACGCATTTCCGTCAACGCCCGTGACAAGACCGGCGGCCGGGAAGCGGCCATCGAAATCGACCGTCGCGGCGGCCTCGACGAACAACAAATCGACGCGTTCCAAAAGCTTGCCGAAGAGTATCAGGTGGATTAAGCGGGGTATTACTCATGGTCAACGAAATCGACGTCTATCGCGATTGGCTGGGTATCCAGGCGGCGGCGCGGCCGCTGGACCACTATCAACTGTTGCGACTGAAACCCTTCGAGGACAACCTCGACACGATTCGGTCGCATTATCGGAAGATGAACACCCACGTGCGCAAGTTCGCCGCCGGCGATTACGCCACGCAGTCCCAGACGCTGTTGAACGAATTGGCCAAGGCCATGCTCTGCCTGACCGACGCCCAGCGCAAGCGGGAATATGACGCCACGCTGGGCCGCGCGGACGAAGGGGGGCTGCGCCGGCGCTCGCTCGAGGAGATTCTGTTGGCCAACCACGTGATCGACCAGGCCCAACTGGCCAAGGCACGCAACTATGCCAAGGCGGTGGGCCTGGAAGTCCGCGATGCCGTGATGCAGCAGAAACTGGCCGCGCCGGACGTCGTGATGCTGGCCTATGCCGAGGCGATCGGGCTGCCCTACGTCGAGCTGGAGGACATCGGGGTCGCCGAAGAGATTGTCCCGCTGATTCCGCCGCACACGGCGCGGCAACATTCGTGCGTGCCCGTCATGGTCGACGAGACGCAAGTGTTGATGGCCTCGCCCAACCCGTTGGTGCCCGACGTCGAGGAAGATCTTCGCCTGCGGTTGGGCAAGCAGATCCGCACCGTGCTGTGCACTTCGGCCAGCATCAACCAGGTCATCACCAAGTACTACCCACGCGACGCGGTGGCCGCGGCGCCGGTCTCGGCGCAATCGCAGCCCGCGGCCGCTGCGAAGCAGGAACCCCAAGCCAAGGCGCCTCGCTCGGCGGAGGAACTCGCCAAGCTGCGCAAGAACGCGACGATCATCGGCTTCAACCTGACCTTTATTGCCATCATGGTGCTCAGCGTGGTCCTCCGCGGCGGGATGGCGCGACTCACCATCCTCAACTTTGTGCTCGCGTTTCTCTTCGCCTCGATCGGCGCCGCGGCCGGCTTCTGGCTTGCGCCGAAGTGCAGCCGGTAGAAACATCGAGGGTGGCATGGCCTCGCTTGGGGAACGAAAAGGGGACATCACTGATTTTGGCAAAGCTGGGAAAGCCACTGCTCGCCAGAACTACCAAATCAGTGATGTCCCCTTTTCGTCCTCGGCGTGGCCATGGCACCCGACTACTGACCGACCTGCTGATCGAGCCACTCAGCATAGGGGCGGCTGGCTTCGACGATCGGTACGGCGAGAATCTCGGGCACCTCGTACGTGTGCAGCCGAGTGATGGCCTGCTCGATTTGGGCGAACAGCTCGCGGCGCGTCTTGGCAACACATTGCCATTCCGCGGCCGTCTCGATCTTGCCCTTCCACCGGTAGATGCTCTCGATCGGCCCACGGATTTGAACGCACGCCGCAAGGCGCGACTCGACCAAGGCCCGGGCGATCCGACGAGCGTCGTCTTGCGTTTCGGTCGTCGTGACGACCTCGACGTACTCAGTCATGGTCGGCGCCCTGTCCGTAAAACCGTCGGGCAATCTCTTCGGCGTGGAACAGCAGCCAATGCCGGCTCGTGTAGACGGCATGGCCGGCCAGGTGTTGGGTGACGCCGCCTTCGAGCGGGCCGTAGTCGACCAGCAGCGTCGTTCCAGCGTCGGGCACGATCGCGCCGGCGCGAAACCGATCGCGGCGTCGTTCGGGCGGCAGGTCTTCCTGTAACAAGTCGCCCAGCCGATGATCGGCCAGCCAGCTTCGCCAGGCGAACACACTGGGTATGACGTTCGTGCCGGCGATGCCCAACTGCTGCACGTAGTCGCCGCCGGCGGCCCGGGCCACGTCGTCGATCCGCGGCGGGAACGCAGCCCGATACTCCGGCAGCCCCTGAGCAGGCCGGTGGTTGATGAAGTGCAACAAGCGGCTGTAACCGGCCGGATTCCAGCCATAGCGGATCGGGGTGCCAAACGTGACCAGGTCCAGCGCCACCTCCGAAAGTGGCGATTTCGGCCCGCCGAGTAACTCGTAAACGTGCTTCCAGACGGGCACGTCCACGCAACGGAGGAGGGGCCACGCGTAGTAGATCTCGGCGGCTCCGAAGAACTGGTCGACTGCCTCTCGGTTGCCCGACAGAAGATGGCTCGCCAGCGCAAAGACGTTCCCGGCGTGGCTGTGTCCCCAGAGCAAGACGCGCCGGCCGGCCGGGGGCTTTGCCTGGACCAGCTCGTCGATCAGCCGCACGGCGCCGTCGGCCCGGCCCAAATGGTGATTCTCGCTCGACCAGTCGAACCGGCGAACCGGAATGTGGGGTCGCTCGGGACGGTTGATGGCCTGCTCGAAGCACTCGGCAAATTCGCCCGTGTAGTTGCCCACTTCGCCGCTGAGCTTGTCGACGATCTGCTTGATGGCGCGGCGGACGGCCCGGCCGGCCCGGGGAAAGACGCGAGCCAACTCGGCCACCACGCCGGCCGCGTCCTCACCGACCAGCGTGCCGTGAACCAGGTAGACGGCCGCGACGCCGGCCGCGTCGAGGCTCGCCCCGACCCGATCCATCCGCCGGGCGAACTCCTCGGATCCGACGGGCGGATGGGCTCCCGGACACAGCGAATAGTGCGGCGCTTCGGGTTGCCCGAAACGGTAGGCCTGGTGACGAAACGGGTTGGCCCGGGGCTTGGTTGGCTCGGACATGATCGGTTCCGCAGGCTGGCGTCGGCCACAGCAAGAGAGTTCTCAGACGATCCACTGTATTGGCACATATCGGCCCGCAATTCGCGGAACGCATAGGGGTTCTCGGACCTACACGCCCTTTGCGAAAAGATGCCGATTGGGCAAGCTGCCGTTCGGGTCGGGCGGGCGGCCTCGGTCTACCCTATCCCGAGGGGGCTTGACGTATTACCCCGTCTGCGGCATTATCGTGGGCAACTGTCTTGGGGCGCTCCAATGCAGAGCGCAGGTCGATGATTCGTCGACCGGGTCCGGATAGACGTCCTCCATAGCGGCTCTCAACATCCGCGCTGTTGGCAAGGCAGCCGGATGCCACGCGGCTGGCCCGCGCCAGACGCGTGGCATCCTCGTTTCCATCTTCCCGCACAGGCTAGCGAGGCAAAGCCCATGGGACTCTTCGATTGGTTGTTGGCCGGTTCCGGGTACGGCATCGACGAATTGGCTCGCCGGCTGAAGGTTGACCCGGAGGAGCTCCGCGGGACCGAACCTCGCTACCGCGAGTTCTTCATCCCCAAGCGTGGCGGCGGCCAGCGGCGGATCTTCGCCCCGGACAACGGGCTTAAACAGCTCCAACGGACCATCCTGCGACGATTGTTGGGGCGGCTGAAGGCCCATCCGGCAGCCATGGGCTTCGAGCGCGGTCGTTCGATTGTCACCAATGCGTTGGCCCACCAGCGTCAAGCCGTCGTGTTGCGGCTGGACGTGAAGGATTTCTTCACGTCAACCCAGGCGAAGCGCGTGCGGCGCTACTTCCGCTTAATCGGCTGGAACCGGCCGGCGGCCGACCTCTTGACGCAGTTGTGCACTTATCAAGATGCATTGCCGCAAGGCGCGCCGACCAGCCCTCGGTTGAGCAATCTGGTCAATTATCGGCTCGACGCCCGACTGTCGGCCATGGCCGCGCGGCTCGGCGCAGTCTATACTCGCTACGCCGACGACATCACCGTCTCGTTTGCCGAGGACGATAGTGAGAAAGTCCACTTCCTCCGGGACTTCGTCCGACGCGTGTTCAAAGAGGCCGGCTACACGCTGCACCGGCGCCGCAAAGCGAGTGTCCGGCGGCGGCATCATCGGCAGATGGTCTGTGGGCTGGTCGTCAACGATCGGGTGAACCTGCCGCGCGAGACCCGGCGGTGGCTCCGGGCGGTCGAGCATCGCACACGGATGGAGGAAGCGGCCGGACTGGTGCCGCTCGGATCGAACGACCACGAGTGCAAACCCCCGACGCTTGGCCGAAGCCAACTCCAAGGCTGGCGGTCGCTCCGTGCGATGCTCGAGTGGCAGACGGCCGCGCGGCGGTAGTCCCGGGCGGGCCATCTGGGTGCCATGGCCACGCGCAAGCGTGGCCATGCATGCTTGAATATCGAAAGGCATGCTCACGACGAGCGTGAGCATGGCACCTGGTCATTCTCAATGCCGCAAGTGCCGGTTATTATAGAGCTTATGGCAAGTCTCCTTTTTTCGTGTAACAGATTGAGCGTCTGCCCGTTATCTCTTTGGAACCGACCCGCGGTAGGAAGCGACGGATGACCGAGCCAGTCAACAACCGGCGGCAGTGGATGCTCTCGGCGCTGGACGAGTACGAGCGCCCGTTGGTCCGCTACGCCCGGCGGCTCTTGGGCGACGAGTCGTCGGCCCGCGACGTCGTTCAGCATGCCTTTGTCCGATTGTGCGACCAGCCGCAAGAGTCGCTCAACGGTCGTCTGGGACCATGGCTGTTTGCGGTGTGTCGCAACCGGGCGATGGACGTGTTGCGCCGCCGGCAGCGGACCGAGTCGCTCGACGGCCCGGACGCTCCACCGGCACCCGGCGCCGAGCCCGACCCGGCAGCCGCAGCCGAACTTGGAGACCTTCACGATCAACTCAGCCGTCGCATGGCACGATTGCCGCAATCACAAAACGAGGCCGTGAACCTTTGGGCCGACGGTTTCACCTACCGAGAGATTGCCCAAATCCTGAAGGTCCACGAGGGAAACGTCCGCGTGCTGGTCCACCGTGGTCTGAGCACGCTACGCAACGATCCAATCGTCCGGCAACTGATAGAGTAGGGTGGGCACCACCCACCCTACACACTAGACGTCGAGGTGAATCATGAACTCACGTGACAAGCCTGAAGATCGCGAAGCACAATGGACGGCCTATGCTCTGGATCAACTCAAGGGTGAGGAAAAGGACGCCGTCCAGCGCGAGTTGCACGACGACGCCGAGGCCCGGCAGTTTGTCGAGCAGATCCGCGCCCTGGCCGGGCACGTGCAGGCCGCCCGGCGGCGCGAGCCGCTGCCGGCCGCGTCGAGCGAACTACGACAGAGGATTGTTGAGGAAATTCAAGAAAAGGAGGTCGTGATGAGTGAAGCCAATCGTCCCCGCCCGAGTCAACCGACCCCGCCGCGCCGCCGGCGCTGGTCGCCCGTGTTGACCGCGGCCTGTTCGTTCCTTGCCGGGGGCATCGTGATCGCCCTGATTCTGCCGGCCATCGAGCCGCCGCGGTCTTCCGGTCCGACGCCCGAAGCCTTGGCACGACTCACCGGGACCGCTTCCCAGACGATCGAGAAACCGGAGAGCGGGCCATCTCAAGAGAAGATCGACAAGCTTGTGGCCGCCGTGGCCCAGAGAGTACCGCCCGGCTCGGCGAGGAATGTCGACATTAGCCAATATCCACCTCCGAATCCCACGGCCGACTCGAATCCCATGGTGGCTCCACCGGTCGGGAACCAGTCGACCGGCACGACGCCCGGCAAACCGATGGGAACGGCAACGAACCCTTATCCCAGAATGGTTCCGCCGCTGACGGGCAACGCCCCGGGCATGGGGCCTTACGACGGAACAAGCAAAGTGCCCGTCGCCGTGTATCCCGACGAATCGCCACAAACCGGCCGTTTTATGATTGGCGTCGGGGTCAATTCGGACGCCGGTTTGCATAGCTCGATCGTCACGGACAAAAGATTCCAGTCTAAGCCTTCCAAGACGAACGCAACCGGCGGAAAGACCTCGCTAGGATACAACGCCAGTGCACCGGCACAACCACAACCGGCCAGGCCCGCCTACAGCCCCTACATGCGACTGGGAAGTCCGACCGCAACACCCGCGGGCACGATCACAAGCTCTCCCCACGGTGCGAGACAGACGACAGCCAACCCTGTCTATCGCGTTGGTGACTCGGGTGTGCCCGTTGCGTCCCCTTCTACTGTCGACACGTCCACTGAACGCTCAGTCACGGTTGGCGTGAACGCGCCGGGCGTCTTCTCCGCGGATCTGGGTACTTACAGAATGCGGATTACTGGTTTTACTTCTTCAGTAGGCCCTAACACGGAGCAATACGACCCGATCGTCGAAAACCGGTTCCTGCGGCCCCTGGAGGCGCCCCTTTCGACCTTCTCGATCGATGTCGACACGGCCTCGTACGCGAACGTCCGCCGATTCCTAAGCGGCAATCAGCTCCCACCGCCGAGCGCCGTGCGGATCGAGGAGATGATCAACTACTTCTCTTACGACTATCCGCGGCCCGAAGGCGACGAGCCCTTCTCGGTTAACTTCGAGTTGGCCGCCTGCCCGTGGAATAACGATCACCAATTGCTCCGCGTTGGGCTGGCCGGACGCGAGATCGAGCGGGACAAGCGAGGTGCAAGCAACCTCGTGTTTCTGCTTGACGTCTCCGGGTCGATGATGGACCAGAACAAGCTGCCGCTGGTCAAACAGGCCATGCGCCTCTTGGTCCAGCGGCTCACCGAGGACGACCGCGTGGCCATCGTCACCTACGCCAGCGGCACGGCCGTGCGGCTCGAGTCGACCAACGGGCAGAACAAGAAAGCCATCCTCGACGTGATCGAAGGGCTCTCGGCCGGCGGGTCGACCAACGGCAGCGGCGGCATCCAACTCGCCTATCAGCAGGCCGTCAAGAACTTCCTGCCCGAGGGAAACAACCGCGTCATCCTGGCCACCGACGGCGATCTGAACGTCGGCATCACCCAGGATGACCAACTCGTCAAGCTCATCGAGGAAAAAGCCAAGAGCGGAGTCTTCCTGAGCGTGTTGGGCTTCGGCATGGGCAACCTGAAGGACTCGAAGCTCGAAAAGTTGGCCGACAAAGGCAACGGCAATTACGCCTACATCGACAACCTTCGCGAGGCACGGAAGGTCCTGGTCGACGAGATGGCCGGCAGTCTGGTGACGATTGCCAAGGACGTGAAAATCCAGATCGAGTTCAACCCGGCTCGCGTGGCCGCCTACCGGCTGATCGGCTACGAGAACCGCAAGCTGCGTGCCCGGGACTTCGACGACGACACGAAAGACGCCGGCGAGATCGGGGCGGGCCACACCGTCACGGCGCTCTACGAGCTTGTGCCGGCCGGGAGTGAAGACGACAAGGCCGCTGCCATCCCAGGCCAGCCGGAATTGAAGTATCAGAAAGTCGTACGGCCAACCACCGCGTTGACCGATGCGGCCGACAGCAACGAGTTGGCCACGATCCGGCTCCGTTACAAAAAGCCCGACGGCCGCAAGAGCCGGCTCATCGAACGCACAGTTACCGGCCAGGGCGTCTCGTTCTCCGGCGCAACGCCCGACTTCCAATTCGCCGCCGCGGTGGCCGCCTTTGGAATGCTGCTGCGCGACTCGAAGTACGCCGGCAACGCGACGCTGGCGGCGGTCGAGGAATATGCCACACCCGGGCTGAACAACGACCCGAGCGGCTATCGGGCCGAGTTTGTCGACCTGGTCCGCAAGTCGCGGCAGTTGAAGCCGGCGAGACCCGTAGGTCAGGCTGTGCCTGACAGCAAGAAGTAGGGTCAGTAGTTCCAAGTTTGGCTGGCTGACACCTCAGCAGGTCATCCTGAGCGTAGCGAAGGATCTCGATTGTCCAAGGAGATTCTTCGCTACGCTCAGAATGACAATGCCAAGTCTC
>Ga0315543_1004140_pt1 | contig 12407 bp, 6 predicted proteins | sample SalMarSW160210MG_2_FD_203098 | JGI IMG/M metagenome (GOLD analysis project Ga0315543, IMG submission 203098) | Salt marsh sediment microbial communities from the Plum Island Ecosystem LTER, Massachusetts, United States - Salt Marsh Sediment SW1601-210 ...
TCACTCGAAATCCTCCTTGCTTCGTGGTTTTGGTTCGTTTTCCGCGACCATTATACCCACAAAAACTCGGATGATTTCGAGTTTTTCTATGCAATCAGCCTGAAAGGTTCGCTTGGTTAAGGTCTAGTCTGGTCTTACGGTTCGATCCAGCCTGAAATCAAGGGGATATTGTGCTATCAGCTTTTGGCTTTGCTTGTCGCGTGCCTGGACTCTCAGGCAATATACCGTCTGCATGGGCCCTTGGAGCAGTTTCGGGCTTTTGAGTTGGATCTTCAGTCGATCGCCATCGCGTGTGGCCGTGGTCCACGAGCCGGCGTCCGGATTGCCAACGGTGACAACACGGTATTCGAGCACTCGATGGGGTTCTATCATGCCCTCGATGTTGACCGAGACCAGGAAGGAACCACTGCCCACGTAGTCCGGTTTTGGATCAAGCACCACGGACTGCAGGGGATTCGGCTTGACCGCGACGTCAACAAACGCTTCTCGACCGCCAAGGGCCGTCTTGATGCGCGTTTTGCCCAGGCTTCTTCCCACGAAACAGCCCGGCCTCTGGGCATCGGGGGCCAAGATCTTCTCATTTTCACTTTCCATCCGGGCCTCGACGGGCCGCCAGCCCATGCGTCGCCGGCCCATGACCCTCAGGCGCGGCGTCCGCTCGCCGACGCGGATGGAGACGGAGCCGGGCTCCACCTTGAGGTCCGAAATATCGGAGTCGTCATCGATGACTTCCAGCTCGACAGCCTTGCTGCGAAGTCCCGAGCCCAAAGCGGCCTCCAGACGGAACCAGCCCGGCGCCTTGCCGACGATCGTCGGCGGGTTGTGGGTCACCAACCGGGTATCCCTTCCGGCTTGGCCCGGCTCGAGAGCCAGCACACAAGGCCGCCTCTGGCTGTTGCGGTCTACGGTGACGTTGCTCGTGAGATCCTGTCGCGCGCCGCTGCCCGCCGGATAGCCCCAGACTTTATAAGAGCGAGCCTCGCCCACGGCCAGCGGCCTGCGCGCCAAATCCAGTTCCAGCCTGCTGAACGTGCCGGCCAGCGGCTCTATTCGGAGCAGCAGGGGATCGGAGATCAACTCTCCGTGCCGTGCGCGAACCGTTACGGTTCCTACACGCTTCGCCGCCAGCATGCAGCCCGGCAGCACCTCCGCCAGGTCGGCTTCACCGCGATTGAGTACGAGGACCGTCGTGTCATGAGTCACGTTCCTGCTGGATCCGCCGTGGATAAGTTCGACATGGTACTCCGCTTCGGTGCCGACGGTGGTACGGGACGGCCCGGTCAACACAAGTTGCGATTCAGCCGAAGAACCTTCCTCCGCAGTTTCGACTTCCGCGTTGAGCGTTGCGAACAGATCCTTGTATACTTCGCCCACGTCCATGGGCACAACGCGGAGTTTCGCCTGTCCCTTGGCGATCGCTCGCAAGGTCTTTGGGCCGTCAACTCGAACGACCCCCGGGTCGCTCGATTCGACGCGATAGTCGACGCTGATCGGGGTACGATTCCTTCCGGGAACCAGCCGGACGTTTCGCAGCCGGTCGGTTTCTCCCTCCGTCAAGTAGAGCGGATTGGGGTTTACCTCGAGGTGGGCGGTTTCCTGCTCCTTACGAGGATCCATTACCTGGATCATCAACGGGCGAAACGTGCTCAGCGTACCCTGTCTGGCAGTCGCTTGGGTCTGGCCCTCTTTGCGGGGCACGAATACCGGACCCGAAGCCGTCCACTCAACATCAACCACGTCCTTGGGCTCTTGGACGGTTATGACGGCGCGATGATCCACGTCTTCCTGCCGGCCGTCCGGCGATACCTTGACCAACCGCACACTTGCGCCCGGCACGCCCAACTGGAGCGTCAGCACGTTCGGGACGAATTGCAGACCAACGGGAAGCGCGCGCGGCGGGATGGGCTTATCCGATGCGACACGGAGCCTGGCCACCGCTCGTTGAGATCCCATCCGCGCGGTGAGTTGGCTCGTTCCCAAGCTCTTGCCCGTGATGCTGAATCCGTCACCCAACTCCGCCACCGAAGGATCGCTGATCTGTACCTGGACACCGTCGTCGACCGAGAGTGCTCTTTCGTACCGACCTCGTTTCACAAAGACGACAAAGGGAGTACTCTGGCCGACTCCGACGGCAATGTCTGGTGGTTCAATGCGGAGGTCGGACAGCCGCCGGTCGCTCACCTCGACGGTGACGTTGCTGGTGGGCAAGTCTCGCCAATTCACGTTGATGGTTGCCCGGCCCCTGGAAACACCGCGCACGCGGTTTGCCCCCCGCAGCGCGATAGCGCCGGGGTCGTCGCCCGCGACGCTGAGCTTGAGGTCGGGATGATCGGCCAACGGGCGCCGACCCCCGGGTCCGACGGCGACGATTCGGATCGACTCCTCGTCGCCCACGCCTAGTTTCAACTCGGGCGGCGTGACGACCAACTCCGTGAAATCCTCTCTTTGGACGGTGAAGGCAGCTTTTCCCGATCCTTCATCGCCGGCAAGCCGAGCGGTGATTTCGGCATTTCCCTCCGCCATCCCGACGATTCGATTTCCCCTGACGGCAAGCACGGCGGGATCCGAACTCGCCAAGATCGCGGAGCCGGTGCGGTCGGTCCTCCGGCCGCTGTTGCCGACGAAGAACACGCGGAGTCCCAGCCGCTCGCCGACGGCCAGCGCACCGGCCGCCGGTTCGATCACCACCGACCCTGCCTCTTGGAGTTGGTCGGCGGGCTCAACCTCGATGGGCAGCGTGAACCGCCGGTCACCCAGTGTGATCGCCAGTTCGGCTCTGCCTGCCGAGATCCCCTTGAGCGATCCGTTGTCGCGATTGTACCGAACCACCGAGGGCGCCGAGGAGGCCACCGCGATTTGACGGCTGAAGTCGATGTCGCCGCGACGAAGCGTCACGTCCGTGCCGATCCACTTGGTTTCGCCGACCTGCATGCGTAGCGAGTTGGGCGACAGTTCCAGTTCCGTCGAGAGCTCCGTTCCCTCTTCCCCTCCTTTTACCACAACTGGCGCGCGGCCCGTTACGCTGCCAGAGGTAGCACTAATCGTGCACTTACCGGGGCTCAAACCGGTAAGTATGGGGCCATCGACGCGGGCGATGCGCGGCTTGTCGCTTCGCCACCTCAGGTCCCCGTACGATGTGACGTCGCCGAGCGTCTTGCGTTGGTCTCCCCTGCCGACGAAGCCCGTGGCCCGCAGATCCATGGTTTCCCCGACGCTCAGCTCGATGGATGCGGGAACGATGTCGATGGCGTCCGGCGCAATCTCGTCGACCACGACGATGGCAAGACCGTTCTTGGACTTGACACCATTGTACTGGGCGAACACGACTGCCCGCCCTGGTCGTTTACCCTCGATCCGCCCCAGGGCAATCGCAACAGGCGCCGTGTTTGGATCCGTACTCTTGGCGGTCAATAGGGCCTCTCGGGTAACATCGTTTGGCATGCCCTTGTCGAACGTGGCTTCTACCCGAAAGTCGTCGAACTGTGCGCCAGCGGGAATCGTGATCGGCTGGTCTTGGTCGGTCACGATCCGGACCGCGGCCGGCCGATCAGTGCGCGGCGGTACGTACTCCGCCGGTTCCACAGCGGGACCGACGATTCGCGTCGTAAAGGAGGTCTCTTTGCCACCGGCCGAAGCGATCAAGCGTTGTACGTGGCCCTGCTTCTTGGCTTGGAGAACAGGAGGATCCCAGCAAACGTACTCGTTTTCGAAAGCCGGCTGCCAGCGGACGTCGACCGCCGGTACTTGCTTCCCGTCGGCCTCGATCATAAGGGAGTAACGTTGCTGACTCCCGACCGGCAATGCCTCGCCCTTGGGTTCGCGGATGACGATGATGGGGCCGGATATTGCCTCGCTATCCTTGACTTCGATTCTCAAGCTTGCGCTCTTTCCACCATACTCGGCTCCGACGACCAGTGATCCCTCGGCTGCACCGGGTAGAGTCAGTTGGGGACGTAGCTCGGCCGTCGCATGCGTCCAGATCACGGTAGGAGGTACGCTCCATTTCACTTTCGAGGGTTGCACCTCCTGCCACTCGTCGCGGTCTGCCGGAAGCCGTTGTTCGACACGAGGCGACAGACTCTGGCCCGGAGCCAGCACCGCGGTCGCCGGGACCACGCGAATATCGGCCGGAGAGCCCTCGTCGGAAGCTGCCAACACCTCTACGGTTGCACGCGCGGTCTTTCCTCGGTAAGCGGCCGATATCTCGAACGGTTCGGCGGGCATAACGCCGACGAGCATCGGCGGCTTCCAATCCACCGCCTCGGGTTGGCCGATTGCCATGCGGACGCCGTTTGCATCGTTGGACATGGAAATCTCTTGTTCCTCACCCGCGCTGACGAGAAACAGCCCCAGTTCGCAACGGTTGCCGACTCGCAGGCTGACTTCGGCAGGCTTGAAGACGACGTCGACGTCGTCAGGGTCGACGATTTGCAGCTTCAGCTCCGGCTGGTTCCGGGCCGCCGGATGATTGGCGGTCACCGTGACCTCGCCGGGGGCCGTTGCACGATACGCGCCCGTTTGCGCGTCCACGTCGAGTAATTCCGGATGGGAGCTCCTGTAGCGGACTGCTTCCAGAGCCAAATCCGAGGGCGTCGTCGCATCGGCGAATGAAGCTTCCACCTGCCCGCTGTCGCCAACGACGAGAATCGTGCGATCCGCCTTCAAGGCCAAGGACAATGGTTCTGCGTCCACGGAGTTGAACTCAACCTGATTGGAACGCGCGCCTTGGTATTCCGCATGAATGGATACCGGGCCGACCGCGGGCTTCTTCGCGCGGACCACCGCCAGGAGTGGATCCAGCTCAAGCCCGTCGACCTCGGCCGGATCCGAGCGCCATTGAAGCCGGTCGGGGGCCAATTCAATTCGGCGGCCGTTGCTGTAATTGGCCCAGGCCTGCAGCTGCACAACCTGGCCTACCGGCAGCCTGACCGGTCCCTTGGGGGCAATCTCCAGTTGAACCGGCGGGGCGACCACTTCCACCTGGGCCGTCGTTCTGGCATCGCCATGGCGGCAAACCATCGTCTGCCGAGCGCCGCCGGTAGGCCGGAGTCCACGCAAGTCCAGCGTTTTGACGTCGAAATCCGCAAAGGTCGCCAACGGCAGCCGCTCCCATACGAGCTGATCGGCCGCGAGATTCACTTCGCGCCCTTCGTCACAACACCCGACAACTCGGAGTCGTATCGAGTCATCGACCGGCACCTTGGGACGGCTTGGAACAAGCTTGATCGAACGGATCTGGGCACGCGTTACCTCGACCTCAACCTGCTGCTGGCGTGCTTCCTGGCTGACCGTCACGGTTGCCGTGCCCACTGCGCGGCCGATAACCTGGCAGCCATCACGGACCTCGGCGATCTCGGGAGCTGAACTGGCGATGTGTATGGGATCTCCTCCCGAGGTCACCACGTCCAATTCGGCCATTTCGCCGACGACCAGCGGCAAGTGTTTCGGCCGCACTTCAAATCGCGCGGGCGTCGTATCGCATTCGACGGTAAAATCCAGGGAAGTGGACAACCCTTCGTAGCTCGCCTTCAGGCTGCCGCTTCCGGCACGCGCGGCAAGCAGGCGATCGTCCAGCACGGTTGCCAGATGTGGTGGATCAACGGACATCTTCAACTTCGAGGACTTCAGGAGCGATCGCGTCTCTCCGGAATCGGTCGTTGCCTCCACCTCCAACTTCGCTCCCTCTCCTTCGATCAATGAGGAGGGCGTAAGAGCCAATTTGAGCGACGTATATTGGTCTTCGGCTACACTCACTTCCGCGCTGGCTTCCAGAGACGGCTCACTGGTGGTTGCAGCGTATCGGGCGCGGACGGTCGATTTTCCTTCGGCAACCCCCTCCAGGAGTCCTCCAAGGCAATAGGCGTTTCCCCCCTCGACAGGCAACCATTCGGCCGCCTCCGTCAGGTCGACTTTCCGACCGTCTTCGAACTCACCCCACAGACGCAGTTGCTGCGTCGAACCTATGCCCAGGGTGACTTGGGCCGGCTCCATGGCGATCTTGGCAGGGTTGGACGGCGGCTCGGCGCGAAGCGTGGCATGGGCTTCGTCGGTACCCAGGTAGAAGTGAACAACCGTCTTTCCCGGAGCCCGAACCGATGCCGCGATACCCACGTCGTCGAGATCGACGACTTTGGGATTGTCAACGACGGCAATGACGCGAGTACTGACGTCTGTTTCCTCTCCTTTCGAATCGAGGTACTTCGCGACGAACTCAATCCGACTCCCGACCGGGCCAGTCCAATCACCAGGTTGCACGGAGAGCTTCGGGCCGGAAGGTAGCAATGAAAAGGGATGCCAGATGCTGTGCACCAAGTATCCAATGGTGGCCGCCACTAACACCAACAGCAGTACCGCGATCCACCGTCGCGACTTGCGCGGTCCCTTCGGCGCGGGGCGGGAAGTCGCTTCCTCGCAGGCCGGGCAACTGCGACTCCCTCCGCGATGACGTACAAACAGCAGCGAACACTGTGGATTGGTGCAAATCATGGGCGACGCCGGCGCCACGTCCTTGCGCTGGTACCCCCACGCCCATACCAGGCGCCATCTGTCGCCGCCATGATACTTGAAAAAGTGGCATTCCCTGTCGGAAGGCGTGCCCTTGGTGGCCAGGTCATTGAAGTGCCCGCGAATCACCTTCAAGATCCTGGCCTCGGTGTCGGACTGCGGTTTGCTTTGCTTCAGCCGCTCCGCAATGCCTTCGAGGTCCTTTCTGAGTCCACGGTCGTGGCGCAGCTCGTCAGCGCTGACCGGCTCGCATTTCACATCGTGAAGACGTCTACCCTCGGCGTCGCAAACGAAAAGATCCACGGAGTCGCCGTGCCATTCGGGTTCGGCGACCAACCGTCCCAGCCATTTCTTCAACACCTGGTAGGTCGTGTTGGGTCTGTCGAGCAGGGGTAACCCTGGCTCTAATGCGACTACCTGAAAATCTCGGGCACCTGAGGATAAATCCAGGCGCAGAAAACGTGTGGACATAATACTGCCTTCGCGAAGAAGTGCTGGTCTGGGAGGACTTGATGAATCTCCATGCCATCTTCAACCAGAAGGCCGAAATACTTCACGTCGACGGGCACTTCAAACATTACCTAGGTCTTTGCGTTACGTTGTCGGCCTCCGGATAGACTGCCTGCCTCTTGGCGTCGTAGATTGCCGTACTGGATACGCTCTTCGTCTTTTCTCCGTATTCGCTTTTTCGTTGGCTTCCCGCATGGCTACATGCGGAGCCATTTTGCCACGAGCGACGTGTTCAAATAGACCCTCATTCGAATGGCCGCTTACTACCTTCAGGAAGTAGGTAGACTTGCCGCTGCGCCCGCAATCGTAGAATGTCGATTTCGACATTCCAGGAACCCCCACATTGGTGGCAATGCGGCCTTCTTGTCGGCCCTACTGTACCCCCCAAGAAACAAGCTGATTTTCGAACATCCACCCGCGAATGTCAAGCAGTGCTGTTGCTCAGGAGAGACACGTCTTTCTCCTTAAATATAATCAACAAGAGAGCCCAACCCCCGACACCCATGACCGGTTTTCCCGACCGAGCAGAAAAAAAGTATGCAAATGCCGTTCATTACGCCCCGGCCGGCTGCGCTACTTTCTGGGGGCTTGCTTGCCACGACTATGTTTGGGTATAACGTTGTTTAGGATGTAGTGTATCGTAGGAAGTAGGGGGTGTCCGATGTGTTCGCAGGGGTCAATCACGCGCTTGCTTCTGGCAGTCCAGCAGGGAGATGAGCAAGCAGCGTCGAGCTTGTGGGAGCGGTATTTCCACCGTTTGGCGGGGTTGGCTCGCAAGCAACTGGGACCGTTCCGTAAACATGCCGACGAAGAAGACGTGGTCCTGAGTGCCTTTGCTACCTTCTGCCGAAGAGTGCAGGAAGGGGAGTTCGTCTACTGCCAGGATCGCGACGATTTCTGGAGGCTGGTGTCCCTGATCACAAAACGCAAAGCCATCAACCTGGTGCGCCACGAGTTGGCTCAACGTCATGGCGGTGGAAACGTAAAGGGCCAGTCGGTTCTGGCCGGCGCCATCGATCAAGAGCCGACCCCTGCATTCGTGGCCGAGCTGCTGGACGAGATGCGGCAACTGCTGGACGTCCTGCGACGGAAGGACCAGACCCTCTGCTTGATCGCGCAGCGCAAGTTCGAAGGATTCAGCAATGAACAAATCGCCGCCGAACTGTCGCGCAACGTCCGCACCGTGCAACGAAAGCTTGAGCGGATCCGCGTATTGTGGCTAGAGGACCTCCAGAAGCGATCCGACTTCGCCAGCTCGTGAGCAACGATCAAGAGGCGTTGCGAGATCTGAATTCCCAAGCGATGTGACCATCCCGGCATTCGGCATGGGAAACGTAATTCCCTTGGTTTCGGACAGCCCCGTTTACCCTCTCAAAGCAACTTTCAGTAGTTCCAAGTTCTATTGAGACCCAGCATTGTCATCCTGAGCGTAGCGAAAGATCTGCGCAGCGAAGAATCTCCTTCCCGGCGCGCCGGGATTGAGATCCTTCGCTGCGCTCAGGATGACGTGCTGCGGTGTCAGTCAACCAAACTTGGGACTACTGACCTTGGTCCTCACCAAGCGAGGCCCGTTTGGTCTGCCCCCGCGGAGGACTCGAACACATGACGATCGGTGACCCTCGCGCGTCTGGCGGAGTGAGTAGGCTGTGTCATTTGCCTTCCGAGGCGGCTCGCCGCATCGACGAGATCTGCGATGTCTTCGAGACGCAGCTTTCCACGGAAAGGCATCCCCGGATTGAAGAGTTCCTGGGTGCTTTCAGGGAGCCCGAGCGGTCTGTGCTGTTGCGCGAACTTCTGTGGCTGGAATTGGAGACCTACTTGTCGGCAGGCGAGTTTCCCGATCTGGAAAAGTACTGCAAGCGGTTTCCCGAGTCCACGGATCTCGTGAAACGTGTCTTTGAAGAAGTCCTTCCTTCGACGCAACCCGCCCCGGTCGGCGCTGGGGCGCCGTGGCCCAACATTCCGAACTACCATATCCTCGAGCGGCTCGGAGAGGGAGGGATGGGAACCGTCTTTAAGGCGATCCACACGAAACTCCAGAGCTTTGCCGCCGTCAAGGTGCTCCGGGCGGACCGGATGGAAGACATCGAGGCAACCGTCCGCTTCCAACGTGAGATGAAAGTGGTAGGGAATCTTTCACATCCTAATATTGTTGAAGCACGTGACGCCGGTGAGTCCGACGGCACGCACTACCTGATCATGGAGTACGTCGAGGGACTCGACTTGGGCAACGTGTTGTGCCGTCTTGGTCCGTTTCCGCTGGCGGACGCTTGTGAAATCGCTCGTCGAGTTTCGGTTGCATTGCAATATGCCCATGAGCATAACCTCGTCCATCGAGACATCAAACCGTCGAACTTGCTGCTGGGACACCCACCACAAAACCTGGAACAGGTCCAGGTGAAGGTTGCGGACCTGGGGCTTGCACGGCTGCTGGGCAACTTCGCTGCCAATGAGCATGCTGCCCAATACGGCCGGATTATGGGAACGTTCAGATACATGGCGCCCGAGCAATACTGGGCGCCTGATACCGTTGACATTCGCTCGGACATCTACAGTCTGGGATGTACGCTTCACGCGCTCCTGTTGGGTCGACCGCCGTTTAGCCATCCTCAGTACCGTGATGCACGCGCGATTATGTCGGCGCACCGGGATTCGCCTGTTCCCTCGTTCCGTCGGCTGCGCCCCGACGTGTCGCAAGAACTCGAGGAAACCATCCTGTTGATGATGGCCAAGCAACCGGATAGGCGCCCTCAAACGCCGGGCCGGTTGGTGAAGAGTCTGGCATGTTTTAGCGGGGGCTCCGACTTGCCCGGGTTGTTGGCACGCGCGCAATCGCAATTGCCCGGTCCCATCACCGGTGCTTCCGCGACGACTGGCGATGCATCCGCTGCTTCAAGTGCGCGCTGCCCACGCGCCGGCATCCCGACCACCGTCCGAATATCCGAGAGAGACGACGACACTGGAGTCAAGACGGAGGAGTTCGTTCCAGAACAGAATCGCGACGATCTCCTAAGAGACAAAAAGGAGCCGTATCCTGTCGATGGCGGCCGGAAAGTCGGCCCCTCCGACGTCCCGCGAACCGCATGGTCAAACGCCACTTTGTGGTGGAACGTGGCGGGCGTGGTCACTCTTCTTCTCGTGGCTCTTCTTGCGACGTGGCTAAGCCGCTCGGGGACACCCAAGCCGGTCGATTTGCTGGCGCTGGTCGAGCTGAACCGCGACGCCCTTGGTGGTCGATGGAAGTGGGACGATCGGACGTTGGTCTCCCCAGACGTGCCCCGAGCGATCGTCGAGCTGCCATACCAACCCTCCTCAGACTACAAGATGGAAATCGATGCGGAGCGGGTCTCAGGTGGAAGGTGGGTCATTGGTCTACTTTGGCAGGGGCATCAGGTTCCCATTGTTATGGATGAAGTGATCGTTCAGAAGATTAGTTCGCCTGCTCCTCGAGCAGAACAGATGTCGTGGGCGGAGCTTCCCGAGCCGCTGCGCCTTGCCCACGGCAAACCGCGCAAATACACCTGTATCGTCCGTGACTGTGGATTCGTCGTGGCATATGAAGATCAGTTGCGAGTCTCTTATGTTACCGGTGACAAGCAGCCCAAGGTTGAAACGGATTGGCTGCCGGCCAACCACAACGTTCTCTTTCTCGGCTCCAGCAACAGTGTATATCGGTTCAAGGAGGTCATTCTGAGTCCGATCTCCTTCGATTGATGTTTGCCTGGAGAATGACCCGGCCAGTCAACCTATTTAGCCCATTTACCGGCCTCCCGTTGGTCGGCCTCCGCTCATTCGCCGTGCAAACGTCAATAAAGAACCGCAGTGGGAGTACTATCTTTCAGCGAGAGGAGCTCGGTGAGCTTGGCAGGTAGCCTACCTTTTGCACGATGTTTCCCGCCGCGTTCCTTGTTTCTGCAGCCGGGTCCAATCCACTGATGGGCCGGCGCCCTAAAGAGAGCCCTGCGGCATTGATCGCCAGCAACGGCATGGTCACCTTCTACGTCGACGGAGAAGAAGTGGGCACGCAAACCAGGGGAGAGGCCCTCGATAGACCTCAGGTCCGGTTCTTGTTCGGCGATAACCACTCAAGTGCCGGTATCGGTGGTTCCGCGTCGGACAGCTATTGGGCGACGGTGAAACTGCAGTCCGGGTACCACGTCTTCCAGATTCCGGGCGACGCCAACGGTGACGGGGTGGTCGACGAATTGGATGCCCAGATCGTGGCCGGAAACTGGGGCACCTCAACGACCTACGGAGCGCTGGACGCCGATTTCGATGGTGACGGCATAGTCGGCCCGGCCGACGCGGCGATCCTCGCCGCCCACTGGGGCTACGGCACGAGCGAGGCAACGGGCGTGCCCGAGCCGAGCACCTTGGCTCTGTTGGCTGCGGCAACGATTCTCTGGATCGTCCGCCGACGACGCCAAGGCGTCCTTGGTTCCACAGGACGGCGGCGTGTCTTTTGGTCGCCGTCATGGCCGACGGCGACAACGTCTTCGATATGCGCCCAGAAGGACGTGGTAACACCCTGGCCGGGCGTCACGGCTTCAGACGCACCGCCTTGCCGGATCGAGAGGACCGGTAGATGGCCTCGACCACTTGCAGCGCCCTGAGGGCGTCGTCGCCCCCGATCCTCGGCCTGCGTCGGCGGTGGACATCCGTGGCGATCTCGGCAACATACTCGCGTCCCAGCGAGCCGCAGTAGCCGGGGACGTCCTCCAACTGGAACGAGATGGTCTTGCGCGGCGCGCCGCCCAGTTGCGGGTCGTTGCTGCAGGCAAACAGGGTCTGCTGCGTGCCCTCGAACGCCGGGGCATAGCTCAGACAGCCCTCGGTACCGCGCAGCGCCAGGTAGAGATCGCGCCCGTTGGGATAGCTGTCGGGCACGGTGTAGCTGATGTCCAACGAGAGGAGTGTGCCGTCGGCAAACGCGCAGATCGCCATCGAGTTGTCTTCGATGTCGTACTGCCGGTTGACGTGCACGTTCTTGCCGATTACCTCGACGATCTCGTTGGCGAGGAACCAGCGGAAAAGATCAATCCAATGGACACCCAGGTTGACCATCGGCCCTCCGCCGCTTTTCTTGCGATCGAGCATCCACGCGGCGTGACCTTCAAGGTACCGGTGCAAGCCGCCGGCCGCGCAGCGTCCTTCGCAACCGACAATTCGCCCCAGCGCGCCCGAGTCGATGATCGCCTTCATCTGCCGGCACACGGGATGGTATCGCCAGAGATAGGGCGTGCTCAGCAGAACGCCATGCTCGCGGCAGGCGGCGATGATCCTTCGGCAACCGGCGACCGAATGGGCGACCGGCTTCTCGACCACGACGTGAACACCGGCTCGGGCACAAGCCGTGGCCGCCGCGGGACACTCATTATGAGGCAAGAAGACGG
>Ga0315543_1004141_pt1 | contig 12406 bp, 12 predicted proteins | sample SalMarSW160210MG_2_FD_203098 | JGI IMG/M metagenome (GOLD analysis project Ga0315543, IMG submission 203098) | Salt marsh sediment microbial communities from the Plum Island Ecosystem LTER, Massachusetts, United States - Salt Marsh Sediment SW1601-210 ...
GACGGGGCTGATATCTATGTGCTCAATACCTGCACCGTGACCCATGTCGCCGACGGCAAATGCCGCCGCCTGCTCAATCAAGCCCGCCGCCGCAATCCCGGCGCCCTGGTGGTGGCAATCGGCTGCTACGCCCAGCGCGCCCGCCAGGAGCTGTCTCAGATTAAGGGCGTTGACCTCGTCCTGGACAACAGCCAGAAGCTCGATTTGCTACCCCGCCTTGAGGAGTTGGGGCACCTTATTCGCCCTGGGACAGGTTCAACCCGCGCCGATTTCAGGACCCGCGCTTTCATTAAGGTTCAGGACGGCTGCAATAACTTCTGCGCTTACTGCATCGTCCCTCTGGTGCGGGGCAGGGAGAAGAGCCGGCCCCTTGACCAGGTTATTGGTGAGGTCAGCCGCCGCGTCTCCGATGGCTATAAAGAGGTGGTGCTCACCGGCACCGAAATCGGCTCATACCGCCACGAAGACGCTGACTTAAAGGAACTGCTCCAGCGCATTCTAGAGGAAACCGGGGTAGCCAGGTTGAGGCTCTCTTCCCTCCAGCCCCAGGAGATAACCCCGGAACTTGTAGAGCTCTGGCAAGACCAGAGGCTCTGCCGCCACTTTCACCTCTCCCTGCAGAGCGGCAGCGATGCCGTGCTAAAGCAGATGAATCGGCGCTATACCACCGCCGACTATCGGCGGGCGGTGGAATTAATCAGGGAGGCAGTGCCCGGTGTGGCTATCACCACCGATGTTATCGTCGGCTTCCCCGGCGAGACCGAAGCCGAGTTTAAAGAGAGCTATAATTTTGCCCGCCAGATGGATTTCGCCCGCATCCATGTCTTTACCTATTCCCCCCGCCCCGGCACCAAAGCCGCCGCTCTGCCCCAGCAGGTGGATGATAAAGCCAGGCGGGAACGGAGCCGCCGGATGCTGGCTCTGGGGAGGGCCTGTGTCCGCAACTTCAGGAAAAGGTTCCTGGGTAAAACCATGCTCGTTTTGTGGGAGAAGGAAACCTGCGGCGTCTGGTCCGGCCTCACCGATAACTACATCAGGGCATATACCAAAAGCAATGATGATTTAACCAATCAGCTGATGCCAGTGAGGCTGGTGGAATAAAGCCTTATATCTCCATCCCCAGCACGACTGAAGTCTCAATCTGGCGCCGGGGGATGTTCCAGTAGCTCTCTAGCAGCTCGTCCTTATTCAGCTCCAGGTTAAAACCGTGCTTCCGGTAGAAGTCGATTGCCCAGCGGGCATCGGCCCAGGTTCCCACCAGCAGGCGGGAAGTGTTGACCATCTCCTTGAGGTGGTTTAGGAGTTTACCGCCAACCCCCTTCTTCTGCCACCGGGGCAGGACATAGGCGTGGCGGATAAGGGTCACATCCTTAACTGGCTGAAACCCCATCACCCCCACCAGTTCCCCATTCTCCTCCCAGCCGAAAAAGCTCATCTGCTTTATTTCATGCTCCAGCTCTTCCCGGGGCATATAGGGCTGGGGATAGCAGTCGGCGGGGATAGAACCCTCATAGGCTCGGGCGGCCTCATTAATGATAAAGCATATCCGGTCGAAATCCTCCGGCTGGCACTGGCGAATCATCGCCCCCAGTATAATCAGTCAGCAGGGAGGCGGTCAACTCCCTCCACCCTTGGTGACAAAAGAGTAACTAATTGCCCCCTGTCGCCTTATCCTTTGGTGGTACTACTGAATTACACTTGAGTCTATTACCCTATTGACAAATGACCCCGAAATGGTTTAAAATGTGACCACTGGCATTTTTCCCTGCGGGGCAGGATAAAACCATATGACTTGGCAGCTATGCCAGTGGTGGGGATGCTTCTACTGGTTGCCTGGATAGCAGTAGAAGGGTTTAAAAACTTAAGAATAGAGGAATGTTATGCCGCGTGTGAGAGGCCTGCCTCCAGTTGGTGCTACTTACTATATATCAGAGAATCAAGTCCCTGCTCCCGCTATTGAAATTCAGGAAGCCGAACGCATCATCCTCGAAATACATGACGGACCCGCCCAGACGCTAACCTCTGCCTTCCAATACCTTCAGACTGTTGACCAGATTGCCCGCCCTTATCTTGTCCAGCGCCCGGAATTAGACCGCTTGTTCAGCCGGGCAGTAGGGCTGGTAAGACAGGCCACCGTGGAGACCAGGGAGATAATCAACGGCGTTGTCCCGGCAGCGCTCGAAGCTCACGGTCTGGTGGCGGTGGTGCGGCAGGAGCTAATGCGGTTCGGCGAGGAAACCGGTTGCAAGGTAGAGTTCTATTCCAGCGCCTGGCCCACCCTTCACGGGCAGGCGGAGCTGGCTATTTACCGCGTCATCAACGAAGCGGTTAACAATGTCAGGAAGCATGCCCGGTCGCCCCGGCTTGAGATAGAGATGAACCAGAAGGGGAAGCGTCTCCTGGTGAGAGTAAGAGACTGGGGCGTCGGTTTCCCGCCCGATAAACTGGAGCCGTCCTCCGCCAATAGTTCCCTGGGGCTGTTGAGCATGCGTCGGCGCACCGAGCTTCTGGGAGGCACTTTCAGTATAAGTACAGCCCCGGGCAAGGGCACCGAAGTTATAGTGGATATTCCCTGGCACAAATGAAACGGGGAGAGTATGGGGAAAATAAGGGTACTTATTGTGGACGACCATCCGGTAGTTCTGGAAGGACTGCATACCATGCTGTCCACTGACCGCAATATAGAGGTTGTCGGCGAAGCCTGCGATGGCGCCGAGGCGGTGGCTATGGTGCAGGAAAAGGAGCCCAACGTAGTGCTGATGGATATTCGCATGCCCAATATGGATGGCGTCCAGGCTACCCGCCACATCAAGCAACAGTCCCCCTCTACGGCGGTTCTCGTGCTCACCATGTATGATACCGACGCCTATGTTGTTGATGCGGTGCGGGCCGGGGCCAGCGGCTACCTGCTTAAAGACGCCACCCGGGAGATGGTGGTTGACACGATACGGGCGGTGAACAGCGGCGCCACTCTGATTAAGACCAGCCTCCTCACCGAAGCCATATCCTCTCTAGTCCAGTCGCAGAAAGGGCGCCAGCCGGCTGAGCCGAGCTCCCCCCAGGATGGGATGGAGCAGCTGACGCCTCGGGAGCGGGAGGTACTCAAGCTGGCGGCGGTGGGGTATAGCAACAAAGACATAGCCAAGGAGCTCAATATTACCCAGGATACGGTTAAAAAGCATATGCAGAGTATCTTGGGTAAATTACATGCCTCCAGCCGGATTCACGCCGCCATACAGGCAACCAGGGCTGGAATTATTAAATATTAAAAATTCTAGCTAGTGGGTAGTACCCACCCGCAGGAGGAATAGTGGAAGGTAAGATTACACCAATGGGGGTTGTCGTACCAGGAGTCAACAATTATGCTATATATAGCCAATTGTCCCCCGTTTGTCACCACGACCTGCTGGGAATAGCTGTAATCAACGCTGGAATAGAAGGCCAGTTAATGAAGAGCTTTGAGATATTTGGAGCGGATTTTAGGCAAGATGACAGTGGGCAACAGAATAAGGGAACACGGCGTACCTATGGTGACGATATTAACGCCATCGCCTACGGGGTGGCGGCCTGGTTCGAAGAAAACTCTGGTTACTCGGATAATGTAACCGGGAAAACCATAGAAATTGCCCGGAAGCTGGGGGTGCCGGAAAGAGAGATAGGCAGGTGGGCGGCTCGCCGCTCAACCTTGAATGCGCAGAGGGTCAAGCCCATCAGGTCCCTCCTGCAGAAGCTGTGCTCGGAACCGGCTACTGATGGGCTTAGGAAAATGACCAAGACGAGGGAGGTGTAACCGCCGTATTTAATAGTTTTACCTGGCGTGCCTTCAACGCCTTAAACCCGAAGGCATGCTCCCTTTGCAGCGCCCCGAGGTGATGGAGACCTGCTCAAAGAATAAAAGAAAATTTTTTATAGGGGCACTGGCTATCTTCATATCTCGGGGCGCAAAATAAAAAACTAACGGCGGTGTGGGTAAGCGATTAATGTACGGCAAGTATCTCTACGGGATTATTTCGGGTGGTGCTGATACCATTCTCGGTGTCAGGGGGCTGGTGGGCGCCAGTCTGGTTCACAACATAGCCCATGAGGGCATCAGCTGTGTGGCCAGCGACTACACCGGCGGCAATTTCGATGCCACGCCCAAGGAAGAGCTAGCGCGATATCTGGTGACGCACCAGACGGTGGTGGAGCAGGTGGTAAAGAGGCACTCGATACTGCCGCTCAAATTCGGCACGGTGCTGGCTGACTCCGACGAGGTACACCAGCTTCTGGCTCAGGGCCACCCCCAGTTTTCCCTTACCCTTTTCTGGATGCAGGACAAGGTGGAGGTAGAGGTTATGGCTAGCTGGGCCGGCGGGCAGATTTTAGAGGAGAACGGTGTCGAACCGGAAACGCTGCCCGATAATGAGTCCCTCCCACCGGAACAGGTTAAGGTATCTCCGCCGCAGCGCCGCCAGAACTACCTGGAGCGGATGGTAGGCTTCCTCAAGCCGGTCTCGTTTGACGTTCAGCCCCGCCCCATCGACCCGGGCGGGATAGCGGTGAGCGTAGCTTTCCTGGTGGAGGAAGCCAATCTGGAGGCGTTTCACGAGCGCATTAAACATCTCAACGCCCTCTTCTACAACCAGGTTGACTTCCAGGTCATCGGCCCCCTTCCCCCTTACAGCTTCGCCACGGTGGAGGTCAACCGATACCGCCCGGAGGCGATAGACGAAGCCAGACGGCTGCTCAAGTTAAACGAGCTTAACGGCGAGGTTGAGGTAAGAAAGGCATACCGCCGCCTGGCGCTTGAGTCTAACTCCGGCGGCAAGCTGAGGGATAAACTGGCTAAGGCACGTCTGATGGCACTGCGCAGGGCATCAGACCTGCTGGTGGCTTACTGCCGCGGGCAGGCCGAAAAGGACGGCGATTTCTTAATCAGCATCAGGCGCTCCCGCAGCGATGAGGTTCAACCGCCCCGCCTGGTTGAAATCGGGGCTTAAGACGGCAGGCTAAGAGCAGGCTTCAGGTGTTATAATAGCCCTAAATGATAGAAGACAGCCTGTCTGTCGCCGCCATCACCGATGGTTTAGCCACCCGCTTTATCGGTCAGGAGGTTACCTGTTACCCCGGCCTGCCCTCAACTAATGATGTCGCCAAACGCAGGGCTAAAGCAGGGGCTAAAGAGGGGACGGTCATCGTCGCCGAAGAGCAAACCGCAGGCAGGGGAAGAATAAAGCGCCGCTGGCTGTCACCCCGGGGCAGTATCGCCCTGTCCATAATTCTCTACCCCCCGCTTGCTTACCTCCCCTCCCTTATCATGGTCGCCTCCCTGGCCGTCGCTCGCAGCATCGAGCAGGTCACCGGCCTGAAAGCGCAGCTTAAGTGGCCCAACGACGTGCTGGTCAACGGCAAAAAGGTGTGCGGTATTCTGGTGGAAAGCGATGTCAGGGGAGATAAGGTGGACTGCGCCGTTATCGGCATCGGTATAAATATCAATCTTAAGCTCTCGGAATTTCCCCAGATTGCCCCCATGGCGACCAGCCTCTCTCAAGAGCTGGGCAGAGAAGTCTCCCGGCGGGAGGTGGTACAGAGCCTGCTGGCTCAAGCCGAAAAACTATATCTGGCTTTAGCGGATGGGGACTCGGTCTTTAAGCAATGGCGGGACAGGCTGGCAACACTGGGTAAAAAGGTCCAGGTCAGCTCAGAAGAGGCCACCTATAAAGGTACCGCCGAATCGGTAGCCCCCGACGGCAGCCTGCTCCTGCGCCAGCCCGACGGCAGCCTGCTTAAAATCGTCGCCGGAGACGTTACACTGCGCCAGTAAATAAGCCCTCCCGGAGCCGGTAGTGCCGGCTCCGGGCATACTTTCTCTAATAGCTTAAGCTTCTATCCCCGGCTACCAGCTACTTTTTTTCATCGCTGTCTTTGGGCATAAACATCTTGATCAGGTCTATGGGCAGTGGGAATATCACGGTGCTGTTTTTTTCGGAAGCTATCTCGGTCAGCGTCTGCAGGTAGCGGAGCTGGAGGGTAACCGGCTCCTTGGCGATAACGCCACCGGCTAAAGCCAGCTTCTCCGATGCCTGGTACTCGCCTTCGGCGTGGATTACCTTGGCTCGCCGCTCTCTCTCCGCCTCGGCCTGAGCCGCCATCATACGCCTCATCTGCTCTGGTAGCTCAACCTCTTTTATCTCCACGGTGCTGACCTTCACGCCCCAGGGGTCGGTATGCTCGTCGATTATCTTCTGCAGCATCTGGTTAAGCTTTTCCCTTTGTGCCAGCAGCTCATCGAGCTCGGACTGCCCCAGCACATTTCTCAGCGTGGTCTGGGATATCTGCGAGGTGGCTCTGATGTGGTCTAACACCTTGATTACCGAGGCCTCAGGGTCAACCACCCGGAAATAGATCACGGCGTTTACCCGGACGGTGACGTTATCCTTGGTAATTACCTCCTGTGATGGCACATCCATGGTCACCACGCGCAGGTCCACCCTCTGCATGCTGTCAATAAAGGGGATGATGAAAAACAGCCCCGGCCCCTTGGCTCCCACCAAGCGACCCAGTCGGAAAACAACCCCCCGCTCATACTCCTTGACAATCTTGATTGACATGGGCAGGAGAATGAGCACCACGACAACGATTACGCCGATAAGAATTGGGTTCATCTAGTTACCTCCTTTTTCCTTTTTAGTGACATAAAGTTTCAAGCCGTCGACCCTGGTTATAATAACCTCTTCCCCCCTGGCCGCCCGTCCCCCCTCCGATATCGCTGTCCACCGTTCGCCCTCAACCCGGACCACTCCTTTAGGTTCCAGGGCGATATCAACCTCGGCCGTCCTGCCCACCAGCTCTTCCCGGCCGGCGGAGATCCGGCGGCGGTGGGCCAGGACTGCCCGCTGAACGACGAAGACTATGAAAGCGGCAACAAAGATAGCGATGATAACAATCAACCAAACGTCCATTTTAAAATATAAATTCTCCTCTATTAACCTTTAGCGTTCTTAGGTAGGTTTCTTAGGTTTCCTGGTAACATACAGTGTCAAGCCGTCGACCTTGTTTATAATCACCTCCTCCCCGGGTTTCACCCGGCCCTTCTCCGATACCGCCGTCCAGAGCTCGCCCTTAAAGAAGACCTCCCCCTCGGGGGCTAAGGCTACCCTGACCACGGCCGTCTTGCCAATCAGTTCCTCCCGGCCGGTAGCTGCCTGGCGGCGGTGAGTCCGTACCACTTTCTGGATAACAAAGGCAAAGAACCCGGCAATCAGCAGCACCACCACGGCAATCAGCCAGGGGTCGACGCTGAACAGCGGACTCCCCCGGGGAAACAGAATCAGCGAGCCGATAACCAGTGATATTATACCCCCGGCGGTAAACAAACCGAAGCTGGTAGTGAGCACCTCGCCGATGAACAGGCCGAAGGCGAGCAGGATAAGCAGTATGCCTCCCCACTGGGCATCGAGGACACCCAGGGAGTAGAAAGCAAGGAGCAGGCTGATAGCCCCGGCGATTCCGGGGAAGAACATCCCCGGGTTGTAAATCTCGGCGATAATGCCCAGGCTGCCCACGCTGAGCAGGATATAGGCAATGTTGGGGTCGCTGATGGCATGCAGGAAGTTCTCGATAAAGTTCATATCATCCCTGACCAGCTCGTAGTTGCCGGTGTCGATGGTCACCGTAGCCCCGTTGGACAGGGTAACCTCCCGCCCGTCAATCTGGGCAATCAGGCTCTCCAGGTTATCCGCCCTCAGGTCGATGAGGTTGGTGTTCAGGGCATCGACATCGGTAAAGGACTTGCTCTCGGTGACGGCCAGCTGGGCTTCCTCCATGTTACGCCCCCGCTCCTCGGCGATAGTCTTTATCCACTTCGCCGAAAACTCGGTTATCTTTTTCATCTGGTCTTCCGGTATCTCCTCACCACTCCCCGATACCGGGTGAGCGGCGCCGATGGTGGTCCCCGGCGTCATAGCGGCGATATTGGCCGACAGGGTGATAAAGGTCCCCGCCGAAGCCGCCCAGGCGCCTTTGGGGGCGACATAGACGACCACGGGGACATCGGCGTTCATAATCTTCTGGACAATCCGCTCGGTGGTATCCAGCAGCCCTCCCGGCGTGTCCAGCTCGATGATGCAGACGGTGGCGTTCTCGTCTTCCGCCTGGTCTATACCCCGCTCGATGTAATCGGCAACGATAGGCACGATGGTGCCCTCAACACGCAGGACCTTAACCGTCGGGGCCTGGGCGTGGGCGGTAACGGCTAACAGGGCGCCGGCCACCAGGGTGATAAAGAAGGCGATGCGGAGGCTTTTGAATAAAACTCTAATCATATACCCGTAATCCGTTTAAGAGGGTGCGAATAAGATTATATATTGGTTATACTCCCATTGTAAACAATATTCAGTTGAATAGCCAGCAGAGTAGTGTTAAAATTTACCAGCTATGAAGACGCAGCGGTGCAAAGGAACGCGGGACCTGCCCCCCGGCGATATGGCGGTCTTCCGCCTCATCGAGGGCGTCTTCCGCGACGCCTGCCTCAACTGGGGCTATAAAGAGGTCAGAACGCCCACCCTGGAGTACCTGCACCTGTTCACCTCGGTGGGTACGCTCACTCCGGGTATGCTGGGGCGGGTATATTCCTTTCTGGACTGGGACGGCTGGAGCGGGGAGAGGGTGGTGCTCAGGCCTGACGGCACCATTCCCGTCGTCCGTCTTTATATAGACAGCCTGGAGAAGGAGAAGCTGGCCAAGCTCTTCTATGTGGCTAATACCTTCATCTTCGAGGCCACCGGCGAAAAAACCAGAGAGAGATGGCAGTGCGGGGCGGAGCTTATCGGGGTCAGCTCCCCCTCGGCTGATGTCGAGCTGGTAATGCTGGTGCTGGAGGTTTTGCAGAGGCTTCAGATTGACGGCGTTAAGCTCAAGCTGTCCCACGCCGGTTTAATCAGGGCGCTGCTGGCACGGCTGGGGCTCAGTTCCCAGGAGCAGGCCAGGGTCTTCGACCACATTCTGGACGGTAATACCAAGGAGCTGGCAGAGCTGGGGCTTGACCGGACCGAGTTGGAAACCCTGTCCGCCCTGCTTGACCTTAAGGGTAAATCATCCGGCTTCGTAAAGGGCTTAAAGGCGCTGCTCTCCCCCGATTTAGTCGGCATCCAGACCGGTATTGACGACCTGGTTAGCGTCGCCGGGCTTCTGGAGTCTCTGGGCGCCGATTACCAGATTGACCTGGCTTCGGTTAGGGACTTTGAGTACTATACCGGCGCCATCTTCCAGATTTTCAAAGGAAAGGATAAGATAGGCGGCGGCGGCCGCTATGACGCCCTGATTCCGCTGATGGGGGGTAAGGATACCCCCGCCTCGGGCGTCGCCCTTTACCTAGACCGCCTCATGGGGCTGGTCAAGCCGGAGGCTCTGGCTGAGCCTAAAACACCGGGAATTCTGGTCAGGGCAAAGCCGGGAACAGCTAAAGAGGGCTTTAGCCTGGTTACCCGCCTGCACAAAGCTGGCTACAGGGCGGAGTTCAATCTGGGGGCGCAAAGAAGGGCTGGCTTCGGCTGGACGCTTGATGTTCAGAGCAAAGCGCCCAGATTTATCTTGACTGACCGGGCTAAGAAAAAGTTTGAGGCTCGGACTATTAGTGAGGTTTTAAAGTTATTAAAGCGGTGAGGCACCACCCCATTTTATATCTATTCCCGCCCGCCGCCCTTATATGGTAATAAAGTGAATAAAACAGAAAATATAAAAATAGCTTTACCAAAAGGGCGTCTCTTAGCTGAGACTGCCGCCTGCCTCAAAGAGGCGGGCTGGGGGCTTGACGGCTATAACGCCTCGGCGCGGCTTTACCGGGTTAAGTCCCGGAATTTCCCCCGGCTCTCGGCCAAGATGTTCCACGAGCGGGATATACCCGTTCAGGTAGCCATCGGCAACTACGACCTGGGCATCTGCGGCTCGGACTGGATTGAGGAGCTTATGGTCAAATACCCCAGCAGCGCCCTTATCAGGATAGGAAGCCTGGGATACGCCCGGAGCGCCCTGTATGTGGCCGTCAGCGCCGCTGATGAGATGTCTACGGTGGAGGCGGTACGGCAAAGGTCGGGTGTCGTGCGTATCGCCAGCGAGTACCCCAACCTGGCCGAGCACTTTGCCCTCAACCTGCGCTTGAGGCGGTTCGGTGTCTTTCCCCTCTGGGGGGCGGCGGAAGCCTATCCCCCGGAATGCGCCGATTTAGCCCTGGTCTGCGGCACCAAAGAGGGGCTGGCTGACTGCGGGCTGGCGCCGTTAGCTAAGGTGCTGGCTGTCAGCGCCTGTCTGGTCGCCAACCGTAACAGCTGGGAAGCTAAAGACATGAAAGAGGTGGTGGCTTCCATCTATGATGAGGCAACGGCTCAAGAAGCCGAATCGGAAATCATAACGCCATACTCCGGCAAGCGCCCCCCCGAATCCAAAATCTTCCCCCCCGGTGCTGATGGAGATACGGTTCGCCTGGCTTTGCCCGACGGCCACCAGCAGTCGCCCACCTTTGAGCTTTTGAGCAAAGCGGGCATCGGCCTTGACGACTACCCCTCCCCGACGGGCAACCGCCGCCCCGCCACCGACCTCCCCGGCGTGGCTGTCAAGGTCATAAGGCCGCAGGACATGCCCCTTCAGGTAGCCAGTGGCAACTTTGACCTGGCCATAACCGGCCGGGACTGGTTACGTGAGCACCTCTACCAGTTCCCCGCTAGCCCGGTGAAGGAGCTGCTCGACCTCAGGTCGGGACGGGTTAAAATCGTGGCTGTGGTGAGTAATGATATGCCGGTGGCCGATACTGTCGGCCTGATAAGTTTAAGCGCCGGGCGGACGGCGCCGCTCAGGGTGGCTTCGGAGTATGTCAACATCGCCGATAAGTATGCCCGGGATAACCATCTCGGCTCGTACCGGGTGGTGCCCACCTGGGGGGCTACCGAGGCTTTTCTCCCCGAGGACGCCGACCTGCTCATTGAGAATACCGAGACCGGGCGGACGATAGCCCGCCACAATCTTAAGATTATCGACACCCTTTTCGAGTCTACCGCCTGCCTCATCGGCAGCCGCCGGCGGGTGGCCAGCGCTATCAAGCGGGATAGAATAGGCTCTATCATTCAGGCTTTGCAAACGGGGGTAAACTAAATTGAAAATAATAAACGGTTTCAAGCTGGCAGAAGAGGTACTGTCCCGGCGCGCCTCCACCGAGTTCTACGATAATAGCCTGGAGCCGCAGGTCAGGCAGATAATCGACGAGGTACGCGGCGGGGGAGACGCCGCCCTTTTCGGCTGTACCCTGAAGTTTGACCGGGTAAAGCTCAGTGCGCTGGAGGTGAGTAAAAAACAAATAAAGGATGCCTACGAGCAGCTAGATGAGGAGCTAATATCAGCCCTCAAGCTGGCGGCGGATAGGATAGGCTTTTTCCACCGCAAGCAGAAGGACATGCTGGCTAAACCGGTGGCGGGGCAGTTAATACGCCCGCTGGAGCGAGTCGGTGTCTATGCCCCCGGCGGAACAGCTTCTTATCCCTCGACGGTGCTGATGACGGCGGTGCCGGCTAAGGTAGCCGGCGTTAAGGAGGTCATTCTGGCGACCCCGCCCCGCCCCGATGGCGCCGTTGCCCCGGCGACCCTGGTTGCCGCCGATATCGCCGGCGTTGACCGCATCTTCTCTATAGGCGGCGCTCAGGCTATCGCCGCCCTGGCCTTCGGGACCGAGTCCGTGCCGGCGGTGGACAAGATTTGCGGCCCCGGCAATATCTTCGTCGTTCTGGCCAAGAAGCTGGTCTACGGCGTGGTGGATATTGACGGCCTGCCCGGCCCCAGCGAGGTAATAATCATCGCCGATGAAACCACCAACCCCGCCTTCTGCGCCGCCGACCTTCTGGCTCAGGCGGAGCACGACCCCCTGGCCTCGGCAATATTAATCACCAGCTCAAAGCGTTTGGCTGATGATGTTAATAAGGAAATAGAGCAGCAGCTAAAGGAGCTGGAACGCCGGGCCATCGCTGCCGAATCCCTGCAGAAACAGGGGGTAATCGTGGTGGTGGCTGATATCAAAGAGGCTATAGAGCTGGCTAACCTCTATGCCCCGGAGCACCTCTGCCTGATGGTAAAGGGCGCCGATGCCCTGGTTAAACGGCTGACCAACGCCGGCTGTATCGTTACCGGGGAGAGCGCCACCGTGGTGCTGGGCGATTATGTCTTCGGCCCCAGCCACGTGCTGCCCACCGGGGCGACCGCCCGCTTCGGCTCGCCGCTCAATATTCTTGATTTCGTTAAAATCACCAGTCTGCTCAGGGTTGATAAGGCTACTTTAAAGCAGCTGGGCAAGGCCGCCGCGGCTATCGCCAGGGCGGAAGGTTTCGAAGCTCACGCCCGCGCCGTGGAAAAGAGACTAAAGGCCGATTAACGGTCACTATTGACA
>Ga0315543_1004144_pt1 | contig 12397 bp, 10 predicted proteins | sample SalMarSW160210MG_2_FD_203098 | JGI IMG/M metagenome (GOLD analysis project Ga0315543, IMG submission 203098) | Salt marsh sediment microbial communities from the Plum Island Ecosystem LTER, Massachusetts, United States - Salt Marsh Sediment SW1601-210 ...
AATCGACAGGAGTCTAACATGGCAGATATGAACGAGGAGATACTTGTACTTACCAGCGATAACAGTCGACAGATTGATCAAGCGGCTATTGATGATGGGGTGTCATCCCAGGTCTTAATGGAAAGCGCTGGTCGTAGTGCCGCTGAACTGCTCATGAAAAGTTTCGACGTTAGGCGGGTTGCGATTGCAGTTGGTAGGGGCGGAAATGGGGGAGATGCGTTGGTATTAGCAAGGGTTCTCTATCAACATGGAATTGAGGTGCGTGCATTTGCTTTTTGCTCCCCGGAGGATTTTTCCCCACCCACTGAATTCATGGCGGAACTACTTGAAAAGGTATCACCAGGAACGCTTCGCGTGACAAGCAAAGGGTTATCTTCATTTAGAGAAGCCCTTGCATGGTCTGATTGTGTAGTTGATGGATTGCTTGGCATTGGCGGTGATCGTCCGATTACCGGAAGGTATGCCAAGGCCGTAGAGTTGATTAATGACTCAAAAGCAAAACGAGTTGCGCTCGATCTTCCTTCCGGGCTCTGTGCGGATCAAGGTGAGTCTATTGGTTTGGCATTGCGCGCCGATCTTACCATCGCGATGCATTTTTTGAAACCGGCACATGTCCTTTACCCAGCACGTTCCTACTGCGGCGAAATCAAGCTCGCTACAGTCGATTATCCAGGTAGGGTGTTAAAGGAGACCAAGCCCTTTGCTCGTGTGACTCAGCCCTCTGGTGCGAAGGCATTGCTAACAAGAAGAGAACCAAATGGTCATAAAGGAACGTTTGGCCGAGTGCTGGTCCTTGCCGGATCGCGTGGAATGACCGGAGCAGCAATTCTTTGTTGTCGCGGGGCATTGCGTAGCGGAGCGGGTCTTGTTACCTTGGCCTGCCCGGCAAGCCTCAGCGGGATATTTGAGGCGGCACTCCCTGAGGTGATCGCCCTTCCCTTGCCAGATCAAGATGGGCACCTTATGCCACAGGCGGCCGCAGAAATGGAGCATGCGCTGGACGCTGCTGACGTGCTAGCAATGGGGCCAGGGCTATCACGCTACCCTGAGGTAGGTGAAGTTGTGCTGGAGGTCCTTAAGTATGTACAGATTCCCATTGTTATTGATGCCGATGGTTTGTTCCCGTTGGCTTCACACATGGGCTTGCTGAAACGGGTGGCACGGCGAGCAATCCTAACTCCACATCCAGGTGAGCTTTCTTGGCTAATCGGTCGTTCGGCGGGGGAGATCGATCGAGACCGCGTTGAGGTCGCCCGAACCTTTGCAGGCGAGCATGAAGTAATCACTATTGTTAAAGGTAGGCCAACCTCAATTGGTACCCCGAAGGGTGAAGTATACTTGAATCCAACCGGAAACACGGGCTTGGCCACTGGCGGAAGCGGGGATGTGTTAACCGGGATAGTCGCTGGTTTGCTTGCGGGTGGGGCTTCGCTTGAAGGTGCGGCCATATTGGGAACCTACCTGCACGGTTACACCGCCGATCTACTCGCTCGTGAAACAGCGGAGCGATCAATTCTTCCTAGTGATCTGATCGATGCGCTTCCGCTAGCTATTGCTGAAATAGAGAGGGTTTCTGTGTTCTGAAGCCCTGTTCAGGTTGACAGATCCGTATTTGTTGGGGATAATTGACTACAAAAATAAGGATTGGCTACTGATGATCGGGCATAAGCATAAGATAAGCCTTGTTGACAGTCATGCTCATCTTGACTCATCAGAATATGAGGGCGAGCGAGCGGCGGTGATTGCCCGTGCGTTCACCGCGGGAATCGCGGTAATTACAGTAGGATTAGACCCACTGTCGAGTGAAAAGAACCTTCGGCTTGCTCGACGTCACCGACATTTATGGGCCGCAATAGGTGTGCACCCGCACAACGCGGAGACGCTGAACAAGAAGGTGTTCGATCGCCTGATGAGGCTTTCTCGTAACCAACGCGTGGTTGCGATTGGTGAAATTGGACTGGATTTCTATCGTGATCTTTGTCCCCGCGATGTGCAACGGGTAGCTTTCCGAAATCAAGTAGAGCTATCTCGTAAGCTAGACTTGCCAATTATTGTGCATAATCGAGAAGCTACACGAGACATTCTTTCAATCTTGCGTGAGGTTTCATCATCCTATCGCGGGGTTATGCATTGTTTTTTGGGAGATCGTGCTCTAGCGGATGAATTCCTTGAACTTGGGTTTCACTTGGGAATTGGCGGGTCAATAACATTTGAGAAGAATGGTGCGCTGCGCGAAGTGGTCAAGAAATTACCGCTTGATAAGATCTTGCTTGAGACGGATTGCCCTTATCTTGCGCCTATTCCTTACCGTGGAAAGCGCAATGAACCATGCTATGTTCGTTATGTGGCTGATACCATAGCTGAAGTCAAACAAATCTCCGCTGAAGAGGTGGCAGAAACAACCACTGAAAACGCGGCGACTCTCTTCAATCTGTGGTAAGGATAAGACCGTCTTTCTCATGTAATCATAAGGAGGAGTAGTGAAGCTTTACATTGATACGGCAAATGTGGCTGATATCAAAGAAATGGCTTGGTTGATCGATGGGGTCACAACAAATCCTAGCCTTGTTTCCCGGGAGAAACGACCATTTACCGAGATAATTGCTGAGATCTGTGGCATGGTTGATGGCCCGGTGAGCGCCGAGGTGACCGCCATTGACGCTCCTGGGATGGTTGCCCAGGCGCGTGAGCTTTCCAAGATCGACAAGAACGTTGTGATCAAGATTCCGATGACACTTGCTGGCATGCAAGCAGTAAAAACACTCTCCGGAGAAGCGATACGCACCAATGTTACACTCGCTTTTTCGGCCAATCAGGCGCTACTGGCAGCAAAGAGTGGAGCCAGTTTTGTGTCTCCATTCGTTGGTCGAATTGACGACGTGGGTGGAGATGGCATGGAAGTTGTTTCCCAGATTCTCGATATCTACCAGACGTACGGTTTTTCAACAGAAGTGATTGTCGCAAGCGTACGCCATCCGCGGCATGTAGTTGAGGCTGCTCTTCTTGGCGCTGATATTGCTACGGTTCCCTATGACGTGTTGAAAAAGCTGTTTTGCCATCCACTGACTGATACTGGGATCGAGAGATTTCTCAAAGATTGGGAAGGTGTTCCAAGGTGAAGCTTGGCCGCGAGGAAGCGACACGCGACGCCTACGGAAAAACACTGGCCGAGCTTGGTTATAGTGATGAGAGAATCGTTGTTCTCACCGCTGACCTTGCCGGTTCGACAAAAACTAGCTTTTTCGCCAAGGAGTTCCCTGAACGTTTCTTCAATATGGGGGTTGCCGAAGCGGATATGGTGGGGGCTGCCGCCGGACTTGCCATGGATGGATATAGACCGTTTGTTTCTACGTTTGCCGTGTTTGCCGCCGGCAAGGCCTGGGAGCAGATCAGGCAGGTAATCGCCTATCCTAAGGTCCCGGTAAGGATTGTGGCTACGCATGCCGGAGTCACCGTTGGCGAAGATGGAGCAAGCCATCAGATGCTGGAAGACATAAACAATATGCGCGGCCTGCCCAACATTACAGTCATTGTTCCTTCGGACGCGATAGAGGCGGGAGCGGTAACAAGATGCATCGCAAGCTACGATGATGGGCCGGTTTACGTACGGCTTTCGCGGGCCAAATTCCCACTCGTCAATTCGGAGACTTACAACTTCAAGCTGGGCGAAGCGTCTATTCTTGCCAGCGGTAGCGACATATCCATCTTTGCCTGTGGAATCCTTGTGTCAGTAGCAATTGAGGCACGCGAAGCGCTGATGAAAGAAGGGATCGGCGCAGAAGTGATAAATGTTTCCACAATCAAGCCACTGGATAGCGAGACACTTCTCTGTTCGGCAAAGAAAACGGGCGCTGTAATCACAGCCGAGGAACATCAGATCATAGGTGGACTTGGAAGCGCTGTCTGTGAACTCCTGGCTTTTGAGCTACCTACACGGGTTTTGCGCCTAGGAGTAAGAGATAGGTTTGGTCAATCCGGTGAAGCAGGGGAACTGCTTTCCTACTACGGTCTTGATGTTAATGGGGTTGTTCAAGCAGCACACCAGTTGCTGGGAAACAGTAACGAGTGACGAGTGATGTGTGATGTGTGAGAAACACGGGATTAAGGATTATGGAGCAAGGATTAAGGGAGAGAAGCAAGATAGTCAGGAGAAGAAGAGGACATTAAACAATCTTCCCTCCCCGACCTCGCCCCGTGTAGTAGTAGGATTGAAGTTACTACATGGGGTAAAGGAGGGAATTAAAGGGAGGGGGAGATAAAGATAGTCCAGAGTCGGGAGTCAAGAACCAGTGATGTGTGATGTGTGATGGGTCATGAGTGAAAGGATAGGAGCTGAAAGCTGACCGCTGATAGCTGCTTGCTCAAAGCTGACCGCTGAAAGCTGATGAAGAATAATCACAGGAGCAACAATGATAACCGATCAGTTTCAACAAAAAGCTAACGAGTTGCGTGGAGACGTAATCAAGATGGTTACTCATGCCAACAGCGGGCACCCCGGAGGAGCAATGGGGATGGCCGATGTATTAACCGTTCTTTACTATCGTTACCTGCGACACGACCCAACCAGACCGGACTGGCCCGCGCGCGATCGGTTCTTACTATCAAATGGTCACACCTGTCCACTCCTTTATGCTATCCTTGCCGACCACGGCTATTTCGCGCGTGAAGAGCTGTGGCAGCTTCGCAGGCTTGGAGCGTTATTACAGGGACACCCCTCTACGGCGTGGAATATTCCCGGGGTTGAGATGTCCAGTGGCTCCCTTGGAAACGGGCTTTCTGTGGCAATTGGAATGGCGCTTGGCGCGCGGCTGGACAAGCGAGATTCTCGCGTTTATTGTTCGATTTCCGATGCGGAATGTCAGGAGGGGCAGCCATGGGAAGCAGCTACTGCCGCTTCTCACTACCGGTTGGGTCATCTCTGCGCTATCCTTGACTGGAACGGTTGCCAGATCGACGGTCATACCCATCGGGTGATGGATGTAGGGGATCTTGCCGGGAAATTTCGTGCCTTCGGTTGGAATGTGCATGAGATCGATGGGCATAACTATGCCGAGATTATTACCGCCTTTGACGCCTTTGCCGCTCAGAGCGACCCCGAACGCCCTACACTTGTGGCCGCGCATAATATCCTTGGCAAAGGGGTTTCATTCATGGAAGACGACCCACGCTGGCATCATGGTGCGCTATCCAAGGAGCAGCTAACCCAGGCCCTAACTGAACTTGGCTGTGAGCTTGACTAGCTAGGGTCGCAGGTCATTGATCACCTGGATGCTTAACAAGGGTTAGCGAATGATCGACCGATTGTGTTTACACTTGACATGGACTGCGATTCTGTGATATTATGCTACCGATTTGAATTTGCTTGTGCGAGTGTTGTATGTTTGGTTTGAAGATGAGCCAGGCAAGCGCTGCTTGCCTGAAGATGTGTTATTGTAGTAGAGTAGTAGAAAGTTTCGATGAGCCAGGTCTACATCTAGCTTACCGGAGCGGTGAAAAAAGTGTCTTTGGCATAGGGGGTGGTGAAAAGATCTAGAATCCGGAGTATGTGCAAGCCAGGAGGTCAACTAGCTTGAGCAGAAATAACTGGCGGAGAAAATTAAATCTAACTATACATAGATCGAGATTTGAATGAAGGAGGTAAGACCTTGAAAAAGCGATATGTAATAGGAAGCGTCATTGCGATCTTGATTATGGCTTTCTTTGCCATGTCTGCTCTAGCTTCCGCGAACTCAGAGGTATGGCTGTCAAAGGACAGCACAGGCTACCCTAAAGCCACCGAGATTCAAGAAGGAGATACGGTGTGGGTCGTGGTTAAGGACTCCAGCCGTGGGGACACAGATCAATTGGATAGGATCTATACCCAGATCCTTCTCTATGACGTAAAGACCGGCGCTTACCTGAATTGGGACAACGATGGCTCTACCCTTATCGACCGCAATTTCCTGCTAGAGACGGCGCCAAATAGTGGCCTTTTCATCAGCAACGAGGCGTTTAAGATCGGCGGGCGTAATGACGGAGGAACTCATAGCAACGTCTGGACACATACCCCGGGCGATCTGTCCGGTGGAAACTGGCTTTATTACGAGACCACTCCGGGTACTCCAACTACAATTACCCGCGCTGCTGTTGAAACCGCTTATAATCCTGCATCACCCACTGAAGGCGACGGCCGCGTAGAAAACATGGACACGCTGATGTTGATGTACATCGACCCTGATGACTCACAGGATATCAGCACAAGCCTGATCAAGATCGAAGATACAGAATCTACGGTAACGTGGCCGCTGGGAAATCCTACCAATGCCACAAAGCCGGTAACGGTTAGGATTACGGACCTGGATGAGAACCTAACCTGCGAGATTGAAAAGGTGCCCGTGTTCTTCGCCATCAACCCTGGGGCAACTGTGCAAACAAATACATTCTGCCTGTTTAATCGAGAGAAGGTCCTTCGCTGGTACAATATCTATATGGCAGGTGGTACAGTTGCAGCTACTTCTGAGCTCCTTAGTACGAGCCTGAAAAATCTTAAGGCGCTCGACGGTGTCAATTACGGTACGTTACCTACCACCCTGTGGGCGGGGCTGGCGGTGGAGACCGGTGTAGGCACCGGTGTGTTTGAATTTACCATCGAAGACCTATCAACGGGCTTCCCCACCAACGACGGCGGGACAGCAACATATCATAGCTTTAGTACTAACGACGTAATCGTTGCCTATTACCTTGACCCCAACGATTTTGACGACTTCCAGCTTGCATCCTGCTATGTTGACAAGGCAGACATAAACCCGGTGTGGTTTAAGGGTACCGATAGCAACGGAGAATACAGCCTGGGCAAGGATGACTTGCAAATAGGAGTAGAAGATCTGGACGCGAGTACGCCGTGCTGTCCGGATACATTGACTGTTCATATCTGTGACCCGCACGGTGAAGACGATTCTGAGTCGTTAGAGCTGACAGAAGTGGGCGTTGCTTCCAGCCAGTTTGATGGTACAATGGAGCTTCGTCCTGTGTGGGATGCCCTTGGCACCACTGCTACGTCCGGTTACCAGCTCGTAATCGACAACAACAAGTTTGAAGCGTTTAATGAGGATAGTATCTACGTGCGCTATAATGGCGCATCCGACCATAAAGTGAGCTTTGACCTGGTAAAGGTCAGCGACACCCAGGTATTTGATGGGGATACCCTTAACCTGACCTTTGTGGATGCAAGTGGAAATCCTGTTTCTTTCTATCAGAGTGATGAAATTGCCTACATCAAGGTGGTCGATCCCGATCAGAACGAAAACTCTGTGCGCGCGGAGACCATCAAGAGCTACTGGGATAAAGGCCTAAATAAGCCATTTGGTCCAGGGTTTACCACTAATCCTTATGTAGCAGCAACTGGGAATTGGAACATATCCGCTCCCGGAGCGCAGGAAGTATTTGGTTCCGTTGTCGCGAACAGTTCTCCCGCGAAGATCTACCTGTGGAATCCGACGAATGGCGAGTGGCATGCGGTGGAGCTTTTGGAGACAGGGGTAAACACCGGTGTCTTTATGAGCAAGGCCGGTGTTCCACTCTACCAAACCTGTGTCAGTGATTGTGCCACTTTTGCTGAGGACAAGGACACAGTGCTGGCCTTCTATCAGGATCCATCCAACCATTCGGATATCGCTATTGCCGAGATCAAGGTCGATAACAACGCCTCACGGACGACCTTTGTTGACAAAGACGGCAACTCGGTCAGTGGGTACAAGGATACGGACAGCGCCTACGTACTTGTCAAAGATCGACTTCACGCTAGCGATACAATCCTGGTGGACGCGATAACGATTGACAAAACCGGAACAAAATACAGTCTTACTCCATTTAGCGTTACGGATTACACCTTTATTACCGGTGCAATCTCATTAACCGCCCTAGGTGGCGAGACGATCACTGCGACCTATATTGATCCGGATGACACGGATGATACCAGCTCTGATTCGATTGGTGTTGAGAAAACGGTGTATCCCGCGGCAACAGCAACCTTTGTTAACTCTGCTGGTACTGCCGTTACAGAGTACACCGAAGGCGACTCAGCCTACGTTAAGGTTGTCGATCAGAGTCACGGTAGTGACACAACGCTGACCAACGCATTAACGATTAATCAAGGCGTGGGTACGTTCACTCTTACAAAGCCTGTTGGTGGAGATAACTACACCTTCTTTAGCGGGGCGATCAGTTTGACCGGTTTAGTTGATGTGACGATCATTGCGACCTATACTGATCCGGCTGATTCAACAAGGACAGCCACAGATTCAATTCCCGTTAACTCTGCCGAGTTTGAGCTTGACTCCGTAACTGTGTTGCCGAACCCGCTTGTGACCGAGGTTGCCTTCTCGATTAATGGAGGTACGGGCTTCCCAGACACGTTCTTGGTTACGGTCTATGATCTGGCTCACCACGAAGTGTGGAGGAGTGAGCAATCGAGCGTCACAGAGATCACCTGGGATGGCGGTGATTTAGCCAATGGTCCTTACATTTACGTGGTTGTGATAACCAGTTCGGACCTACAAACACCTTATACCAAAAAGGGTATGGTGTTCATTAACCGGTAGGTGAATAAGAGGGTTCTCCAGGGGTATGAAAGCCCCTGGATGCCCTCATTCATGAAAAACCTTAATTTGAGGAGGTAAAAACGACGATGAAACGAGTGATAGTTATAAGTCTTGCGCTTATCATGGTCATCTCTGCCATTGCCTGGGCTGACACTGGAACAGGAGCCTTTGCGGCGTCTAAAGACGGTGTTGGAGCACGGGCGCTTGCCATGGGGGGTGCATTTGTCGCTATTGCGAATAACGCTACGGCGATGCATTGGAACCCAGCAGGGCTGGCACAGGTGAACGACACTCGGCTTACCGGGATGACCACCGACCTATCAGGATCTGGATGGATTACGCATAATCTGCTTGCCGCCACAACCATGTTTAGCAACATCGGTATTGGGCTTGGTTGGGATAACGTGAGCACATCCTATGTTGATGAAGATTGGCCGACCGGGAAGACAGCGATAACCTGGGATGAGTCGGTCATTATTGGCTCGGTAGCTATGGGCATTACAGACGGCGTCTATGCAGGGGTCAATGTGAAGTATTACATGGCCAAGGATAACAACGCACAATCTGCCAAAGGTTTTGGTTTTGATCTTGGTATGTTGTTCGATCTAGGCGACATGTTTAGCTTCGGTATAAACGCAGCTGATATTGGTGGAAGTTCCATTAAATGGGATGACAACAAAGAAGAGACGGTTACCGCTCTGTATAAATTTGGCGGGGCGCTAAAGCTTCTTGATGGCAACTGGATCGTTACTGGAGATGTTGACTTTCTTGGCAACAATTTCAAGATGGGAGACATCCACTTTGGAACAGAGGTTCAAATAATTGATGAGTTTGCGTTGCGCGGTGGCGTGCTCGTTCCTGCTTCGCTCTACGACGATACAGTGCAGAGTTTCTGCTTTACCGTTGGCGCGGGCGTGAACGTGGCTGGTCTGTATGTGGATGTGGCCTACCTGTTGCAGGATCTGGGTTCGAGCGTTGGTGGTAATACGCTTTACCTATCGGCTGAGTTCTCGTTCGGTGACCTCCTGGGCGTGGGCGAAGGCGGAGAAACACTGAGTTACGGGTTCTAGGTTCTAGATTTGATTTGTGTAAAAGTGAGCGGGAGGGGTAAACCCCTCCCGCTTTTCTAATGCCGAGCGTGGTTGTTACCTTTGGAGCACTTGCTAGTGGATCACTCGTTGCCTGGTTGTGGCTTATACTAGCGCGAGGGCGGTTCTGGTGCACAGATCAGGAACTAAGTGTGTTGTCCACGACGGCAAATGAGAGCAATAAGTGGCCCTCGATCAGTGTCATCGTTCCTGCGCGCAACGAAGCGGATCTTCTCCCCATTACACTACCTACTCTTCTTACACAGGACTATCCGGGTCAGTTTCATGTGTACCTGGTTGATGACAGGAGCTCGGACGGAACCAGCAATGTTGCGGCGCAATCTGCTTGCGAGTGCAATGCAACCGATCGACTTACTATTTGTCCGGGTAAGGTCTTGCCGCCAGGTTGGAAAGGAAAGGTATGGGCAATGCGACAGGGGATATTGTGTAGCGAGCAGAGCCAATCTGAATACCTGTTGCTTACCGATGCTGATATCGTGTATTCACCTGGGGTCTTACGTGCCATTGTTGGTAAATTGTATGGTGGTCGGCTTGAGCTGGTGTCACTGATGGCAAAGCTACATGTAGTAAGCGCTTGGGATCGGTTGTTGCTTCCCGCTTTCGTTTATTTCTTTTCCAAGCTTTATCCATTCCGTTTTGTGAATAATCCGCAAAAGGCCACTGCGGGGGCGGCTGGTGGTTGTGTGCTCGTACGTAGAAAAGCACTTCAAAATGCAGGTGGATTGAAGCAAATCGCTGGCGAGATCATCGACGACTGCGCACTTGCCAAGCTCATAAAAGGGAGCGGTGGACGTATATGGATAGGGATGACGGGTGATGTGAATAGCATTAGGGTGTACGAGAGCTTGACCAACATCTGGAATACGGTAGCGCGGACAGCGTTTGATCAGTTGGGCTACTCCGTAACCGTGCTTCTTGGTACGGTGTTAGGAATGCTGTTTGTCTACTTGGTACCACTTGTGGGTTCGATCATTGGCGCGATCGCGGTTGCTATGCTTGGCTTAAGTACTGTGAGTTTGTGGCTGCTATCAGTTTCCTTTTTTGCTTGGGCCCTTATGTCTGTGAGCTATTTGCCGATTCTGCGGCGCTACAGGGTTTCGTATCTATTCGCGCTCCTTTTACCAATAAGTGCGATGCTATATACAGGTATGACTATCTCATCAGCGTTGCGTTACTGGCAAGGACGTGGCGGGGAGTGGAAAGGACGAACCTACGAGAGAGCCTTCCGGAGACGCTCAGGTTAAGATGGTTTGTACAGGCGGGTTAAAACCTGCCCGTACAGCTTTTTCTACACCTTCTTGTTCAATACCGTTGCCAGCTCCACGTAGTCAGCTATGAGCTTGCCTGGCCAAGTATCTTCAGGGAGTCGGGTGATGATGAATTTTGCTTCTATCTGTCTGCCAATCTGTTGCTCTTCAGTATGTTCCAACTCAATTGGTGCGTCTCTGTCCAATACCTATCTCTTTCTCTTCGGTTCCTGTCTACGATGTCATTTGTTTCCTTTCCACGGTTTACCGGGAAGGCAGGCCACGAGTTTACGGCGGACGTAGTCAGCCGCGCTCTCGAAGTCCCATTCAATTCCAGAGACAAGTAGCGTTTCGATGTCTGCAGCGAACGTTGGGTCTGCAAGTTTAACGTGCAGGTTTTTCTCAAACTCGGCGCGTGTAATACTTGGACCGTCGTGCGCCATATAGCGCTGGAAACACTGGATCACACGAGCTGCATCAACTACCGCGCCACGGGTCCAGGGCAGCGCGCGTGGCATCGAGCACTGTGCCAATTGGTCCAGGTGACACCTGTACAAGGTCGATATCTTCCGAGTACCGCGCGGCAGGTTTGAGGTGAAGCTTGTACAGCGCCGTTCCGCCGCGGAGCGCAAGCGTGCGTTGCACCTCTATTTGGCTGAACATTTCGACCATAGCCCGCGTGATGATTAGATCCTGCTCGACCTGAAGCTCCTGAATCCACGGCACTTGGACGCGCCACTCGGTTATGAAATCTCTCGGGATCACAGATCGGACTCCACTTCGGCATTGATGACAAGCTTCCAGCGGCTGCTACGTGTAAGGCCTTTCTCTCCCTGCTTTGCATCCAGTGGCACGTACTCCCGGGCAACATTAGCGACGTGCTTGGCAAGCGGTTCGGTGAGGGCACGCGCGCCGGCCATCTCGAGTAAGTACCCTAGCCGCTGGGCCCACGGAACTGGCGACAACGAGGCAACACTCGCGAGCTCCTCATCCTTCAAGCTCTCTGCGAGCTCGACGAGCACCATCGTGACATTGTCGAAGCCACCGCAATAGTGAACATAGCCAACGAGATCAAACGCCGTCGCCTCCGCACTCGATACAAGTATATATCCTCTCGGTGTGTTCTTCGTGAGGGTAGGGATCTTGCTGATGTTATGTCTGGCAACAAACTGGATCCGCACTTTGCCACATCGAATTCGCGGCCGATTCAATGCGACAACAACCTGGAACACTTGCGGGCGCTGGTGGGCAGCTCCGTGGAATTCGGCTGCGCTGAGAAGACTTACGTAATAGTTCAGGCTGAGGTGCTCCATAAGGTAGGGGATGAACTGCTCCGGTGGCAGACATGCAAGGGACCGGTACTCAGGCGGTACCACAACATGGAACCCCCGATGGGGTGTCGCGATAGCTCCTTTCTTGCGGAGGCGTCGGATAGCCGTGCGAGCAGCAACGATCGAAATGT
>Ga0315543_1004145_pt1 | contig 12397 bp, 14 predicted proteins | sample SalMarSW160210MG_2_FD_203098 | JGI IMG/M metagenome (GOLD analysis project Ga0315543, IMG submission 203098) | Salt marsh sediment microbial communities from the Plum Island Ecosystem LTER, Massachusetts, United States - Salt Marsh Sediment SW1601-210 ...
CACCTCGATGGGCACCGGCTGCAGGGCCGAGACTCGCTGAGGCCAGCGGATGGTCAGCGCTAGCGGCGGGATAGGGGTGGCGGTTGGGGTGGGGAATGGCGTCGGCGTGGGTGACGGCGTGAGCGTGGGCGTGGGGGTCGGAGGAGGTGTGGCCGGCGTGCAGGCCGCCAGCAGCGCCAGAAAGATGCATAGTTGCAGACTATAGATTGCAGATTGCAGACTTCTTGGGAGGCAGGGTTTACGTAGCATATTCGTTTTAACCCTCTCGCGTAGACGTCGTCTGTCTGCCCGTCAACCGCTGCATCAAAAAGTCCTCAAAGGCCGGTAGGTCCTTCCAATCCACTGCACAGTTGATCATCCTGGCGTTATTGTCAACTACGGTGTAGCCATCGTCGGTGACCCGGATACCCAGCCTCTCCATCACAAGAAGTTCCTCAGAGAAAGCAAGGTAAATGGCTACTGTGTCAAAAAGCGTCGAACTTCTTGTTTCAGTGTCAAGCTCCCGCGCCCATCCGGCGTTCTCTATCCAGATTTGGTAATTTTCGATCAGCGCCTGAACAAGCGGCGCCTCACAGTCACACACCGCGCGGTACTTTTCCCCCTCAAGTTGAACAAGACCACATGTGTCAAGCGGTGTAATGGTCATGTCCCATGGCGCTGCGAAGACCTTTTGACAGTCTTTTGGGTAAGCGCGGACGTTGTACTCGGCGCTAACCTTCTCGCTGCCGCCATACCCCCGCCGAATGCTGCCGTGCATGCCGACGAATCTGGCCCGCTCGGCAATTCTCGGCTCACGTTCAAGAGCGGCGCTAACGTTTGGCACAGGACCGATGCAAATGAGCGTGATGGGCTCAGACGAATCCATAATGGTATCAATCAAGGCACCGACGCCATCCTCGTGGACCGGGCCGGGATAACCCGATAGTTCATATCCTCTCACCCAGGGCGCTTGAGTGGCAGGGGCGTTTCCAAGGGGAACCCCTATGCCAACAGATATGTCTGTCCGTCCGCCAATCTCCAGCATCTTGGCTACGATTTTAGCGCGGTACGTAGTGTCCCCAGTATCGGTCACAACCAGCCTGACGTCAAGCTCGGGCGACTTGAGCATCATGGCCAATGCCCACGTATCGTCAATATCGGTCCCGATGTCCGTGTCGAGAACGACGGGGATCTTTTTATGTGCATTTGAGATTCTGACGTCCATAATGATACCTCCTTAACAAGCTCAGAGTTCTCTCGGAAAAGGGTAGTAGTCCAACCGTGTTGGGCGTTGTTTGGCCCAGGATAGCCAGTGCGATTGGCCTGCTGCCCGTCAAGAAGTTCCTTGCTCGACTTTCCGGGAAATCTCGCTCGATCGGCTCAGCCGCATGCCGGTTAACGTTCAGCGGCCCTGCTTGGCAGCGGTTTCTCCGGCCAATAGTGTCTCCACCGCCTGGCGGGTGGGCAAAGAGGGTTGGGCACCCAGCTTGGTGGTAGCCAGGGCACCGGCTGCGTTCCCCCAACGCACCGCCTCGGCCGGCGATCGGCCCTCGGCCAGGGCCACGGCGAAGCCGCCCACGAAAGCATCGCCCGCGGCCGTGGTGTCCACCGGCGTCACGTCGAAGGCGGGGAAGAGTTCTGTCCCCCCTGCTCGCGCCAGCAGTGCGCCCCGTTCGCCCAGGGTCAGAATCACTGTGCCCACGCCCGACTCCCTCAGCGCCACGGCCGCTGCCCCGGCTTCGGCCTGGTCTCCCACGGGCATACCAGTCAAGAGCGCCGTCTCGCTCTCGTTGGGGATAAGCACGTCCACCAGCGATAGCAACGCAGCAGACAGTGGGCGGGCGGGGGCCGGGTTGAGAACGACCGTCACCCCATGAGCGCGGGCCACCTCAGCGGCCCGGGTCACAGTTTCCAGCGGACTCTCCAGTTGCAGCAGCAATGCGGCGGCGGCGGCGATAGCGGCTTCGGCAGTGTCCACATCGGCGGGGGAGAGGCGCACATTGGCCCCGGAGGCGACGACGATGCTGTTTTGCCCGGTGTCGTCCACCACGATAAGTGCCACGCCGGTGGCGGCCTCCGGGTCCTGGGTCACAAAGGTGTGACCCACGCCAGCAGCAGCCAGGTTGTCGAGCAGCGGGCCGGCGAAGGCGTCGCGCCCAACCCGCCCGACCATCGAGACCTGGGCCCCCAGCCGGGCGGCGGCCACCGCCTGGTTGGCGCCTTTGCCGCCGGGTACAGTGTGAAAGTCGCCGCCGATGATCGTCTCTCCAGGCTGAGGGATGCGCGGCGCGCGGGCGACCAGGTCCATATTCAGGCTACCGACGACGGTCACGTGTGCAGCCATACATCTTATCCTTTCACCCTGCATGTGCTTACACACTATCACAGAATAGAGAAGGTGTCAAGAAGACTTGCCTGACACTTCTGCTTCCCTGGTGATTACCCATCCCCCGGCAGCCACAACGCTGGACAACCGCCCCAAAGTAGAGTATACTTGAACCATATCTGTTACCTACGGAGGAACTATGAGCAAAGATTTTCCCGGCCGGGGCACAGTGGCGCTCCTCAGAACCAGCCCGGAGACGGTGCTGGAAGACTACCCCCGACTGATGGAACTGGCGGGCTTCCGGGAAGCCTTGCCCCAGGACAAAGAGACCATCCTCAAAATCAACATCTCCTGGCAGACCTGGTACCCGGCCTGCTCGACCGCTCCCTGGCAACTGGAGGGGGTGATCCGGGCGCTGCAGGCCGCTGGCTACCAGAACCTGATCGCTGGCCACAACGACACCGTCGTCGTGGATGCCCACGTGGGCGAGAGGAACAACAAACACAAGTACGTCGTCGAAAAATACGGCCTGCGCAATGTCCACCTCTTCGAGCCACAGTACAACTGGGTGCGCTACGAGCCTAAACAGCCTTTCCTGGTACTGGACCAGGTCTACCCTGAGGGAGTATACATCCCCGAGTTCCTCGTCGGACGCAACATCATCCAGTTGCCAACGATAAAGACTCATGTCTTCACAGTCATCACCGGAGCGATGAAGAATGCCTTTGGTGGATTGCTGGGCCGGAAGCGCCACTGGACACATTCGGTCATCCATGAGACACTGGTGGATCTCCTGATGATCCAGCAGGACATCCACCCCGGGCTCTTCGCGGTGATGGACGGCACTTTTGCCGGCGACGGCCCCGGCCCTCGTGCCATGCGCTGGCACGAGAAGGACGTCATCCTGGCCTCCGCCGACCAGGTGGCGATTGACGCCATCTCCGCCAGGTTGCAGGGGTTCGATCCCCTCTCCATCCCCTTCATCCGCATCGCGCACGAGATGGGTCTGGGCGTGGGCGACCCGGGACAAATCGAGATTGTAGGCGAGGAGCGGGATTGGGTGATGGCTCAGAACTACCACTTCGTTCAGGAAGACACCTTCGCCAGCCGGGGGCAGAAACTGATCTACCACGGCTTTCTCCACCCGCTGGAGCCGCTGCTGCTGCGGACGCCGTTGGTGCCCTGGTCCTACTTTGCCAGCAACTTCTACCACAACGTCTACTGGTACCCTTTCGTGGGGCGCAAACGAGTGGAAGCGGCGCTGGAGACCAGGTGGGGTCGCCTGTTCACCGAATACGGGGCCGAGGCCGGGTTGCGCGGCGCCGTGATGCCGGGGATGGAACCGGAGACAGTCGCCATCGCCGCCGCTGGTCTGGGCCTTTTGGCGGCGGGACTAATTGGCTCGGCGCTGTGGCTCTGCCGCTGGCACAGGCGCGGTGAGGGATGATGAAACTGGCTGAACTGGGCACGCTGTTCGGGGGACTGCGTGCGGCGATCACCGTTGCCGATGAAGCGTATCGCATTGTCTTTATGAATGACCTGGCCATCGAGCACTACGCCACCCGGGGGGGCGAAGCGCTGGTTGGCACCAATCTGCTGGATTGCCACAACGCCAAGTCGCAAGCCCAGATCCGCCAGATGTGCGCCCGCTACTGCGCCGGCGACCTGACTCCCACCCGCTATCACGAGGACAAGGGAGATAGTCTTGGAGAAAGCATCATCCTCGTTCCACTGGTAGTCGAGGGACAGTTTCGCGGTATTGCGGAACTGATGTGGGACGAGCGCCCGGAACTGGTATTCGAGAAGTAGAGCAGAGCAGCATCACGCAACACACATTACGCACCAAGGAGGTTCCAATGCATCGCGTTCGCAACTTCGTCTCTGAGCGTATCGCCACCGTTCCCCCGTCTGGCATCCGTCGCTTCTTCGACATCGCCGCCACGATGGAGGGCGTCGTCAGCCTGGGGATAGGCGAGCCTGACTTCGTCACCCCTGAGCCCATCGTGCAGGCCGGCATTGAGGCGCTGAAGCGGGGGGAGACCCACTACTCCTCCAACTCCGGCCTGATGGAACTCCGCCGCGCCATCGCCGAGCACCTGGACCGGCTTTACGGCCAGACCTATAACCCGGCCAGCGAGATCCTGGTCACCGTCGGCGTCTCCGAGGCGCTCTACCTGGTCTTCGCCGCCACGCTCGACCCTGGTGACGAGGTTATCGTCCCCGAGCCCTGTTTTGTCTCCTACGCGCCGGAGGTCGTCTTCGCCGGGGGCACACCGGTCATTGTGCCGGCTACGGTCGAGAATGACTTCCAGGTCACGGCCGGGGACATCGCTGCCGCCGTCACTCCCCGCACCAAAGCGCTGCTCATCGGCTACCCAAACAACCCCACCGGCGCGGTGATGAGCCGCGAGCGTCTCAACGAGATCGCCGCTGTCGCCAAGCAGCACGACTTGCTGGTCATCTCCGATGAGATCTACGACCGGCTGGTCTACGGCGCGGAGCACGTCTGCTTCCCCAGCCTGCCAGGGATGTACAGCCGCACGGCGTTGTTGCAGGGCTTCTCCAAGGCTTACGCTATGACCGGCTGGCGCATTGGGTACATCGCCGCCCCGGCCGAGATTCTGGGCATGATGCGCAAGGTGCACCAGTACACGATTATGTGTGCGCCGACCGTCAGCCAGTACGCGGCGCTGGCGGCGCTGCGCGAAGGGGAGCCCTACGTGCAGGAGATGGCCGCCGAATACGACCGCCGCCGCCGTCTCATCGTGGACGGGCTGAACGAGATTGGCCTGAAGTGCTTCGAGCCGCAGGGCGCGTTCTACGCCTTCCCTTCCGTCGAGATCACGGGGATGGACGAGAACGAGTTCGCCGAGACGCTGCTGCACGAGGAGCGGGTGGCGGTGGTGCCGGGCAGTGCCTTTGGGGAGGCCGGGCGGGGCTACGTGCGCTGCTCCTATGCCACCGCCTACGAGAAGATCGAGGAGGCGCTGGAGCGACTGCAGCGGTTTGTGAGAAGGCATGGTTGAGTGTGGGAGTGTGGGAATGAGGGGATGATTCACATAATCCGGGAACCCGCTACGCCGGAGCAAGTCGCCGAAATGTCAGAAACCTTCGGAAGACTACTCATCAAGCTGGCTGTGGACGTGCGGAAAGGCATCCTGGCTGGCGGTGGAGAGTTGCACGCCGATTGCGAACAGGTTCTCCTGAAGGATGGAAGCCGACAGGAAGAGATCTGGGGGGCAGACTGGTATCCCAATACCGGTGAAGTGGGACTGGAGGCGCTGATTAACATCCGCCCCCGGCAGCAGAACTACGGGATGGAAATCCAGGATCCAGACCTACGGGTACAGGTGGAAGTCATCGTGCGGCGGCTCATGGAGGCACAGGAATGAGCCAGTCGTCCTTACGGGAACGGTATCAACAGATGGCCTGGCCCCAGCAGTTGGGGAACCTGGCCTCCACCCTGGCCCGAGTCTCATCCCGTTGTTCCCGTCCCGAGTACGATCCCCTGGTCGCCAACCTTCTAAGAGAGGCTGCCCTGCTGATTGAGTGGAGTGCTCCCCATACCCCTCCGACGGCCCATCCGGACCTGGCGGCAATGCAGCGGGAGGTCGTGGCCTGGCGGGAGAACTGGCCGCTGGATCAGGCCCGCCCGCTCCTGGCCCTGCGGGCCCGGCAAATGTCCGAAGCACTGCTGCGTGTGGCTGGCCTGGGCGTCCCGCCACCCCACACGGAACACCCAGTGAGCAGTATGTAAGCAAACTGTCTGCCACGGGACATTGAGCGGGGGTGAACAGCAGATGCTGGCTGTTGGCAGGGCGCTTATGAGCGGAAGAAAATTGATGCTCCTGGATGAGCCTTCCATGGGATTGACCCCTCTGCTGATGGCGGACGTATTCAAAGTGCTGAAGGAAATCAACCAGGAGGGAACAACGATTCTTCTCGTGGAGCAGAACGCCCGTATGGCACTTCAGTTCGCGCAGCGGGGCTACGTGCTGGAGAACGGCAACCTTGTGCTTGAGGGACCCTCTGAGGAACTGGCCGCCAACCCGGAGGTCAAGAAGGCTTACCTGGGCGGGTGAGTCGCCAGGAAGATGCAAGAGGCAGGATGCGGGATGCATGATGCAGGATGCAGGATGCAAGAGATGGCCCCCTCGTTTTGGGCGCAGGGGGCTTTTGCATCCGTTAATCCTGCCAATCCGTGTTCTTGAGGAGCAAGCGTGGCACTGGACGACGTTCTGACCTGGGCGGAGATAGACCTGGACGCCATTGCCTCCAACGCCGCTGGTCTGAAAGCCCACGCCGGGGGGAAAGCGGAGTTGATGGTCGCCGTCAAGGCCAACGGATACGGCCACGGAGCGGTGCCGGTAGCGCGGGCGGCGATGGAGGGCGGCGCCACGCGTCTGGCGGTGCATCGCACCCTGGAAGGCGTGCAACTGCGTCAAGCGGGCATCGCCGCCCCCATCCTCATTATGGGCTACACCTTGCCCGCCGAATCGGGGCGCGTCGCGCGCTGGGGCCTGACCCCGACGGTTAACGGCAAGTCCCAGGCTGAGGCACTGTCGGCGGCGGCAGTGGCCGGAGGCAAACCGCTGCCTGTCCACGTCAAAGTGGACACTGGTATGGGCCGCTACGGTCTCCTGCCTGACGAGGTGCTGGATTTCGTGCGCTATCTGAGCCAGTTGCCGGGCCTGGTGTTGGAGGGGTTGTACACTCACCACGCCGTAGCCGACCTGGCCGACAAGACTTTCACCCGCCGCCAGTTTGGCATCTACAGCGATGTGGTGAAACGATTGAAGGCGGCGGGCTTCACCTTCCCTCTCAAGCACGTGGCCAACAGCGCCACCACGCTCGACCTGCCGGAGATGGCGCTGGACATGGTGCGCTGCGGCATTGCCTTGTATGGATTGCGTCCCTCGGACGAGGTGGAGCCGGCCATTCCCCTGCGCCCGGCCCTGACCCTCAAGAGCCGCGTGGCCCGCGTGCGCACGTTGCCCGCCGGGGCCAGCATCAGTTACGGCCGGACGTATATCACCGGCAAGCCCGCGCGCGTAGCGCTCATCCCCGTCGGTTACGGCGATGGCTACCATCGCATCCTCTCCAACCGGGGCGCGGTGCTGATCCAGGGGCGGCGGGCGCCCATCGTCGGGCGCGTGTGTATGGACCAGTTCGTCGTAGACGTCAGCCACATGCCAGCCGTCAAATTGCACGACGAGGTAGTGCTGATAGGGCAGCAAGGGAAGGGACATATTCCGGCCGAGGAGGTCGCACGCTGGGCCGGGACGATCAACTACGAGGTGACCACCAGCCTGCTGCCACGAGTCGTGCGCATCTATCTGAGGGGAGGAAAGGAAGTAGAGCGGACATCCCTGTGAGGCCCCCTGCTCCGCCACGTTGTGACGTGTTCGTGTTGTGGCGCAGAGCGCGAAATGGGATATAATTCAGGGGGGAGGAGGCATAGCTATGGAACGAATCGTGTGTAATCCTAACATTCTAGGGGGCAAACCCATCATTCGCGGCACGCGCGTCTCCGTCCAGTTTCTTCTAGAACTTCTCGGCGCCGGGATGTCCATCTCCGAGATCCTTGAAGAGTATTCACACCTGGAGCGAGAAGACATACTGGCGGTCATTCGCTACGCGGCCCAGACCGTTGCAAGCGAATATGATCCTCTATCTTTTTCTCGATGAATCGGGTAATTTCGACTTCTCACCCACTGGCACCCGCTACCTGGTGCTTACTGGCCTGGTGACTCGCGATGTGATGCCAGCCGTTGTTGCGTTGCATCGATTTAAGCACGAGGTCATCACACAGGGCGAGAACCTGGAGTATTTCCACGCCACCGAGGATCGGCAATGGGTGCGCGACGGGGTATTCGGCATCATCGGTGCCTGTGACCATCTCGCGGTGCACACAGTCATCATTGAGAAAGCCAGGCTCGATCCGGCGCTGTACGATACGCGCAGGTTCTACCCTTTCGCTTGCCGACATTTGTTCGCTGATACCTTTGCCCATGAGCACCCTACTTCGTTCGACCGCGTCATCGTCTTTATGGACAACATCCCTGTACGCCGGGTACGTCGGGCGACTCTCAAGGGCATCAAGGAGAACCTCAAAGGCTATCTCGCTCCTAGTCAGCACTACGATATCCTGATGCATGCTTCCAAGTCTCATCCTTACCTGCAGATCGTGGACTATCTGAGTTGGGCAGTGTACGTCAAGTGGACACGTGCGGAGCGGCGACCGTGGAACAACATCGCTCACCTGATACGGACGGAGCACGAGGTCTTCGAGGATAGCGAGAGGCGGTACTACTAAAAAGCGACCCACCCGACTAAGCCTTACGGCAGAGCCCAGGGGCTCTTTCATCGGGTGGGAACCTTTGCAAGCATATTTTAGCACAAAAGGCCAGAAAAGTCAAAATGGAGTACGAACCCATCATCGGCCTGGAAGTCCACGCGCAAATCCACACGCGCTCCAAAATGTTCTGCTCCTGCCCGGTCGTGGAGGATACGGGCGACCTTCCTCCTAACACCTACGTCTGCCCGGTCTGCACCGCCATGCCCGGGACGCTGCCGGTCATCAACCGGCGCGCGGTCGAGATCGCCATTATGACCGGGCTGGCGCTCCACTGCGAGGTCTCTCCCTTCACCCGCTTTGCCCGCAAGTCCTACTTCTATCCCGACCTGCCCAAGGGCTATCAGATCTCCCAATATCCCCCCGTATTCTCCCCGTTGACGGTGAATGGCTACCTGGAGATTGAGACCGAGGCGGGCCCCAAGCGCATCCGCATCAACCGTGCCCACCTGGAGGAGGACGCTGGCAAACTGTACCACGTGGGTGGCGCCAGCCTGGTGGATCTCAACCGCGCTGGCGTGCCGCTGATAGAGATCGTCAGCGAGCCGGATATGCGCTCGGTCGAGGAGGTGCGGGCCTACGCGACCAAACTGCGCGCCATCCTCGTCTACGTAGGCGTCAACTCGGGGGATATGGAGAAGGGCGTGATGCGCTTCGAGGCCAACGTCAGCGTGCGATCCATGGGCTCCGACGCGCTGAACCCACGCCACGAGATCAAGAACCTCAACTCCTTCCGCGCCCTGGCCCATTCCGTCGAGTACGAGATCCGACACCAGATCGAGGTCTACGAATCCGGTGGCACGGTCGCTCAGCAGACGATGGGCTGGGACGAGACGCGGGAGGTTACCGTGCCCCAGCGGGGCAAGGAGTACGCCGACGATTACCGCTACTTCCCCGAGCCTGACCTCCCGATCCTGGAGATCAGCCGCGAGTGGGTGAAGGAGTTGCGGGCCCAACTGCCGGAACTGCCCGACGCCAAGCGTGCCCGCTTTATATCCGAGTATGGGCTGGGTGCCTATGACGCTGGCGTGCTGGTCGCCGACAAGGGTGTGGCCGACTACTACGAGGCCACTGTCGCCACCGGCAAAGCCGACCCCAAGACAGCCGCCAACTGGGTCACCGGCGAGTTGTTCCGGCTGATGAAGGAGACCGGGCAGGAGATCGGCGCGCTGCGGGTCTCGCCCCAGGCCCTGGTGGAACTGATCGGACTGGTTGAGGACGGCACCATCAACCTCAACACGGGCAAGGAGGTGTTGGAGGAGATGTTCGCCAGCGGCCGCAGTGCTCGCCAGATTGTGGACGAGCGCGGGCTGGCGCAGATTTCCGACGCGGCGGCGCTGGAGAATATCGTCGCGCAGGTGCTGGAAGAAAACCCCGAGCAGGCGAGCCGGTACCTGGGTGGCAAGGAGCAAATCCTGGGCTGGCTGATAGGGCAAGTGATGAGGGCCACCCGGGGCAAGGCGAACCCTCAGGTGGTGCGAGAGTTACTGCAGGTTCAATTGGAGGCGCGACGGGGCTAGCAATCGAGAGATTCGATGCCAGCCCCGAAGGTTATCACAGCCAAAACGTGCCGTTTGTCACTGGCGTGTCTGGAGCGAGCGGCTATACTGTAGTCAGGGGCAGAACAATCGAGGAGGTGCGCACGACCAAATTACGATATGATAGTAGCCAAAAGATTGCCCAGTGATCGCCCGGTGGATGAGTGAGGGCGAAAACCCCAGCGCAGGCCGGAGTTCTCGCACCGAAGCCTGTGCACAGTTACGAAACTGCTTACACAACTTGAATGGAGGAATAAACGTGTCGGAAGAACTGAATCCTTTTGCCATCGCACAAAAACAGTTGGACCAGGCAGCCGAGATCATGGGCCTGGATCCGGCAACGCACGAACTGTTGCGCTGGCCCCTGCGTGAACTGCACGTCACACTCCCGGTGAGAATGGACGATGGCACGGTCAAGATTTTCCACGGCTTCCGCGTCCAGTACAACGATGCCCTCGGGCCGACGAAGGGTGGCATTCGCTACCATCCCAGCGAGACCATTGACACGGTCCGCGCCCTGGCCGCCTGGATGACCTGGAAGTGTGCTGTGGCCGACATCCCGCTGGGCGGTGGGAAAGGCGGTATTATCTGCAACCCCAAGGAGATGTCGGAGCGGGAATTGGAGCGACTGAGCCGCGCCTACATCCGCCAGGTCGGCCGCATCCTGGGCGCGGATATGGATATCCCCGCGCCGGACGTCGCCACCAACCCACGGATTATGTCCTGGATGTTGGATGAGTACGAAACGCTCGTAGGGCACCACACCCCCGGCGTGATCACCGGAAAGCCCCTGCCTTTGGGCGGGTCAGCGGGCAGAGGACCCGCTACAGGCATCGGAGTCATCGTGACCATCCGTGAGGCGCTGAAGTGCCTGGGTATCGAGTCTCAAACAACGACCGCCTCGATCCAGGGTTTCGGCAATGTGGCACAGTCCGCCGCCATTCACTACGTAGACATGCTGGGCGGCACGGTTGTGTGTGTCTGCTGCTGGGATCACAAAGACCGCACCTCTTATACCTACACGAAAGAGGGAGGGATAGACCCACACTTTCTCCAGACCATCGCCGATCCCTACGGAACCATAGATAAGGACGCTGCAGTCGAGGCCGGGTACGAGGTACAGGATGGCAAGGCATGGATTTGCCAGGAAGTGGATGTCCTCATCCCAGCCGCCATTGAGGGCGTCATCACTGGGGAGACAGTCAAGCAGATTTGCCCCCGGGTCAAGATTCTGGCGGAGGCGGCGAACGGCCCCACTACTCCGGAGGCGGACAAGTTCCTCCAGGAATGTGGCATTTACGTAATTCCCGACTTCCTGTGCAATGCTGGTGGGGTCACCACGTCCTACTTCGAACAGGTCCAGAACGCCTATGGCTATTACTGGGACGAGAAGACCGTCCACGAGCGGCTGGACAAGAAGATGACCGCCGCCTTCCACGCTGTACACGATGCGGCGCAGAGGCACGGGGTCAGCAACCGTATGGGTGCCTACATCGTGGCCGTGAGCCGCGTGGCCGAGGCCTGCAAACTGCGCGGTTGGGTGTAATCCGTTAGCCGTCAGCCGTTAGCCGTCAGCCGTTAGCAGGTAGCAGTTGGTCGAGGTCTGCGAACTGCGCGGATGGGGGTAACCCTGTCCAACGTATGTATCCGAGTCCCTGCCACAGGGCAGGGGCTCAACGTTTGACATTGTATGGCTTTCAGGGTAAGATAATCGCACGTTCGATCGCTAGCCATTTGATAGGAGGTTATGATGTACCACAAGATCATCATCATCGGCAACCTGGGGCGGGACCCGGAGATGCGTTATACCCAGGATGGCACCCCGGTCACCAACTTCTCGGTGGCGACTAACCGGAAATGGACGAACCAAGATGGCTCGAAGGGCGAGGAGACCATTTGGTTCCGCGTCAGCGCCTGGAAGCGACTGGCCGAGACCTGCAACCAATATCTCCAGAAAGGGCGGCAGGTTCTGGTCGAGGGTCAACTGAAACCCGACCCTGCCACCGGAGGCCCGCGCATCTGGACGGGAAACGACGGGGTAGCCCGTGCCCAGTATGAGATAACGGCGTTTACAGTTAGGTTCCTGGGTGGACGCGGCGAAGCGCCCCCGGCTGAAGTGCCCGGTGCACCCGAGGAGCCCCCGGTCGAAGGAGAAGGAGAAGGAGAAGGAGAAGGAGAAATTCCCTTCTAGGTCAGCCT
>Ga0315543_1004146_pt1 | contig 12397 bp, 10 predicted proteins | sample SalMarSW160210MG_2_FD_203098 | JGI IMG/M metagenome (GOLD analysis project Ga0315543, IMG submission 203098) | Salt marsh sediment microbial communities from the Plum Island Ecosystem LTER, Massachusetts, United States - Salt Marsh Sediment SW1601-210 ...
TCAAGGTTGGCTACTATCCAGTCGTATACCCTCCGTACTCCTTCCGCAAACTCCATTTCAGGTTCATACCCCAGGACTCGCCTCGCCTTCTTAATCGACGCCCGGCGGCGGGTAATCTGGTCCCAGTCGCGCCTGGGGAGATACTCCACCCCGGCGTCATTGCCCGTAATTTCGTTGACGATGTTAGCCACGTCGATAGTCCGCGTCTCTTTCTCAGAGGCGAGGTTAAACGCATCGCCCACCGCCTCCGGCACGATACCGAGCCGGAGTGTGCCGTTTACAATATCCTCGACGAAGGTATAGTCCCTCGTCTCCTCTCCGGTACCCGTGATAGGCAACGGTTTCTTATGAAGCGCCTTATAGATAAAGTTTGGTATCACGTTCCGGTAGGCGCCGGGTATCTCACCGGGACCGTATACATTGAAGAAACGGGCTATCGCCACCGGCAGATGGTAATAATTATAGTAGAAGTTGCAGTAAAGCTCTCCCAGCAGCTTGGTTATCTGATACGGCGTATCGAGGTGGAGCGATACAAAGTCCTCCTTAAGCGGGAGCGGCGCTCTACTGCCGTATACGGAACAGCCGGAAGAAGCAAAGACTACCCTGCTTACCACGCTCCGGCGAGAATATTCAAAAACTTTTATCGTGCCCTGACCGTTTACCAGCAGGTCGAGTTCCGGATGGTCTACAGAGTTCTGATTGGCAAAATGGGCTGCCAGATGGAACACGAAGTCGGGCTTGCCGGAAAATGCCTGTTTCAGGGCATTTTCATCCAGCACACTGCCCTCGATAAAGTCGACTTTCGGCGAAACCGGTATATTCCACTTCTCGGCGGCGGACAGGTCATCGAGAACGGTCACTCTGCCTGCTTCCGCCTCGATTAGCGCTTTAGTCAGGTTGGAGCCGATACAGCCGGCTCCTCCTGTGATAAGTATATGTTTACCGCTGTACTCCCGTTTGTATTCATCCATAATAAATCATCTCCGATAATAGTCCGCCCTCATGTTTTTCATATATTATAGCAAGTCGAGTAAATATATACAGTGCCCGATAGTTTAATAAAAATAGCCCTATAGTTCACTGTATAACGCCCGGGTAGCATTCAGGAGTGTAAACTACCTATAGCTTCTTTAATATATTCTTCCATCTGTGCCGCTATACTGCTATAGCTGTGTACCCGTTTAACGTAGTCCAGTCCCGCCTGTCCAATACTTTCACTCTTCTCGGGTGAAAGGAGTAACGAGACTATCCCGTCAATCATATCGTCGGGACTGTTGGCGTAGACAATCCCCTGTTCCTCACCGCTGACCACCGTAACCATACCGGGCAGAGCGGTAGCCACCAGCGGTCTGCCGCAAGCCAGGAACTGCACCGTCTTTCCGGGGAAAATGTCCCGTGTGGCATCGGTAATGCGAAAGGTGTTTATACACACGGATGCGAGATTGATATACTCCGGCATCATCTCGTAAGGCTCGAAGCCGGTTATAATAACGCTGTCACGTATGTCCAGTCCCGAAATCAGCTTTTCCAGCACGGGACGCTGCGAACCATCACCTACTATCAGCAGCTTAGCCGACGGGACTTCCTCGATAACCCGGTGAAACAGCGGAACAATATCGTCCAGGCCGCTGAAATCGAATAGAGTGCCCATGAACAGGACAACTCTATCATCATCGGCAAAACCCCACTTACGACGGACACTTTCCGTGGGAATATCGGGGTGAAACATCCCGGTATCAACCGGCATCAGCAGCAGCCTGACCTTGCTTTCATCGGCGCTCAGGCGCGTTACATACCCGGTTAGTCCCGGATTTAACGAAAGTATCATATCTGCTCCGGAATACACCTTCTTTTCTAAAAATCTGGTTAAAGGACGTAACGCCGGTGCCGGCACGAGCTGGCTGAGAACGTCTATCGACCTGAATATAGCCGGAATTCCGTACTTTCTGGCTATCGAGAGGGTCTGGAGTCCACTGGTCGGCACGCTGTAGAGAACGATGGCATCTATGTTTTTCTCTTTGACTGTCCGTTTTATTTCCAGGTACTGTGTAAAAGCAGCCGATATACGGCTGATTCCGCTCATCTTGATATAGCCGGGTCTTCTCAGAGATACGGAGGAGCCTTCGAATGCCCTTGAGACGTTGTTGTATTCGCGGGTGTGCAGAGTCCCGAAATCAAAAACGCTATCTTTATGCCAGGTATTTTCATAATCAATGGCATAGACCCGATGTCCCCTTAGCGACAGCGACTCGGCGAGGGTATGGATGTCGAATACCACCTTTTCCAGCCAGTCGACCTCGTGAATAAAGAGGATATTCATTTCTGCTGCCTCGTCTGCTCCGGCCTTATGCCCCTGAGAAGCATGGACAGGCCGTTGAGATTCACCTTCAAATCCCCGATTGAGGCAGTACGCCGTATCCGCTGATATATATAGGAAGGACGGAAATAGAAATCTCTGTAGGCACGCTTTACCTGGCTTATGATTTCATCTCTGCCGAGCAGAGAGCTTTCAAATACGGGAGTGGCACCACCTCCCGAACCAGCGTATATATAGTCCTCCCAGGGAATATCGCTGTTCCCACCGCTTTCAAGGTAAAGGTCATTAAGCTTTGTACCGGGAAAAGGCGTGGTTATGGAGAACTGGGTAAAATCCAGCTTCAGTTTCCGGGCAAACCTGACCGTTTGGTCAATAGTATCAGGGGTTTCACCGGGAGAGCCTATCATGAAATAACCGATAGTATGAAGTCCGGCTTCTCTGCTGAACCGCACCGCTTCTTCGACCTGTTCCAGCGTGATGCCTTTGTCGATGGTATCCAGTATCTCCTGCGAGCCGGACTCTATTCCGTATGAAACGGAATAGCAGCCGGCCTGTTTCATCTGGATCAGCAGTTCCCTTTCTACCAGGTTAACCCTGGTCTCACAGGACCAGATTATGTCAAGCCCTCTCTTCATCATCTCTTCAGTTATTGCGTAGACCCGCTTGTTGTCCATGGTGAAGACATCGTCGTAAAAGGCAAGCTCCCTGATTCCGTATCTCTCCTGAAGATAGGCAATCTCGTCAACAACCCTCTCCGGACTCTGCGCCCTGAACTTCCTGCCGAATACCGGTTTGGAGCAGTAAGCGCACTGATAGGGACAGCCCCGGCTGGTTATCATCACGGCAAATGGTAAAGCCCTGCCGTGCGGAGGGTGCGGTCTATATACCTTCCGGGGCAGCAAATGATAGGCAAGAAAGGGCAGAGAGTCCATCTCGACCACCGTCGACCTCAATGGATTATCCATCGTTTTTCCGTCTTTCCTGTAGCTGATGCCCTGAATTTCGCTAAGCGGTCGCTTGTTTTCCAGGGCAGATAGCAGCTCGATAATCGTCTCCTCCCCCTCTCCCCTGACTATCACGTCTATTTCAGGAGCGGCGGCCAGCGTCTCGCCGGGCAGCAAAGTGGCGTGGCTTCCTCCGAGAATCACGGGCAATTCCGGTCTGGTATTTTTTACCCGACGGGCGATATCTATTGCCCCGGTCACTGTCGGCGTCATAGCCGTGAGCCCCACGAAATCGGCATCAGCCAGGCGGGAGACCACGTCAGCGGGCTGGAGTTCCAGGGCATTAGCATCGATTATGGTTACCGGGTATCCTTTAGCTTCAAGGACGGCAGCCAGTTGAAGAAGTCCCATCGGGGGCTGAGGATATCCCGCGGACTGGGGAGGATTTACCAGAGCTATCTTTAACATATCTCTCTACAACCGACCGTAGACCAGCCGATAGAAAAAGCGGAGGCTCTCGCCTCCCTTTCAATGTGGATTGTATGAGAAGTGCCGGGAGAAGTCAAGCGATATTACTGCCGGGTTCTGTTTGCATCTGGTTGTTTATTATTACCTATCCTCTGTATCCCTTCATCCGCCACAGGCGGACTCAGGATGAACCCTTCAGGGTGAACCTTCAAGATGAACCCCTTTCCTGCCAGAACCACTGGTACTGGCTGAGAGGCTTTCCTAGCAGGAAAGGGGAGAGTTATTCTATACTAAATCATGGTATTGAGTGAGAGGGGGATTAAGGGGTGAGTACATGTATCAACCAAAACCGAATAGAACCTTACTGCCAGAGGGAGCCAGGTACTAGATAAGGTTCCCCATGTCACTTAACCCCTTTAATGATAAGATGCCATCCCAGTTCGTACTCGTCCGGCACCTCGACTTTTACCTTACGCTGTTGAGGCAGGTCGATGACATTGTAGCGAACTTCGGCGGTACAGTTTCTAAAATAATTTGAAAATAAGTCTATTCCCTCTGCTTTGGTAAATACCCTGGTATAGGGATTATCTTCTTTTCGCTCCGAGTATTTTGCCAGAAGCTCATCGTAAGTAAGCTGTTCCAGTTGCTTTTCCAGGATACCCCTCAAGTAAACGATACTGAATCCGTACAGCAAACTATCTCTGTGATAGAGCATTACCATTATTCTACCGCCCGGTTTCAGGATTCTCTTAATCTCGGAAAGGGCTTTTTCAATACGAGGAATATGGTGCAGCACGCCGAAAGAATAGACACAATCAAAGGTATTATCCTCAAACATGAGGGCTGTGGCGTCCGCATTCAATACCTTTGCGGGGAGGTTAGCCTCTTCAAGCAGTTTCCTGGTAGTCTGGACAGCGGTCAGGCTGAAATCGACACTGACCACGTCAGCACCGTTTCGGGCAAACTCAGCCGAATCGATACCGCCTCCACAACCGATGTCCAGAATCTTCTTTCCTGCGAACTTCTCGAACTCAAAAGTAGCATGCATATAGTCCTGGAGGGAGTAACGGAACTGTCTCTTTTCCTCGTAGTTCAGTTCTTCACCGATAAATCCCATCGGTGGGCCCTGTTCCCAGAAGCCTTTAATACTCTCCCGGTTTGCTTTCATCTCGAACCTCCAACGGATAGCAGCTATTCACACCAGGTTCATCTCAAATTATGTCTTATCCCAATCGGCTTTAACAACAATGTCTTCTTCTAAAGATTCATTCCCCAGTCCCCAGTTCTCATCGTTAAAAATAGTAGGACCGCGGCGCCAGCGTATTCGCCTGATATGTCTCAGAACCTCCCCGTACGTGAGACGGGATATCCCCGCTGTTTGCAGCCTTTCATCAAGCAGCTTTGCGCCCACTCCCGGCGACCAGCCGGAACCCGGAGCGTGCTCGATGTGGTAGATACGCATCGGCTCCGGAAGTATCGTCTCCTTCGCACCACCGTAATGAGCGACAACGCACATCAAGCTATCCAGATGTAAAGAGAACATTTCGAACTCGGCATTGCCGCGTAATGCCAGCCAGTGTTCACGAGCCATCATGGTGAAATCACCACAGGCATTCGTATGCAGAGGCCTGCCGTATAGTATTGGCCATATCAACATTATGTACAAGGACTTGTAAGCGTGAATACAGCTGTCTCTCACCAGCCTGATAACATCCATAACACTTCTTAACTCTCGCAGGCGTCTTTTCAGTGACCTGACTACAGAAAAAGGCTTGACTGGCGGCTGGCTGGGTTCATTTAAAATAGCCGTCTTACCCCGGGCATTTATCCGGATAACATTTGCACGGCAATATTCGAGCTGCTCGTTAACTAACACTCCCTCCGGTATATCAGAAGGCACGTCACATCTATCGATACGGTACATATAACCGGAGGTCAGTTGTCCGGAGGCAAAGTACTGCATGAGCTCATCGGAAAAGAGAATATCTATATTGGTGGCGAGAATGAACCGACCCCGGGCGCGGCGAATGCCGACATTCTTACCAATCATCTGAAATAACGGCAAGCTATCGGCGTACCTGAAACGCTGGTGAATCTCCGGCGACACTTCGATAATACGGACGGCGCACGGTCCGCCGTCCTGCGGCCACTTCAGTACTTCGGCAAGACCCGGGCGGTCGGGCAGCGGGTTCCACTCGACTATTATCAGTTCCGAATTGAGATTATGGCGTTTTGCCTGCTCCAGCCAGCCGGTAACGAATATTTGCATTCGCTTGAGCAGATTGCCGCCGTGGTCATCATTCCGTGAGACGACTACGACAGATAAAATCGGTTCTGAATTTATCATTTCTTAACCGCAAGTAATATCCAGCTGGGTTCAATCCAGAAAATATCTCTCACCTGTTGATTTAACCAATCCCAGTTCGTCCTGATAGTGTTGACCACACCTTTAGTCGATGAGCAATTGTTCTGCACTTCAGCCTGCTCGCAGAAATCATGCCACATTATTATACCACCGGAGCGGACCAGCTGGCAGGCTTTGACCGTATCGCTGGTTACTATCTCTTCCGAATGCCCACCATCTATCAGGGCTGAATCAAAGAAACCGGGAGGATAGTTGCTGATATCCCATTCACGACTGTCACAATAAATCTGGGAGACTCTGTTCCCTAGACCAGCCTCCAGATAGAACCTGCCGATGGAACCTATTTTATCAGTCTGATACCAGATATTCTTATCTTCCTTGGAACCAAAAAGGCGTTTTTTTGGTGCTTTTACAAACCAAGAATAAGCCCATGAACCGTCCTTCTGCCTTTCTCCTTGTGGTAGATTAATTGTCCAGACCGTAGCCTCGCATTCTTCCAGACAGTAAAGCACGCCAGCACCCTGCCACGTTCCAAACTCAAGGTGCCTCTTAGGTTGGAAATTCCGGTAGATATAACGGAATATCGGCGCATCATCTATCTCCATCTGCCAGTCTTTCAACGATTTCGATAAGGATTCCCGGGGATAGTCTAGCGGTGCAGTAAACCGGAGATGTGTATGAAGGTCTCTAACCGGAACAGCCGGAACATTCATTCAGACTCTCCTTACCAGGTCGAACCAGTTAAAATCACTATTGTGGAATTCCAGATACAGGACAACATCGAATTCGGCGGGTTCGAGAAGGGTTTTAAGTTTCGGCAAATCATACCACTCGACCCACGGTGTACCCGGGCCGTCTGTGAGTCGACCCCACTGGTCGAATGGTAATTTACCTTCCCGCTCCCAGCGAGCGAAAGGATAAGCAAGTTGAATCCAGCGCCCTCCTACAGGCAGATGCTTCAGCAGTTCCTGGACTTCCGCTCGCGTAATATTAACGGGCGCGTTAATCAGTGAGCCCTGGGCCCAGATAACATCGTAGTCGGTCGGCAACGCTGAAAGCGAGTCCAGATTCTCAAGGTAACAAAAATCCACTTCGGTTAGACCCAGCAGCCGGCACAAACGTTTCAGTACATCCAGGTTGGGCCCTACGATATCGACAAACGTTATCTTTGCGCCGTGCTGAGCAAAGGTGATTCCATCGATACCCAGACCGCTGCCGACATCCATAACTCGTTTGCCCTCCAGTATGTCCCGGTAGAGCAGGTGATACCAACCGCGAACATCGAAGTTCTCTCCGGTGGTGGCTTCCATCCTGATGCGAGACCAAAGCTCTAATAATTCTTTGTCCGGCATCTCTAATAGTTGTATGGTACTCATACGTGTATCCGTTGTCGGCACTTCATGCCACTTCTGTCGGAGAACTTCAAAAGGCTTTTCCCAGCTGGCAGATTGTTCCTGGCCCGTCTCCGATGATTGCTGCGGTGCTTCCCTGAATATACTACCGACCGCGCCAACCAGGGTCTTTTTTATTGTTGATAGACTCATACGCGGCGGTGAATCATATCCCCACGACTGACGAGTAATTCCGGGGATTTCTACGTTAGCTAACTGCTTAGCCTGGTTGAACAGTTCATTAAATCTGTTTTCCGGAATATCCGCGTAAACATGACTGCCGTTGACTTCACCAATCCGCCGCCATTCCATGGGGTCTTCAATGTTTATTTTTCCTTCATCCTTCATTCTCGTATAATCAGTCGAGCCTGGTAAAGGAATATACCAATTGATACCGATACTCGGCGGCTGAGTCTTGCGTAAAAAGTCCATCGTCTGTGCGATATCTTCTTCGCGTTCACTAGGATAGCCCAATATCATGCTAGCATCGTACGGGAATTTAAGCATATTATGTAATTCCGCCGCCTTATAATTATCTTCTACGGTTGTACCTTTATTCATGAGTTCCAGAACCCGCTGGCTGGCAGACTCAAATCCGTAAAGCAGGTAACGGCATCCAGCCTGCCACATCAATTTCAACAGGTCTTCATTCACCTGGTCGGCTCGTATGTTAGCGTACCACTCGACATTCTGCGGTATACCATGCTGAATCATAAGCTCGCAGAACTCACGAAGCAGCCGTCTGTTATTACCGATAGTGCTGTCCGTAAAGTAAACACTATCTATTCCAAACTCACGGCTCATATATACAACCTGGTCGACAAGATACTCCGCCGAGTAGAAACTAACCGCAGAGAGAGCGCTGTAGGCACAAAAGGCACACTTATAGACACATCCACGACCCATAATCATATCGAGACTTCTGGTACGTCTGATTTTCAATCGCGCGTACGACGGGTAGGAGTAGAACCGATAGTCACACAGTTTCCAATCGGGGAAAGGCAGCGAGTCGAGAGACTGGACTTCTTCTCCCCGGGTAATCGACGCTCCTGTACTCACCACTCCGGTCACGGTCTCGGGCTTCTGACCGTCGGCAAGCTGCACAATTCCTATATCACCGGGACCAATAAATGCGTAATCGAATCCCAGGCCGTATGTTGTCGATTCCGGCTCTACAGACGCGTGGATTCCACCGGCAATAAATATCGGTTTTATTCTTGCAGAAGAACACGCCTGACGGGCAGCATCAACAGCTCTTTTGGTTTCGATATAGTGTACCGAAAAAAACTGAAGCCGATTATATCCGGCTTGAATTGCTTAATCGTCCTGGATAATTTAGACAGGCAGGCACTTACATCACCCTTGAAAGCGATAAGGTCACGGCCCATATCCACAACAATGGCCTCGTGGTTATTCTGTCTCAATATAGTTGCAAGAAGAAGCAATGAATACGGTCCGTTACGCCATTCATGAGCAAGGTCGTACTTCTTTACGCCTTCGTCATGATAGTTCCAGGGCTGGACCATCATTACTCTAGCCATACCAAGAAACCCAAACTACATAATTCACAGGTACGCATTATAATAAATCCCACTCCAACGTCGGACGAAGGACCTCATCTCCAACACTATCGACATCCACACCGGCAATCTCGAATGCCACCGCTTCCGTTATATGATGGTGGTGTCCAACACCCGGCGACCAGATACCCAGCTCGACATAGTACCGTCCCGGAGCTAATAAACTTCCGGGAATCTGCACCTTGACTCGATGAGCCCCTTTTGCTCCGACCAGCGACTCCAGATTAGAGCAATCCGATGTTGCCGTATGGAGTATAGGCACGTTTTGCTCGTTGTGCAACCTCAGCCCGACCCGCAGACCGTCCACCTGAGACGCGGTCTGATATTCTACCGCAATATAAAACGGGTCTTTGTACAGTATATCGGGGCGGATGCTCTGGTTATTATCCATAGTATAAGCTCGCAGCAGTTCAACGGTATTGTCCTCATCGGAAATATTAAACACCTTTTCACCGAGGGGTATTTGACTGTCCTTCAGATAACTGGAAACTACATTCCGCGTATCACCCTGTCCGACTATTTTACCGGAATCCAGCAGAATAGCCCTTGAACACAACTGTAAAATAGCCGTCATATTATGGCTGACAAATAGTACCGTTCGCCCTCCGCCGGCGATATCCCGCATCTTACCCAGGCTCCTGTTCTGGAATTCGGCGTCACCTACCGCCAGCACCTCATCCACCAGCAGGACTTTAGGTTCAAGGTGGGCCGCAACGGCGAAGGCGAGCCGGACCTGCATACCGCTGGAATAGCGCTTCAGAGGCGTATCGATGAATTTCTCCACGCCGGAAAATTCCACAATCTCCGTGAATTTACGGTCGATTTCTCTCTTCTTCATTCCCATCACCGCACCGTTGAGATAGATATTCTCCCGTCCGGTAAGCTCGGGATGAAAACCGGTGCCCACCTCAAGAAGCGAACGTACCGGCTCGATGATTTCAGCGTAACCTTCTGTGGGTGTGGTTATACGGGTGAGTATTTTAAGCAAAGTGCTTTTACCGGCTCCATTGCGTCCGATAATGCCGACAACCTCACCCTGCTTGACTTCAAAGGATACATCTTTCAGCGCCCAGATATATTCGGAATCCGAATCCTGTGACCTTCTCCCGCGAAAGGGAGAAGTAATTGTTCTCATAAGACTCTCGCGTAGAGTCTGGTAACTCACATATTCACCGATGCGGTATTGCTTACCCAGATTTTCTACCCGAACAGCGATATCACTCATTACTTATACCCAATCAGCAAAAGTCTTTTCGGAATTCCGGAAGTAGTACGCCCCCGTAATAAATATCACTATCACCACTATACATGATATCAGTATTAGTGAACTGGGCGGTTCCGTGCCCAGCAGTGCCCAGCGGAAGCCTTCAATTACTCCCGCCATTGGATTTAGTCCGTATATCGCCTGATATTTCTGCGGCACCAGGCTCGATGAATAGACGACAGGTGAAGCAAAAAGCCAGACCTGCATGAGAAAAGGTATTGCATGCTGAACATCACGGTAGCGTACATTAATGGCTGAAAGCCACAGTCCCACGCCTGAAGCTATTAAGAATACCAGTAACGTAAGCGGAATTACCATCAGGATTCTCACCGTGGGAGCGTACCCGTAGAAAAACATCATGCCGACTAAAATAACAAAGGCGATAGCAAAATCGATTACAGGAGCAAGGATTCCGGACAGGGGTAAAATCAGCCTGGGGAAGTATACCTTCTGGACCATAGAAATGTTCCCGACCAGACTCACACTGGAGCGTGTAATACCCTGAGAAAACAGCGTCCAGGGAAGTAAAGCCGTGTAACTGAAGAGAGGGTACGGAATATCCTGTGAAGGGACATTAAGCAGGTTACCGAAGAACAGGGTGAATACCACCATCATTAAGAAAGGCTGAAGAATAGCCCAGGCAAATCCCAGCACCGTTTGCTTATAACGTATCTTCACGTCACGCCAGGTGAGAAAGTAGAGTAACTCGCGGTACGACCATATTTCACGTAGATTTAACAGCGCCCATCCTTTTAGCGGACGGATAACCGTGATTGGAGAGGAGGTATCATTATTCTCTCTGTTATGCCCTTGCCGGCTCAACTTCTTTTCTTCTCTGCCAGGTATTTACTTGGGTAGAATAATAACACCATTTATCCGGATATTGCAAAGAAGACCAAAGATATAAACAGGCTCAGGACAATCAGCCGTGACATGAAACCGTCCGAACCGCGATGAAGACCCATGAATAACAGGGGGCGGACACCGTCCTCGTTTGACTCAAAGCCAGGTATCCCCTTCTCCATCATCCTCCGGTATATTCTTTCACATGCCTGGAGAAGCTTATCCGGCTGCCTATACATGTCAAGCATCGCTCCATGCATTCCCCAAAGAAAATCGGATATTGAATCAAAAGGAGCCCGGGCTGTGCCCGGATAATATTTCGGGAAGCCCATTTTTCGATTTCATCACCGAATGAGTCCATTCTTGAACGCCAGCGTTCAAGTTCGCTCCCGATTTTCTGAAGCGTCTCTATGGCAGTAGCTATTTCCGGCTTAATCAGTGCCTCTGCCAGGGTTAAAGCTCCACGGTAGCTATACCCTAAAGATGAGAGCGGCGGGAGCAACTTGAATGCCTCCATTGCCCCGCAGACGCGCGGAAAATACACCCGCAGCATATAGCCAGCGAGGCCGTCGAGGAAGAAGTCGTATTCGTCCCCTTTCATATTTTCCAGCTCAAGATACTGGTGTGAATGACTTGGAGGCACACCATGACAGGCACTCTATCAAGCATTTTTACCTGGACGGCTTCGCTAATCCTCTTTTGCCTTTCTTCATATAATTGAACGGGCGTTTTTTTCATTTCCTTTGTCCTCCAGGTTGGCAATCATATCGTGAGAAAACGCCTTATTTACGCTCTCCCGGCTTATCTTTATATTCGTGCGTTTTTTTCTTCGTTTTAATATAGCAGGATATACAACGCGAGTCCAAACCTCGCCATATGGTATTTATCCGATACCCGTCATACAGCCCGTGAAAAGTGGGACGAATGGTCTCAGAAAGGTGAGATAGGGGGGTATTGACTAAAGATTCAACATATAGTACATTAGGCGTAATGTAACAGTGTGGGAAAGTTTGTTATAGGGCATAGGACATATAGGGGATTGACTTTTCATTCAACACATTATATAGTAAGTGCTTTAGGAGGGTAGTCCGAGTAAAGAGTAGCGGCTGATGGAGAGCATGGAGTTCGGGGCAAGGTTAAGGCAATTACGGAATAGAGCCGGCCTCAGCCAGAGGAAACTGGCTGACAGGGTCGGCATTGATTATTCATATTTAAGCAAGATAGA
>Ga0315543_1004151_pt1 | contig 12391 bp, 9 predicted proteins | sample SalMarSW160210MG_2_FD_203098 | JGI IMG/M metagenome (GOLD analysis project Ga0315543, IMG submission 203098) | Salt marsh sediment microbial communities from the Plum Island Ecosystem LTER, Massachusetts, United States - Salt Marsh Sediment SW1601-210 ...
TGACTTCCCTATCGAAAGCGTTTGCTTTCGCCCGGTACAAAGCCTGATAATGAGGAAGCATTGGCCGGTCCAAGATGTTTACCTCGTCCGATGAGGTCACAGCTGCCAGCAGCCGTTGCATCTTGAATTCGTTCAGCCTGTCCGGCAGGTAGTTTTCACTGATATATTGGGGTTTATATGAAAGATGCGTGAGCCTGGTGATTATGGAATCGTATGGCATGTCCAACAAGGGCGTATCGGAGGCAAACAAAAGAGTCATATTCCCCGGCCAAAGCGTGACGTAATCAAAAGAGTGTTCGAAAACATTGTATATTATTGATAGCACCTGTCTTTGTTCCAGTGTGATGAAGCGATCGGTGTCGTAATGAGTGGAGAGGAAGACAATTCCGTCACTTTTCAACAATGACTTGGCCCTCGCAAGAAACCTGTCGGTCAGCAGGCGGCTGTTTTTGTAGCTATCAAGCTTACCTGGGTTCACTATAATAATATCATATGTATTCGTAGCCTGGGATCGTGAGCAAAACGTTATGGGGTCATCATCGATTCTCAAGACAGTGCCGGAAAACGGGATCACCTCATCTATCTTTGGTGACAGCACCTGGCGGGGATCGAGAGCCGTGATTGAGAGATCGGGCAGGCTGTCAGCCAGTTGCATAAGGCCGAACTCAGCACGTCCAATAAAAAGTACTTTTCGGGCTGAGGGTTTGTACGCTAACGGTGGGATCAGCAGGTTTTCCGTGGTCAATAAGTCAGGGTAGGCAGCCTCGATGGTATTATCCGTGAGTAAAGTATAGGTGCTGTTTCGAGACAAAATAGTCTGGTGCCCGTAATGGGTGTCAAATGACATTTCAACCTGATATGGCCCATACTTGATTCTGTCTTCACACCCTTCAAGAGTTTTGACCGCATGATGTGTAATGATCAACAGAAACAAGGCGCCCGCTGTCACCAAGATAGCTCTGAGTACAAGTCGGCCTGGGGATGAAAGAAGGTTACCTCCGAGAACAATTACTCCCACTGCAACGGCCATTTGCAGTGCGGAAAGGATTCCGCCGACCAGGATCAGAATCGCCGCACCACCCACAAAAGCACCTATTCCTTCAAGGAGATACACCTTCACTATAGAACCAGCCGGGGTTGGTCCTTCACGCGTTATGGAAGGGAAAAGCCAGCCGGAAATAATACCGACCGGCAACATCATGATACTTGAAATCACGGCTGCGCTACTGAAAGGAATGATCTCTCCCACAAGGTCCGTGACTACCAGCGGCGAAAGCCGCACTGCAATGAGCATGATCGGTAGAAGAATGATTCCCCCCATGAATAATGCTGTCGACCCTATTTTGAGACGAGGTCTTCCGCCGAGGTACGCCCCAACTGCAACCGACACCAACCATCCGAAAAGAGCGGTTCCAATGAACAGCTCGTCACCATTGAGGGAGGAGACCAGCTCTCGCAGCAGCAGCACCTGGCCGCCGATGGAATAAAATCCGAGTAGAAACGCCTTTCGGTTCATTCCATTAAAACAGACCGGGAATAACTCTGCCACACTTGTCGCATCGATTTCCCTTAAGGTTGTTTTGGTAGACACGGTAGCCCCGGCGCCCGATCAACAGCGCCCCACAAGAGGGACAGTAGGTTGATTCGGCGGGATGTCCAGGGAGATTGCCCAGGTACACGAATTCATGTCCTTCCGCGCGCGCGATGTCGTGGGCGGTCTCCAGTGTTTTCTGCGGCGTGAGAGGGAGATTTCGAAGCAGATACTGGGGATGAAAGCGAGAGAAGTGCACCGGCGTGTCGGTCCCTAGGTACGTTTTGATCCACCGGGCCAGCTCTTTGAATTCGGCCTCGGAGTCATTCAGAGTGGGCACCACCAGATACAAAATCTCCAGCCAGACGCCGGATTTTTTCATCTGGATAAGCCGATCCAGGATAGGCTTCAATTCACCTCCGACAATATCTCGGTAGTACTTCTCCCTGATGGCTTTCAAATCGACCTTGATAGCATCGAGGTGCTTCATGAGGTCTGCCAGCGGTTCCTTTTCAATGTAGCCACCGGTAATCATAACCGATTTGATCGACTTCTTATGACCCAGCTCAGCGGTGTCATACATGTACTCGTAGAAGATAACCGGTTCGGAATAAGTGTACGCGATAGTGGGGACCTTCTTGCTGGCGCAAATTTCCACCAGATCTTTCGGTGGCAGGTCGAGATTGTCGGTCTGCTCCGGGCGCGACTGTGATATCTCCCAGTTCTGACAGAATTTGCAGTTGACATTACACCCTGCCGTGGCTATGGAAAGAGCGGTGGTGCCCGGATAGAAATGGAACAACGGCTTCTTCTCAATGGGGTCGATGTTGACTGCGCAGGGTAAGCCGTACACCAGCGTGTAATACACATCACCCCTGTTCTCTCTGGTTCCACAGTAGCCACGTTCCAGGTCGGTGATTTGGCAGTGCCGCGGGCAGATATGGCACTCGATGCCACCGCCCTCCAGCTTCTTGTAGTACCGGGCTTCAACCGACGACAGCTTCTTGGTGAAATCGAAGGCGCACGCGTTCTGAATTCCACCCAGGAATTCGGGGAGCAAGTCTGTCTGCGAGGCAGTAGCAACGGCGGCGCCGCACCCTAAACAACGCAGGAACATTCTTCTATCCATCAGAAGAGTTTCCCCTTCGTTTGTCTGCCCTCTTTGTCAACGACAAGGACGACAATGTCAATCCGATTCATATCGGCTGTGCCCAGTCCTATCGACTCGGCTGATTTGAGATATTTGACCGGTCGGCCTACCTTCTCCAGAGGCGGGAGGCCATTTACCTGCCGGGCATGTTTCAGGATTTCCAAACCAATCCTGTCAGCGGCCACCGGATCATCAGAGATTATGATGCTATTGTAGTAAGATAGGTACTCACTGACGAAGCCTGGTCCACCGTTATACTGAACCTTGACGGCATCAAGCACAGTCAGACGATTTTTCTTCTTGATCGGTTCGAGGTTATTAACATGGGCGCAGAATGGATCGCAGTTGTTGTCATGGTACTTGTTTGGGTTGTTAATAGCGCCGAACATATTCTTCATACCGGCTGACAGACCTGCAATCGAATGGTCTTTAAGCACCGGCAGGTTTATATTATAGTGCACTAAGTCAGTGAGTATCCGACTTACCAGCGAGTTGACTTCACCGGAAGTGTGGAACCCTCTGCTGTATCCAACGCCATAAGCGTCGGTTCCTAAACAGCGACGGCCAACAGAGGAAGCGTTCAATGTGTAACCGGCCTTTGCCAGCTCGTGGCTGGTTCGTTCCCAGACGATAATGTCGTTTTCATCAAATCCTGCTTGAGTCAAGAGTAAAGACATGGCATCTGTCAGGGCGGTTGGAGTGGAATTAAAGCTGCGTGCCAGGCAATTGGTCTTAATCCCGATAACTCCGTTGGGCAGGTATTTACGAATGGCCTTTTTAACCTGCTGTTCACCGGCAAGTTTTGTCAAAGCTACACTAAGCAGACTCAGGTATTTCTCTTTGCTGAGACCTTTCTTCTGAGCGCCACCGGAGTACCTGACAACAACCACCTTACTCATACTATATAATATACAGTCACGGCCTGCAAAATCACCAATACTTTTCTCCTTGACGTGCGGCGCCACCACAAGTATCCTTAAAATGAGGATATGCTCGTGGACAAGAAAGTATTTCTTGTAGGATTTGTTCTTCTTAGTCTGTTCTGGTCGGCGGATGCGTGCTCGGCTGTGAGAGAACCGGCGGTGGCGGGAGCGTTTTATCCCGCCGACAGCGCTGAGCTGGCGCGGATGGTACAAAGCCACCTATACAACGTCAAAGAGTTACCCACTGTTGATGGCCAGATTATGGCTCTGATTGTTCCCCATGCGGGCTTGATTTATTCCGGTCGGATCGCTGCCTACGGTTATAAGCTTCTAAAGAACTCGAACATCGACAAGGTGATCATTTGCGGACCATCGCATCACTTCGGGTTTGAAGGCTTGTCCGTCTACGGGCCGGGTATTATGTGGAAAACGCCGCTAGGGAAGGTCCCCTGCGATGACAGCATTTGCAACCAGTTATTAGCCTATAGTAAAGGCATTGACATGGTGGCGCAGGCCCATGTTCGTGAGCATTCACTCGAGGTGCAACTGCCGTACCTCCAGACTGTTTTGAAGGACTTTCAGATTGTGCCGGTAGTGATGGGGTACCAGAACGACGCTACTATTGATCTTTTGACCGAGGCTTTGAAAGCTCTACAGCTTGAAAGGCATACGATAATGATAGCTTCGAGCGATTGGCAGCACTACCGTCCGGCTTCGCTGGGCTGGAAGATGGACTCTCTTGGGATTGAGTGTCTGAAGAGTCTTGACGTAGCCCGACTGGAGAAATATATGCAAAGTGGCGAAGTGGAAGCCTGCGGCGGCGGTCTGATTGTGGCGGTAATGAAGGCAGCGATCGCCAGGGGAGCCGATCGGGTTAAGATACTGCGCTACGGTGATTCCGGCGATATTTCGAGCGATAAGTCTTCGGTAGTTGGGTATGTTGCGGCGGTGATATATAAATCTGCTGACAAGTCGGACAAACCCGTAGAGAAACTATCTCAAACCACAACGAACGAGCAGAAAGTGCCTCCAAAGTTCAAATTGTCTGAGGCAGAAAAAACAAAACTGCTTACAATAGCTCGGCAGTCTATCAAACGTTATCTGAGCGATGGTTCCCTGCCTGAGTTTGAAGTCTCCGACAATTTACGCCAGCCTGGGGCTGCCTTTGTTACCCTGGAAAAGAAAGGTGCGCTCAGAGGCTGTATCGGGCACACCGTCGCTCAGGAACCGCTGTACAAAACAGTGTCGATCTGCGCCGTTCAAGCTGCTGTGTCGGATCCACGCTTTCCTCCGGTGCAACCTGATGAACTGCCGAAGCTGCATATCGAGATTTCCATCCTCACGTCGCTTCAGGAGATCAAGTCACTTGATGAGATTGAGGTCGGTCGCGACGGGTTGATGATCTCCATGGGAAACAACCGAGGCTTGTTACTTCCGCAGGTAGCCACTGGATACGGTTGGGACAGAACCCAATTCTTGGAGCAGACCTGTCACAAAGCCGGCCTGCCTGCTAATGCTTACAAATCTCCCCACGCCCGCATCCAGAAGTTCCAGGCGGTCATATTTGGCGAGTAGCAACTGTCCGCAATAGTAATCGTGTAGGAAAGCCATGTGTGCTTTTATAAAGCAAATAAGCTCATAATGCCCCGCCGATGACCAAGTTCCCACAATTTGATTGACACGATTGAAAGTTTCGCTATATTCATGCGTTATAACAAAGGAAGGAAAAGGAGATATTTTGATGAAGAGAATAACTGCTGGGGTTACTTTTGTCGCATTGATTGCAATCATTTTCGGCTGCGCCTCTGACATCATTCTTGAGGAGCCAGAGTCACTGAAGGGCGTGTACAAGGGTAGATATATTGTGACGGAGCTTAGTGGCGATTACAGTATAGAAAGAAAACAGACTATTGACTGGGTATTCGACGATGTAAACTTCCATATGGATATTGATACTTTGAGTCTGAACTGGAACAGGGATTTTTGCGTTTGCAATTATGGTGGTCCATACATTTCGGATGAAAAGGTTCGGTTAGTCGTATCTTCCCACCTGGCGCCAGGTTACCCAGGCTGTGTAGCGTGCGATGAGAGGCTTGAGCCAGTGGGTTACTTCGTTCTGGAGCAGTCAACAGATACGCTTAAGTTGTCGTATCTGGATGAGCAAAACAATTACTTGAAGGAGATATTGTTGATCAGAGTGACCGAGTAGATTCTGGTTCTGATACTACGTTAGAATCTATTAATGCTGTGAGCTAAAGACCTCCAATTTCCCTCAGTCAGACCCAAGACGACACGAAAAAAACTGTGTCGTTTTTTTTCAAAGCCCAAAGTGAGTTCCGCTGTTGGACCACCAAGTTGTTGAAAATAAATTCCCATTAAATCGATTCTACTGACATGATCTGTCAGGGGGTGGTATTATAATTATGGCAGGGAAAGGAGATAGGTAGACTCTGATGCAAGTTTTAGCTTGTATTGTTCATATCAGAGGGGGAGCGGGGAGGCCGCTTGCAATGTGGCCTCCCTTTGCTACGATGGATAAAGGACAAAGTGGATTTGTACATAAACAAATAGGATTTGACAGTTATGTTATCTAAGATTATTTCCGCCGCCACGCTTGGTGTCGACGCCTACCAGGTTGAAGTGGAAGCCGATATCCAGCAGCAACTTCCCGCGTTTATCACAGTTGGACTGCCTGACGGGGCGGTGCGGGAATCGAAGGAGCGCGTGACCTCCGCCATTAAGAACTCCGATTTTGTTTTCCCATCTAAAAAAGTAACGATCAACCTTGCCCCCGCAGACATAAAGAAGGAAGGTTCAGCCTTTGATCTGCCGATTGCGGTCGGCATTCTTGCCGCCACCGGTCAAATCCTGAGGGATCGCTGCGACGAATTCGTCATGTTAGGAGAACTTTCGTTAGATGGCGCCCTGAGGCCGGTTCCGGGGGTACTGCCAATGACAATGAATTTCAAACAATGCAATGGTATCAAGGGAATCATTGTCTCCAAAGAGAATGCCAGAGAAGCCACTATGGCGGGTACCATTCCGGTCTTTCCGGTCAGCTCTTTAAAAGAGACAGTTCACTTTTTAGAGGACGAGTCAACTATCAGGCCTTTCGTGGTGGATATTCGCTCCGTCTTTGACGAGGCCCGCACCTATAGCATTGATTTTGCAGATGTGAAGGGGCAGGAATCAGCTAAACGAGCGCTAGAAGTGGCCGCCGCCGGGGGGCACAATATCGTGATGATCGGGCCACCCGGCTCGGGAAAGACGATGCTTGCCCGCCGCATGCCGACTATCCTGCCGGACATGAGCATTGAAGAAGCGCTGGAAACAACGAAGATTCACTCGGTAGCCGGTCGGCTCCCGGCTGAGTCGGCGCTGGTAGCCACGCGCCCGTTTCGGTCGCCTCACCATTCCATTTCATATGCCGGTCTGGTCGGCGGTGGCGCTATTCCCAAGCCGGGCGAAGTATCTCTCGCGCACCACGGGGTTTTGTTCCTCGATGAGTTGCCGGAATTCAAAAAGGACATTCTTGAAATGCTTCGCCAGCCAATGGAAGACAACCAGGTTACGATTTCACGGGCGGCAACCGCTCTAACTTACCCAGCCAGTTTTATGCTCATTGCCGCCATGAACCCCTGCCCCTGCGGCTACTATGGCGACCCGATGCACGGATGTACATGTTCTGCCACTGAAATCCAACGCTACATGTCGCGTATTTCCGGGCCGCTGATGGATCGCATTGATATTCACATTACTGTTCCTTCAGTGAAATTCAAAGAACTGTCATCGGGGACCTGCGGAGAAAAATCTACCGTCATCAGACAGAGGGTCAACAAGGCTCGGCAAAGACAACAGGAACGCTTCAAAAACGAGAAGCGCATATTCTGCAACGCTCACATGGAGCCTCGTGACATACGGAAGTACTGCCAAATCGACGATAAGTCACAGTCGCTGCTGGCGCTGGCGATCAACAGACAAGGGCTCTCGGCCCGGGCATACGACCGTATCCTGAAAGTGGCGCGCACTATTGCTGACCTGGCCGGTTCCGACGCGATTGAGATGGGGCACATAGCTGAGGCGATCCACTACCGCACCCTCGACCGAAAGTTGTGGTTGTGATGTTGCTAAGCCATTGTCGGGTTTCTCATTCCGCTTTGCTCCATTCGGAACCTGACCTACCATTCTTTCAAGACCTCGTCATAACACCACTTATGTTACAACCTCACAGGGCTTTTGACCTACCTCTGTGCCTGACTTCTTTTCTGCGGTACAGGATTCCACCATAACACCTGCGATAATAACCTATTAAAAAAAGTCAGAAGTATCAGGAGCGCAAGCTTTCTGAACTGAGCTACGGTACCACTTCTTGAACTTCGAGTATTTCTATATTTCTCTTTTTCAACTCTTCTATGAATCTGTCGTAGACTTTACCCTTTATGCAGTCTTCGGGGGGAACGATCCCTTTTTCTTGGATCAATCCCTCCATAAGAAGCTTAGCCGTGATAGCAACAGGGAAACCGGTAACTCTCATCATAGAAGATATTCCGTTCTCTTTGTCCGCTTCATCCCACATGAAGTGTTCAATCTTGACTTTTTTGCCGTCTTTTGTCCCAGTGGTGGTGTTATACATAACACACACATCAGTTTCACCATCATTGGCCTGGAGTCTGGGTGTTATTAAGGACAGTAGGAACTCCCGGGGTACAATTTTCGTACCTTTGAATTCCTGTGGCTCAATATCCAGCAATCCGCATTCCTTCAAGGTGTCCACTCCCGGCCAATGACCAGGCCAGCGAACTGTTTTTTCGGCAAATTCTTTAAGCTCCTGCCTTGAAAAGATGAAACTGGGCATGCCGGGTGTAACGGCACACTGCAGTTCTTCATCCTTGCCGAACTTTGTGAATTGGAATGTCTCCCGGTCACCAATCGCCGGAACTTCCACAACTTTACCGTTTTTAACCACCTTCAACTTGATCATATACTCCCGTAACACATGGTCAAACGCCCAGGTGATCATATATCTCAGCGGGTGCTTCTGAGCGAATTCTTTCGCTGGAATACCACCGACTCTTGCGATTGCAGATTCCGCTGAGTCTACCTTCCTGATTGCCTCACCCACGGTAACATTGCTCAGACCGGGGGCAAAACCCATGCCATCAACGAACGTCACGCCATTGGCAATGGCGGTATTATGAAGCCAGTCCCCATATTCATCAAGTGTCATCCCTTCCGGGATTTCCAGTCCCTCTGTTTCATAAGCATCCGGTCGCCGGTGATACTCTTCGAGCATGTCGACTATGTTCAAACCGGCCTCAATAGCAAAATGAGCCACTTTATAGCTTGTCTTTCTGTCAGGTAGTGCAATCACACCGACATCGTATTGCTTCATCAGCTTTATCGCGCTCTCTTTGTCGTTGACGTCCAAAACGTGCGGAACCACTCTGTCACTGCCTATCCATCTTTTTGTTTCCTCCAAGGCCTCCTTACGTCTGCCGGTAATTCCTATAGTTTCAACATACTTGTCTTTGGCCAGATCCCATGCCACTGCGGAACCAATCTTACCCGAACCACCGAAAACCAGGGCTTTCATAAATATTTCCTCCGTTTTATAACTTCAGGATTCTTAAACGTTATCAGACAACTCATTCGCTACCACCAGGTCGTTGTCCCCGTCCAGGTCAGTTTAGAAAACTGACCAGGGATTATCCCGTACCCCATAATCGATCCTGGCAGCGAACAGGGGGTCAAAGGCATAAACGCTACTGGCAGTCAACACCAGGCCGACTGCTGTCAAAACCAAGCTCACGCTAGAAAAGAGTGCTGATCCTCCTTTCATCATATACTCTTCCTGCAAAGTGTCCTTCCAGCTTCGAATAGTATATTCACTGACCCACCCTTTGTCAACGAGAAATCATTCTACCATTCTGGAACCTTAACGTGAAGGAATGGTGCGGGTCTTTTTTTCTTGCTTTTGACCATTTTGCCATGATACTATTATTATTGATTACCTGAATCGTCACTATCTCCGGAAGGCTCAGCTTGACGAGAAGGTAATAAAAGGTATAGCGTATGGTCTACCATCGTTTCGCTCAAATCAGGTAACGTCAAAACAGGTGAGTGAGACTGAATCATGTTGGATAAAAAGCACAAGTTCCCCACTTCTCCTGCGCTGGTTGGGACAAAAATCTATTTGCGTCCGGCTACCGCGGAGGATGCCGCCAACCGACAGCACTGGTTTTTGCAGGGCGAGCCGCAAACTTTGAACAGTTCGCCATTTCTGTTCTTGACGCCTGCCGAGGCCTCGGAACGGTTCAAGAGCAAGGAAAAGTCTACTTCAGAACAGCGCTTTGCGGTAGTCAGAAAGGACGACCACGTACCGATCGGCGAAGTGGCTTTTTTCAATTACAATTCTTTAAACCGCTCCGCTGAGCTTGGATTGCTGATTGATCCTGAGGAACGGGAAAAAGGATATGGCAAAGAAGCTGCCCAGCTTCTGTGTCGGTACCTGTTCAAACACCGGGGTTTGAACAAAGTCTATGCTCGGACAGCCGCTTTTAATGAAGCTGTAGTGAAGCTGTTGGAGACACTTAGCTTCAAGAAAGATGCCGTCCTACGGGATCACTATTTCTACAACGGTGAATTTCACAACGGTTTTATCTACTCCCTTCTGCTTTTTGAGTTGGATTGGTAAGAAGGAGTCCACAGGCACCAAAGCTTGCACGAAACAGAAGCCGCGAGCACACTATTATCAGAGGGGCAATACCCGTGCTAATGACAACTCACGGTAATGTCGAATCAGCACTGGCGGTGAGGATTTGCTGGTAGACCTGCTGGGCAAGTCTATTTTGCGGGTTCAGTTTCAGACTCTGCCCCACGGATATACTGGCGTCCTCTATTCGCCCGGCTTCATAGTATGTCATGCCAAGTTTCAGGTGCACAAAGTCGTTGAGGGGATGGATTTGCCTGGCTCGTTCCAGTATGCTGATGGCTGACTCAACGTCACTGCGATCAAGGTAGGTTGTCGCCAGATTGAAGTATGTTTCCACTGTCATCGGGTCCAGTTCTATAGCTTTTCGGAAATATCCGCTTGCCTGAAAAAGTTGACCTCGCTGAGCGTAAAAAAGTCCAAGGTTGTTATAGGCTTGGGCAAATGTGAAATCGGCGGCAATCGCCTCACGAAAATTCTGCTCGGCTTTCAAGGCGTTGTTCTGTTCAAGATAGGCGTTGCCAAGCAGGAGGAAATTTTCCGCCTGAGTACGTTTTGAATCAAGGCCAAGCATGTCGTGGTTGCTCTCAACAACAAAAAGCGCCAACACTACAATAAAGAGGGCAATGTTTTTGCCTTCTTTTCTTTTGACAAATTCCTTAAATCGCACGACGGCATATACGGCAAATAAGATCAAGAATGGAATCAAAGGCTGACGATAGCGCGCACAGACAAAAAAGAGCAGCAGGGAGGCTAGATATGATAACAGAACCATATAAATCAGCAAATACTTTCGCCAGTTGGGCAGAGATATTACCAGCCCGATAAGCGCCAGCGGGGCAAGAATACCAAAGGGGAAATAAAGCGCCTTATTGAACATCAATGGCCGTAAAAGGGGAGCGAACTGTCGAGCGAGGTATAAATCCTGATTATTGGGGATTTCGTATCCGTTAAGAAAAAGGCGAACTTTCCTGATCTGGAGCTTAAGGAAAGCCGCTGGAGAGCTTTTGATTTCGCGCCAGGCCTGCTGATACCAGAAATCGGACACTTCGGAACGTTTCAAGTGCCTACCGACGCTGTGTTCGGCGATTGCAATGGCCTGTCTGTAGCCTCCTTCCCAGGTTTGGTCAATGCCTAGTACCGTTGCCGACCAGCCGGTAGCATCTCTATTGTTACCCAGAAAGAAATTAAACCCGCCCTGCCAGGCAATAAACACTAAATCTCCCGACGTGACATAGTTCCGCACTGTCACCGGCAGTATCACTACCAGGGAAGCCAGGCCAATCAATACATACCTCGCTAGAGCCTTTCTCAAACCTATGAGCGGCTTGATCACGAACCATATCCACACCAATAGAGCCGGACCCAGCAGAAGAATATTGGGGCGGGCAAGACCCGTCAGGCCGAGAAGTACACCAGCAATAATGAAATCAATGAGCTTTAAGCTCCTCTGGCAGCGATACAGCTGCCATGTTAACAGGACAGTCAGCAACACCATCAGTGAAGTAATCAGTAGGGAGGCATCATAGTAGAGGAAGGTGGGGTAAAACGCAGCTATAGCCGCCGCCCAAAAGGCAATCATTCTATTAAAAAGTCTCAGCCCAAACACGAATATCAGAAGCGGCAAGAATGAGCTAAGTAAGACCTGAATGAAACGAGGCCAGTACAAGGAGCTCTTCGTCAATTTATAGAAAGTGGCCAGGACGTATGGATAAAGGGGGGCACGGTAAAACGGTTCCTTGCTCAAGCCCTCGTTGGAGTTGATCTTTTGTGCTAGCTGGACATGATATTTCTCATCCATTACGGGGTAGTTAAAGGTTGGGATTGACTTGATCTGATTGAGATACGTTAAGCGGACGGCAAAAGCGGCGAGGAATATGAAAAGAGGTACCAGCCAGGCGTGATGCCCAGCAATTCGTTTCATAAAACCCTTACCACTCACATCTCCAAGTTAAGAATTTCAAAGGAAATTACAAAACAAATGCCGGCCCCGGTGGATTAGGGTAATATCTTTAGAAGTGTGTAAAAGGCAGAAGGTGTATCCTTTGGTTTGAAACAAATTACAGAAAGGATACACC
>Ga0315543_1004153_pt1 | contig 12385 bp, 15 predicted proteins | sample SalMarSW160210MG_2_FD_203098 | JGI IMG/M metagenome (GOLD analysis project Ga0315543, IMG submission 203098) | Salt marsh sediment microbial communities from the Plum Island Ecosystem LTER, Massachusetts, United States - Salt Marsh Sediment SW1601-210 ...
TAGTATTTCCATAAGCATCTTTTCAGGTTTATTAGGAGTTTTATTAAAAGCTTCAAAAGATCTTTTTGCAAATTGAGGGTCTTGCCAGAGCTTTTTATGTGCTTTACTTATCTTAGATTTAGTTTCCTCAGAAAGGGGCTTGTCTAGATTTGCTTCCCTTAGCTTTTGCTTAGTCTCACTAGAACGATGCTTGCCAAACCAAGGACTATTCTCTCCAGCTTTTGCTATACTAAGCTTTTTCCTAGTTTCCTTAGTAGGATGCTTACCTAGATTTGCTTTCCCTATCTTAGCTTTAGTTTCCATAGAATGATGTGATCCTCTAGGCCATCCCATTCTTATTCATTCTCCTTTATTTGAAACTGTCCACCAAAAACTTTCCCCCAATTTTCACCATTTTCCCCAAGCTCTTGCTTGAGAACTGATTGTAATCAAATTTAGGAATGCTATACCAGATTTTCGAGTGCAACCGCCTAACAGCGAAACCTGTGAGAAGGGCCTTCCAGTATGGGCTTGCCGCCGCAGCTGAATTTACTATATCGTCTCCTTTGTGCTTACCATGCGTTTTTTCAGTTACAGTAGAAAATACAAATGCTGTTTTAGATTTAACCTTATATCTAAAGCTGCTAGCCAAATCATTTGAAAATATTAAGGATATGTCTGGACCCCCATGTTTAGCCTTCCATTTGGCGTACACAGGAGCATTCTTACGAATAGGCATTGGATCGCCTCCACCATGAATTTGATCCTCTACGATATTCTTAATGCCTATTTTCCCAAAAGCATCTAGAACTGGTTTTTGCTTTCCAAATGATGCTAAAATCTTGTCGAAAGTAGCACCGCTTTTTGCATCCAATTCACAACTACCTGCTCGTGCCATAGTTAATCAGAACAGTAAGCTTTCTTTTCAAAGATAAGACCGTTCCTATTCTTTACCTCCACTACTGGTGCAGAAATCACAAAGGTAGTATTACCAGAAACTATCTTTGAACCTTGTTTTACATTCACCCAACCAGGAAAGATAAAAATACGTCCAGGGGGCATAACCAATCCCTCTGGGGTAACAACTGGTGATGGTTTTTGAATCTCACTACAAGGATACTTCACACCATCAACAATAACAGCAGTATTATACATTACTACTCATTCCTTAGCGCGAGAGGAATTCAAAACATCTCTCTTTGATAATTCATGTGAGATTATATCCAACACGAAGTTCTCACAGCTACAAAAATCTTTTGGATCAACGGTAAGTCTTCCATCAAACCATTTATCCATTATCGATTTAACATCTGCTATCTTTTCTGTAAAAAGAAAAAATATAATTGGCATCCCCCTAACATCAACTACTTCAACAGCATCGTGAGCAAATCCAAAATATTTAAGCACAGCAACTCTATGCTTGTTTGAGTCTCTATAAGTCTCTTTCATCATTTATACCTCATCTAAATCTTCTGACGGAGTTTCTGAAGCGTTTCTACCATGCAAAGCTCCGCCACCCGTAAACTTATGCAGGGTATATTTCCATAACAACTTTCTCAAAGAAATATCATCATTAAACTTAACACTACCACCGGCTGCCATACGCTCAGCTTGAACCTGCCCAATTTGTTGATTAAGACGCATAGCTGCTACCTCAGCACATACTTCTCGTATAATAGAAGGAACAGCGGTCCATCCCCAATCACCTGTGATCCTAACTGTATCAGTACCCTGGGGAAACACCCCCTGAATGTGCCTAATATAAGCTCCCTTAGTTCCAACCTCAATGCCAGTGATCACAAGTGTTTCCCATGTAGAAGCAGTATCATCCCTAACCTCAACAGATGTCAGGGATCTAAGTCTTGGGGTAACCCATAGTAAACTTCTATCATCCTGCTTTGGTGAAAATACCTTAGCAGTACTTGGCTCATCCTCAAAGACATCTCCAGTCTGAAGCTCTATCCATGCACTTGCAAAGGCAATAGCCCTATCTTTCTCGTCATCAGAATGGTAATCAGCACGATAATAAATATCTAAATCACTTTTTGTGCAGTAAACCATTAAATCCCACCAAACTTCTTTTTTAATTCGGTACTTAGATGACCAATATCATCAGTAATATCAAATGGTGTATATGTCTTATCATGTTTCATCCATGAACGCCTAGCACTAATTGGAAATGAATTACCCAAAGGCCAAATAATAGCAGTTTGTATTCCTAGATTGGCAGCAAGCATAGCAGCTCCAGAACGCAACGATACAAGCCCCATTGAACCAGACAATCTTTTCATAAGATGTCTAATACTAACTGTTGATTCTCTATTTGTAGTGGATACCAAGTTATCAACATTAGGAATTCCCCCCCTAAGCTTATTCCCCTCATCCAATATCTCATTTACATAAAATCTATCACAATCGAGTCCAACTATTTTTACATTTGCCCACCTACTAATCTTTTTTATCAGGATAGCCCAATCTTTAGGCTTCCACACCCTGTTATATTCAAGTTCAGTATCATGGTTTCTAGGGAGAATATACAGAGCTTTCTTATCTTTAGTCTTAGCACGTGGAATCCTCAAAGTAGTAGCCATTCTAAAATCTGTTTCACATTCTGGCATCCAATCCTCAAGTGACTCTCCCCCATAAACAACAACTCTAGGATCCAGTACATAATCAAAATCTAAATGATTTACTAAAAATCCTTTGGGGGATGTTTCAACTTCTGGCAGCATAATATATCTAATAGTTGAGATTAGGGAGGGAAAAGCAGAATACAATGTCCCAGATCGACGAGGCATACTCACAGTTTCCTGCACAGTCAACCGTATATTAGTAGCACCGCAATTACTTCCAAGACTTTTTATCTTGGTTAAAATCATATAAGCAGCTGATAAGCTGTCTGGAACTAGTATCTTTAGAGTTTGCTTTTTAATAAACTCAAACTTATCACTTACTATATCGCATACCTTAGATATAAGCCCATATAAAGTATATGGTACTGTGTATGTCTTCCCCTCTTCGAGGTGGATACCACCGACTGTCCTATACGATGGTATATTTGGCTTCAGTTTAACCTGAATTGTCTTGTTCATATTCTTCCTCTCTATCTAAAAGAATCTGGGAGCTAAAAGAATTACAATCAGCCCCCAGAATTTCAACATCTAATCTACAACACTATCCACTATACGCTGTTCCGCCGACGGAAACATCAGAAGCCTTAACAACGGCACCTGGGTTCTTAACCATAGCATCAACCTCAAATGATAAGGTCAACTGATATGTTCCACCACCAGTTTGTGGTAGGAACTCACAGTCCCGCTCAATGTTTCTACGGATAAACGCATAGAAGTTTTTCGGATCGCACAACCACATGAACGTACCATCGCTACGTACATCTGAACCCTCGGTAACAGATACATCCTCTGGTATGAAAGGAACCTCTATCATTTCAATACCAAACGGACCAGGAACCTTTCCTGAAAGGGCTGCATCACCAGCAGGGGTTGTTCTATCATGGACTTCATCAATCCAGTTGATGAATGTGCTACTCCCAACCAACCACTTTAAGTTACGTTTGTCTGATCTATACTGATATGGCATAGAAGCATACATATCCTTATATAGATCGAAAGACGCCTTAGCTCCAGCTGCATCAACTACATGAGCACCAGTGCCAGAGTCGGTTCCAACATCCCAACCATCACATCTACTAAGCAATGGATAGGTACCAGAATCTAGGGAATCGTCCCCCTGGATACAAAGCTGCTCAATATCGTTACCAGCTTGCTCCAGCCACTCCCTAACAGTAGTGTCCCAGAATGAGCCACTTCCTCTAGGTTCATTATCCTCAGTCTGACCGAGAATAGGAACCTGCAATGGCGCGGTTACGTTATCCAGGACGGCCTTTCTTGTAATGTTAAAACCCGCTTGGAGCATTTTAACCGCATATTGCACCTTGTGGTAGGTAGGATCAACCTTTGTGATCGATGAAGTGGTCTCACTAACAGACTGTAGCACGTTAGCAGTCCGCTTAGTAGCGTGCCACTCTCCAGTTTCTTTGGAAACTAACACAAGATTTACTAGTGGGGAACCACCTACACTCCAAGGCGGCTTGAGAAGGGTTGTCTTGGAAAGCGTCCAAATCATTAGATCATCCGACTGCCAAGCATTCGCCTTACCAGCACTAGCCATAGTTGTTGCACTAGTGATCGTTTTTACTCGTTCACTAAGCAATTCTCTAACTGTTGGCATTATATATTACACCTCCTTTTAAGTTTCATTACCTCCCAAATAATGGGAATCTTCAAGCATTAACAATGTGGTCGGCCCAGCATTCAGTAGGTCCTTCCTACCAGCCGCGTGACAGATCACACCCCCCAATACCATTTCGCCAGGAGAAATAGTAGTCTTTCTAGATTCTTTATCCTCCTTGACTAATTTACCCTGAAGGTCTCCAGACTCATCAGTAAATGTCTTAATAGACTCTACAATCTTAGTCTGGCCCTCTTGCAAGACCTTGATCACATCCTCGTTCTTCTTCTCCGATTCTGTAATCCTATCTTCCAATTTCTTGTCTTGGGTTTCATCCAAACCCTTAATAGCACTAGCAATTACATCCCTTAGATTTGTGGTAATCGTAGCAAGGGTAGCCTCAATCTTGGAATTAAAACTATCCTCGATCTCACTCTTCAGCTTATCAGGATCGAAACTAGGCTTTAACTCTGCTAGTTCCTTCACAACAGGCTCTTCTTTCTTTGAAGCCTCTTCTTTCTTTGAAGCCTCTTCCTTCTTCTCGGCATTTGCCTTGAGAACTTCAGTAACCTTACTGACTAGATTCTCGCTCTGCTCTTTCAAGAGATCATCAAGTGTCTTTTGCGCTTCTTTGGTCATAACTTTGCCTCCTTCCCTAATAAGCGTCATAACTGCCCTTCTATTACAGGGCGTCGAAGTAATACTAACTTCCAATGGTATAAGCTCACGAACGTGGCTTACATTAACTACTTTATCTCTTTCACTATCATACTCAACTATCTCATCAACTTTTGTAGGCTTAAATCTAACAGAGAACTTTCTTAAAGACCCCTCTTTAATCCAAGTTTTCTGCTTTGATGCAAGAGAACTCAACTCAGCTTTTATATAAAGCCCCTTATCTTTATCAATCATTGCATCTACTGGTTTGCCTACGATTTGATCGATGTCATGGTTGAATAAAAGGGATTGATCCAATATAGCATCCTTAGCCATCTCCCAAGCATTTGGATCTACCTTATCATCGGAGAGATCAATATCTGAAGGAGAAGCCCATCCCTCAATATAAAATTTACCATCTTCCTCTTTATGGTCAAACTCCCAAGCAAAATCAACCTGAGTAGACGGCGTAGGGGATTTTAGGGTATCCGCTATCATAGAGATAGCTTGTGGTTCAAATGTTCCGCTATTTTGATTTCCCATTAGACATCACATCTCCTTGTAAGGTGGCCGGGGTAATTTCCTGTATAAACCACTGTGAATCGGACAAATTTGTGATTAAAAGGCCGAAATTCCCATATTCTTCGGTTTTAACAGAAAGAGTATAAAATTTTATGGTTTTACCTTCCTCTAATAAAGATTTCGAGTTGATCACCCTGTACATGTCAGTCTCGCCTTTGTTATCGATACATCTGGAGCGAAACTTTAATTTGGCCCTGTATAGTATATCTTTATCCTCTTTCCCCAAGCAATCACCAGTTATCTCAAATGCTATCCGTGAGCCTAGCACGATCTGAACACCACTATTTGTATAAATAAGAGAAAACGGAAATTCTTTTCCTTCTTTCAAGCTTCTGTAAACCGCCCATCTTCTCCTCAAAGATTCGAGTATCATAATTTAATATCTCCTATCATTTCATAAATTCCCTTACTTTTTCTAGAACAGCATCTTTATCCTTTAATTCATCCTCCCAGATTACTAGCAAATCATAACCATATCTAGCAAATATCTTTCTCCTCCCATCCTCAGTTTGATGGTATTTTATGTTTTCCCTAGTCTTATGCCAGTAGGTACCAAACATTTCAATGATCTTCTTTTTTCCATTTATATTGATAAAGTCTGGGCATAAGCCTCCTAGAAAGAACTGCCCATCACCTACAAATTTCCACCCTCCGGTGAAGTTGCTATCTAGTATTTCCATAAGCATCTTTTCAGGTTTATTAGGAGTTTTATTAAAAGCTTCAAAAGATCTTTTTGCAAACTGTGGATCTTGCCAGAGCTTTTTATGAGACTTGCTCATCTTTTGCTTATGTTGCTCTGAAAAGTGTTTACCAAACATAGGATTCTTTTCCCCAGTTTGTGCTATACTCATTTTAATTTTAGTTTCCTCAGTAAGGTGCTTGCCAAACATAGGATGATTCTCTCCAGATAAAGCAACACTCATCTTCTGCTTGCTTTCATCAGAAAAATGCTTGCCTTTCATAGGAGAAGGCCTACCCTTGAATGCTTCCCTTAACTTCTGCTTATGCTACTCTGAAAAGTGTTTCCCTAGATGTGCTTCCCTCATCTTATCTTTAGTCTCCTCAGAACGGTGCTTGCCTAGGTTTGCTTCACTTAGCTTCTGCTTATGCTCATCTGAAAGGTGCTTTCCTAGATATGCCTCGCTCAGCTTAGCTTTAGTTTCATCTGAAAGATGCTTGCCTAGATTTGCTTCCCTCAGCTTCTGCTTAGTCTCACTAGAAAGGTGCTTGCCAATCTGTGCTTTCCCTATTTTAGCTTTAGTCTCCTCAGAATGATGCTTGCCTAAATGTGCATCACTTAGCTTCTGCTTATGTTCATCTGAAAATTGCTTGCCTAGATTTGCTTCCCTCAGCTTCTGCTTAGTTTCCTCTGAATGATGCGATCCTTTATGCCAAGTCATTGTTTAATACCCCTCAGCTTCTCGTTTCCTCCCCCACACGTTCCTTAGGAGTTGTCGAAGCGCCTCTTGGCTTCTTTTTATCTAAGTCCTGTAGCTGATCATATTTGGGATCACTCATAGGATTCAGTCCCATGCGAATTCTTGCTTCGTTTTGAGTCGATAGACCACCTCTAACAAGGGTATCACAAAGGTTCGCCAACTTTCTTAGATCTCTCAGATCCCTTGTATTCAGGTCTAAGTAATACTGATCAACTCCAAGTCCCTCTTTCAGGAGATATGCCATTTTCCCCTCAATATATGTCTCATCAGCTGGAATTGTGGATGTCCTGTACGTGTCTATCTGAGAAATGGAATCACCTGAACCTCTAGTTCCCTCCGTTGAAATTCCGAGTCGAGCGAGGACTAAACCGTCTGCGACAACTATCTCATCCCTACTCAAAAGGGTATATTCAACAAAAGGAAATTCGTTAATGCTTGTGTCAAACTTTTGCCATTCAAGTTTCATGTCAGAAGCAACTCTAGGTAGGCCAAGCAATATAATAGATCTACCTCCACGTTCAATATCCTGGAAGTACTGTTGTAATTGTTCATTGGTCTCATCATCAACATCTCCACCCTGCAATATACCAAGGTGGGACGGTAGAGGTCTTAGAAACCAGTTAATATTATGATCCCTAACCTTAACATTGCCATCTATAGCTTTCAACCCCGTGATTATAGGAGGAACACCATAGACACGATCTCTAGGATGATCGTGCATGAACGTCAATATCTCATTTCCAGCCTTAATCGGATCTTTGCCATTAAACTTCTTGCCATTTTTACTGTCTATTAAAATCCACTTACCTTTTATCCGCTTCAGTCCAAACTTTTGGAACCATCTTACTGTCTGCTCATCTATTTCCTGGGACAGCAAATCTGGTCGATCCCAGTAAGCTTGAATTGTCTCAGCTTGTAAATGACCAATTCTTCCTATCTTTCCACCACGTCTCCTTGCAACTTCTAACCTTCCGTTACCAAAAGCGTGCATATCAAAGATAACTTTACTAATTATATCTTCCAGTCTATCCTCGCCTTCATTAACGAGGTCAAGCCACTCTTCAAGAATACTTAACTGAACTCTTTTTTTCATCTTATTTGGCTTATCAACTTTCCTACCATATTTTTCAGTTATCTCTTTTATCTCAAATACATGAACAACATCTTTAGTCCTCAGTGTTATACATCTAAAATGATATGGAGACTCCTCTAAAAACTGCTTTAATCCATCAAAGTTATACTCAGGGGTAATTGGATCTCCTTTTGCATGAACCTCTTTCTGCCCCTTCAAACCTCCATACATCTTTGCTAGTGTTGTTGGAGTAAGCTTATCATTTGGAGTTGCCCCCGCCATCCCACCAATATAAGCCTTACTAATCTCCTCATCCACCGTAGAATTATCAAGAGCGATACGAAGAACTTTTAACTTACCAAACCGCTTCTCATCATGCTCTACTATCTTACCGTTTACAGCTGTTTTTAAGTCACCAGCATCTGTACGCTCTACATCAACATTCAATTTTTCCTTTGCCATATTATCCCTTCCAATAATTAGGATTTATGATCGTATAAATCATATCTACCACAAACCTTGAGAGATCCAGTTATCCCTTTTATCCTACAATGATAGGCACATCCAGAAACAGCATCTGTAATATCCTTTCCTCCAACCCTATGGTCAATTTTACCAGAAGAACTAAAGATAAGAGAACGAACATTGTCCATATATCCTTTTATCACGGGCATATCAATTTCTCCACGATAATGTGCTTCTCTCCACAAAATATACGGATCATTACTAGTTTCTACCGAGAAATTATCAGCTTTTATACCAGAACTTTGTAATCTTTGTATAGACTCAACACTTTGATACCTATCGAATGTAATTAGTCCAATCTTAAAGCCTCTTGCACGTAAATCATATACTATATATTGAGGTTTAGTAATATCTACTACCTGTCCATGCTTTGGATCAACAACATATACAAAATCTATAACTGTTTTTTGCCCCTCTTGATGCCCAAAAGCAAAAGCTAAAGCGTCCTGATTCTTAGCTAGATCAACATGTCCATAATACAATACATTCTTTTGTGGTGTAAAGTCTGGATTAAGGGTGCCATCTGGATTTATCATATTCTCCCGTTCGGGATTCATCTTAACTAAATGTGGATATTGAATAAATCCCCTAACACCCCCGACAAAGATAGACGCATAATCTCTTAGAAATGTGCCTGGGTCCTCTTTATATTCCCCAAAGTATGGCATTGGAATTGGTATTAAGTACTTATTGCTTGAATATGGATTCTTATTAGTACCCACATCCCACTTAAAATGTTCAAATGGAAATTCCTTTATGTCTTCACTATCTGTCTTTTTTGTTATGGAAAAGTCTCTTTCATCTATCAAAAACCATGACTCTTTTTGTATTGGTTTAGCTGCCCATGTATATCTCATAGTTGCATATCCAGATGGACTTGCTTCGACTTCAGTGTATTTTTTCTGAACGAAGGAGGAGAACCTACGAGCTGACGACACCATCATCATAAGTCCAAGTCCTACATCCCTGAATCTAGATTTAATTCTCCTTGTCAAAAGGCTGGATATATTCTGGGCTTGATCCTCAAAGGATCCCATAAGTGATCGTTCTAGGAATAGATCACACTCATCCATAACAGCAGCAAGCATATTGTAACCAGCTGGTTTTGTCTCTGCCCCAGAACCACACTCAACAGTTATATCATGTGGAAAGATATACTCTAAGCCAGCAGGCCTGTCCTGCTTATTCTTGGGCATGTTTTTCATTGGAAAATTCCTAGAGAACCATTCACTTTCCTTGACATGTTCCCATATATAACGGAACACTATGTCCTTAGCCTGCTTTTCGCGAATAGATGTTACCATTAGAACGATCAAGGAACCAGGCTTCAGCCCCATTGATGCTTGGGGACTTGGCATGTGGGCTAGAAGATAAAGAATATAGGTAAGAGAGAGGGAGGCAAACATTGATTTGCCGGATCCTACCCCATCAACCTTGACTACCTCATCTACCTTCCTAGTATGTGAAAACACCTGTTCTAGATCATAAATAACTGATGGATAAATATATCCACCGAGTCCAAGAATGTCTTCTATAAAAGGTCTAGGATCAAGATAGCCGGGGATTACATGGGCTTTATTGCCGGGAAGTTTAATGCCTCGTTTATCTTTCTTTAATAACTCATCTAAATACCAGAGCATGTGATCATCCCCGTGACTACTCTACTAGATCAGCTAGCAGCTTTTATGACTTGCATCAAGAGATTGTAGTCCCAATCTCAAAATATTTTCTGCCGCATTTATATCTCTATTGAGAATTAAAGAGCAACAAGGGCAATGAAAAACACGATCAGAGAGTTTGAGCTTATGTCTATACCCGCATCGACTACATGTTTGGGATGTATAAGCTGGATTTACCTTGATCACCCGACCACTAGCCTCTGCCGCTTTATAGTCAAGCAAATTAAGGAACATCGCCCATGCTGCATCTCCAATGCTCTTGTTAATACCCCTAAAATTACCTTTTCTCATATTGTTAATGGACAAATCTTCCACACATATAGTATTGAACTTATTAACTATCTTTCGGGTTTCCTGATGAGCAAAATTAAGGCGTTTACAAGTGATTCTTTCATATATCCGAGCAACAACTTTATGAGTCTTTGCCCAAGGCTTATCCCCCTTCTTCTGTGTAGAAAGTTTTCGTTGGGTTTTAGAGAGAGCTTTCTCTTCCTCTCTGAAAAATCGTGGATTGGAGATTTTACCTCCATCGGAGAAAGTAGCAAATCTTTCAAGCCCCATGTCAATACCAATGATAGGCTGAGTGGATTTCTCAATAGGATTATGATCAATCTCACAGGTAAAAGATACAAACCATTTGCCCGTTGGGGTACGACGAACAGTGCAAGTTTTGATCTTACCTTGGATAGGCCGATGAAGTTTAATCTTAACCTCACCTACCTTGGAAAGTTTAATTACATTTTTACAAATCTTAAACCCAGATTGAGGGTAGGTGAAGCTATCATATCTCCCCCTACCCTTAAAACGAGGATACCCAGGTTGTTTTTTGCTACTTTTTACTCGACGGAAAAAGGCCTTAAAAGCAAGGTCAACACGTGTGGAAACATTTTGAAGAACTTGACTATGAACATTGGACAAAAGGGGATACTCTTGCTTCAACACTTTCAATGTATTACTTTGGGCGTAATAAGAGATACTCTTCTTTTTAGAATTCCAAACACTTCTACGCTCTTCAAGAAAATGATTATAAAGCCAGCGGCAAGCATCCAACATCCGTTCAAGGAGCTTGGTTTGTCTTCGATTGGGAAAAATTCTGTACTTGAATGTCTTTCTCATACTTTATATGTATCGAGGCAGTTAGCATAAATATTTAGTGAAATGAAACCCATTATTGGCTATTTGATTTCGTATATAATCTAGTTTATTTTCAAGTATATCTTCCTGTTCTTTCTCCATACTCCCTTCCAATTCTAAGTATTTCATTATCATTTCAGTTAATCAGAATTATCCCAATGTTTCAATTTTATGGGCAGAGATTTTCCCATATTGACATATTAGTAAATAGCAATTAGCACATAATACCCCACCATTGGTTAAGCGACCTCGCAGTTTGTTCACCCGGAGCCATACATCATCAGGCGCGTGGAAATCGCATTGTAATCTACCACACAAACCACATCTAGAACCATTTATGAACCAAGCATGTCTCCAAGGTGAATAAAATGCCGGTGATCTCCTAAGCCAATATCTATCATAATCAATCCGCTCCCAGAAATTATCATCTGGATAGAAACCCCAACGAGTTTTCAACCTTGCTATCCAGCCCATTTCTTTATCCATACTCCCCAATTTCTGTTTCTCTACAAATATCTATGTTGGGAGGACTGCCGGGGATTGAACCTGGGACTCCAATATAGGAGGGAACCCTAGTCATTCTACTTCCTCTGACATATCACACTACTCCTTAATAAGATCCTTACACAGTGCTTGCACAGATTTAGAGAAGGTTTTAAGGGTCTTCGACATACTATCACCAGACTCTGCCATGTATCGCTTAGCATCCAAGGCGATATTTAACTGAACACCACCAACAGTTGATTCAAAAATAAACATACCAGGTGTTTCCTCTGTAAACATTTCCCGTAAATCATAGTAATCTGTTATTCCAACTTCCATAGTTTCACTCTCCTTTCCACTTATTGATAAGTGTGGACATTTCTGTCATTACATTCCAATTCTAGATTTTTAATATCCGTTTCATCTATTAGTATAACACATAAGTATGTAAAAGGTTCCAATAAAAAATTTTTGCCTATCTGTATTAGTAATATAAATTTTTTCTGGGGGATATAGGGCTAGTTTTACTAGCCCTATGTCCACTATAAGTCAACCTACGAAAGTCCTATAAAAGTGCCCCTTTT
>Ga0315543_1004154_pt1 | contig 12383 bp, 19 predicted proteins | sample SalMarSW160210MG_2_FD_203098 | JGI IMG/M metagenome (GOLD analysis project Ga0315543, IMG submission 203098) | Salt marsh sediment microbial communities from the Plum Island Ecosystem LTER, Massachusetts, United States - Salt Marsh Sediment SW1601-210 ...
CCAGCATCCCTCTTAGATCCAGGGATAGAAATTCGCTAGCCAGCTCGCATTCAAAGTGCCGGAAGGCCCAGCGAAAGGGAAACCATTGGCGGTCCAGGTCGAACTCGTTGTAGTCCAGGATCCAGAAAATGCCGCCTGGCTTCAGGGCCCGATGGGCGTTGGCGATCACGCGCTCCTTATCCTCATCCTCAAAGCCATGCAGGGTGAAAGAGATGAACGCTTTGTCAAATTCCTTGTGAAAGGGGAGCGGTTCCTCAATGCGTCGGTTCAGAAAGCTTACGTGGGGGTAGGCTCGGCAGCGCTGCCGAGCCTGCCTGAGCATCTCTTGGCTGATGTCCACCCCGACGACTCGCCCGGTGGAGCCCAGAGCTTCTAACATCACGCAGATGTTGCGCCCAGCGCCCGATCCCAGGTCCAGGATTGCGTCCCCCTTGCGGATGCCCATCCGCTGTATGGCCTTCTCGATGAAGGCTTGATAGCGCCCCACCAGGAGCAGGTCCATCATCAGGTCATAGTGGCGTGCTCCCCACCCTCCAACCTCGATATGGCTCCGTTGCGACATCGTACTCCTTTCTCATCCAGCAATCATCACCCGGCGCTGGCTGAGAGCTTGGGCTTAGAAACGTGCTTAATGCATCGGCATGCAGGTAGGACAGACGGGCTCACTAGCGGAGCCTGAGGTCTGAATCCCGAAGGCTGAGAGGAGCTTCTTGACCTCCCGTCCGCCGCATTTAGGGCACTCTATTCCCAGCGCAGAGTTCATGGAGCGCACCAGTTTCTCGAACTTCTCCCCGCACTCCAGACACCGATATTCGTAGATAGGCATTTGTCTCACCTCCCTCCGTACAAATTCTCCAGTCGAGACTATAGGGGCGTTTCTATCTCCCTTCAAGACGTGCTTTGGGGAAAACGTCCACACTTTCTGCGAAGCTAGTTGCCATCCGCACGCATCGCGGCTCCAGATCGCCCAACACGTGCTCGCCCACGGTGAGCAACATCGCCTCCGCTCAGTGGTAGCCCTGCCGGACCAGGTCATCGGCTCGCGCAGCTACATCGTCCCAGGCAGATATATCGCTAACCACCGGGGTCCTTGCTTCCGCCGGCGTGCCACTTGTCAATGGCCTGCCGCAGCGTGTTGACCGTCAGATGGGCACAGTGAACCTTTGCCTCGGGCAGGCCGTCCAGTGCAGCGATCACATCCTCCGCCCTGATCTTGCCGGCCTCTCCCAGCGATAGCCCTCGCACTGTTTTGGTTAGCACACTTGCACAGGCCATCGCCGACTCGCGGCCGTCGGTCGTGAAAGTGGCCTCTTCGATCCTATCCCCGTCCAGCCGCAGAGAGATTTGCATTGTGTCGCCGCAACAGCCGTGGATGATCCCGTAGGCGTCTGGATCGGGCATACGGCCCATTTTGCTGGGGTTAGACGATTCTGCGCTGAGCTTGGCTGAATAGGACATCCGTCCTTGTTCGACTGTCCCTGTATGATCGCTCATCTGAACCTGCTCAAGCCAGACTACCGGCGTCCCCGGCGGCGGGCGCGCCGGCCGCCGTCCCACCCGCCATAGTTCGCGCGGTCGGGGAGCTCTGCCTCACGGGGTGGGAGCGTCGGGCCCGGTTGCCCCTGCTCTCGGTTGCCCCAAAACGCCACCACGCGGGGCACCACCTCACGCCCGACGAAGCCCAGCACGGCCCCCAGCCAGGGCCACACACTGGTCTTGGGCTGGGGGACTGGTGCAATCGGTCGAATCCGGATCGGAGACGGTGCAGGCGTGCGCACCAGCGCTGGTTTCTCAGCCCTGGCCGGTTCCTGCAGCGTCAGAAGCGCTCCGTTGGGACAGGCCGAGACACACGCTTCGCACTCCTGACATAGGCTCTGCTCCACCCGTGCGACGCCGTTCACCACGCTGATGGCCCCTGTTGCACACACATCCGTGCACAGGCCGCAGCCTGTACAACGTGCTTCGTCAACGAACACCACTGTTATCACCTTCTTTCACACTTGGGTAAAAGCCACGTGTGGAGCAGCCCTGCTAGGCTGCTGGCAGGCTCCAAACCCTGCCCCACGTGTGAACGTTCAAATTATCAGACGCTGATCTCGATCTTTCCCTTCTTGAAACCTTTGAGCGAAGAAAGCATTCCCAGAATCGTCTCCCTGACTATGCCAGAGATAAAGGGATTCATCGGCATTGGCTGTCCGTCTATTTTGACCTCCGTAGCCGGCTGCAGAGAGATGCAATCGTCCACGCTGCCGCTTCCGGCGACGATCTCGCAGGCCATATCGTAGCACCGTTCGTGTCCACAGCCGCCACAGTCAAGGTTGGGCAACTTGAAGGCTTTCTCCTCCACCAGGTCGGCGACCCGGGCCACCTCGTCCCGACCGAGGAGCGGTGTCCTGAGCCTGTCGAAGGAAGGGATGTCCATCCCCTCTGCCTGGTCGGGCGGCCCGACGGCGCAGATGGCCAGGCCGTCGAATAGGTCTCCGTCGTCTGGCTCTCCCCGCAGGCATACAATCTTGGGGAAAGTCTTCTCCGCCTTGAAGCCCTCGACGAGAACGATGTCCGCCTCCAGATAAGAGATGATGTTCTCCAGGCTCAGCGACTTTTTCCAGAAGACCCCCGACTCCTGCGACGAGATAAACCCCACCTGACCGACGGCTTCCGCCAGCACGGTGGTGTCCTTTCCTGGCAGGTCCAGGCGATGGGATGAGTGCTTGATCACGGCCACCTCGTGGCCCCTGGCAGTCAATTCACGGGCCAGGGCATGGGTCAGCGTCGTTTTGCCACTGTTCTTGTACCCGATAATGCCCACGACTTTGAGCATCCGTTCCCTCCTCAGATGTGGACGACCTCTTTCTCAGCCGCTGCGCTCGGTTCACTTACTCTCCAGAGGCGCGTGGGGTCCTCGATGCGCGCGATGAGGTTCTATCCCACGTCCACGACGATTACCCTTTACTGGAGGCCCCCCGTGGCGCAGCCAGCCCCACGCCCGATGCGGCATACGTTGTCTCCATCATGTCGCGGCCCGGACGCCGCACACGCCGGCTGACCCTGGGGACTGCCAGGGCCTTGCTCAACAGAATAGGATTGGAGTACGTGACGATCTACAACTACGCCATTTCAATCTGCCGCCAACCTGTCCAGACGCTCCATCACTTGGGCCAACTGCTGCTGTAGCATCTTGGCATCCTCCCTTAGCCGGCCTACCTCGTCCTGCTCGTACTCGCCTTCGGCTGAGGACTCCTGCCGGTCATGTCCAAGGCTCGTGCTGCACGGTTCGGCCCCTTGCAGCTCCCCGCCCAGATACTGCTCCAGCGCGTAGTGCACGGAGCCTGCGGCCCCGGTCGCCGCCTGGATGCCGTACTGCTGGAACAAGGCGATGGCCCGTCTGCCCATCCCGCCGGCGAGCATGACATCCGCCCCCTGATTTTGGATGAACGTGGGTACTGTCCCCGGTGCGTGCCGGCCGTAGTTGGGATTCGCCACCACGTTGACCTGCTTTACCTCTCGGCCATTGACATCCACCAAAACATAGTATGGACAACGCCCGAAGTGGGGGCTCACCACGCTGTCCAGCCCGTTGTTATCATCTGCCGAAACTGCAACGCGCATCGCTCACCTTCCTTTTTCCAGCCGGTCAAGCCGCTCTATTATCTCGGCCAACTGCTTGCGCAACGCACCGCCGATATCCTTTAGAGACGCGATCTCTTCTTCGCGGGAACCAGCAGTTGTAGCGCGGCCTTCCGTAGGCGACGGGGACATAGCCACGCCCCGGCCCATGCCGATCCCCATCCCGCGTCCCATGCCGCGTCCCATCCCGCGTCCCATGCCCATCCCCACTCCGGCCTGGACGTTGGCTCCGGCGACGGATTGAAGCCCTCCGCTCTTGTACGCCTCCACCGCCTCCCGCACTGTCCCACCCCCGAAAAGGTACATAGGCACACTGGCAGCCTGGAAGACGTTGAAGGCGTTGGGGCCCACGTTACCGGTTATCACCGCCTGCGCCCCACGCTCGATGACAAACTGGGCTGCCTGGATGCCCGCCCCGCCAGAGGCTCCTACCGCCGGGTTCTCCACGGCCTCAAATGCCATCGTCTCCGTATCCACGAAGACGTACGCAGGACAGCGCCCGAAGACCGGGCTGGCTGGCCCGTCCAGATTATTCCCATTGGATGTAACAACAACTCTCATGACTGTGAGCCCTCCTCAAGGATAAACTATCCTTGCCTGCTTCCACTAGGGAAGCGGTATAGTGGTTCGTCTAATACTACCACGCACTATGCGCATGAACTATGTCGAGGCAGGCGCCGAGTTGGCGCCTGCCTCGACATGGGCCAGTTACTCTTTTTCGAGCTCCGCCATGCGCTTGCTGATAGCGTCAAGCTGGCTCTGAAGCCACTCCGCTTGCTGCTTAAGCAAGTCGACTTCCTGCTCGGGAGTCGGCGGTGCATAGGCTTGCGGTACAGCCCAAGTTGGTGCATAACCAAAGGGTGCCCAACCTGGACGCCCTGTGGCATGGTACCGGTGGCGCCAACCCCAGCCTCCGCCCCGGCCACCACCAAAGCCCAGGCCAAAGCCACGCCCAGGCCCTGGATTCACGTAGCCAGGCGCATCATAGCCAGCACAGTAGCCGGCAGCCCGCCCTGTCATTGGCCCTAGACCCCCGGGACCAGTTCCATCTCCTCTTGGCATTCCGTTCACCTCCTGTTACTTTGATTTAACTCTTATCGGTAGATCTTGCTACCATCGCCTTCCGCGTCCGCCCCAGCCACGTCCGCGGCCCCAGAAGCGCCGCAGCCCCCAACGAGGCCACGCACCATAGCTTATCGACGTATAGGCAGGACGATATGGATATGCACCTCGCCCAAGCAGTGGGTTTGCATAACCAGGCCCACTGTACCCAGCGCAATAACCAGCCGCTCGTCCTGTCATAGGACCCAAGCCAGCAGGCCCAGTTCCATCTCCCCTTGGCATTCTGTTCACCTCCTTTCCTTCCTAACCTATATCACCAACGGCGCATGAAGAACCGCCTGCCATGCCCTCGTCCCGCGTTTCGGCCACGACCGCGCCCAAACCTCCTCCTCGGATACGCCCCGAGCGGCGGTAACGTGACGGGTGTGAATATGGCGGCTGGATGCGCCGGCCTCACCGGCACGCCAGCCAACCCAGCAAAGCCGACAGCCTCCCGACCTGACTCTGGATCAGGGAGTTGGACTATACAGTATCCCTCACCACGACCGGTCAACGCCCCTTCGCCTCGCGGGCCAGTGCCATCAAAACGTGGCATCCCATTCACCTCCTTTCAGAGACTCTGCCATCAAGATGTGCTTGGATACAGATCTCAAACCTGACGCACAAATCCCCTTGATTTGAACACGCCTATCCATCATTGCATCACCACCTCATCATCTCCCGAAAGCTGGTTCAACCTTTTCCTCTGGCACCCGCTCAATGATCTGTTCGACGATAGTCTCAAATGCTGTGGCTGGATAGTCCTCAATTGTGCCGGCATCGCAGTGGACAGCAAAGTCAGGCTCGAGCGGTATCCGACCCAGCAATGGCGCGCCAATCAGATGCGCTGTCTTCTCCGCCTGGCTGGGGCCAAAGATATCAATGCGGGTACCGCACTTGGGACAAACAGTATAGCTCATGTTCTCTACCACACCCAGCAAGGGGGCACCCATAAGTTCTACCATTCCGGCTGCTTTGCGCACGACCATTCCTGCCAGATCCTGAGGTGATGTAACTAGCAACACGCCGCTCAGCGGAATCGCTTGCATCACCGTCAAAGCAGCATCCGATGTACCGGGAGGCAAATCTACCACCAGATAATCCAGAGTACCCCAGAAAATCTCGCTCCAGAATTGCCGGATGGCCTTGCTGATGAGTGGGCCACGCCAGACCACAGCCTGGGTCTCGCTTGGCAACAGTAGATTGATGGACATTAGCTTGAGGCCTGTCTTAGTGTCGACTGGCATAATACCAATCGGTCCTCCTACAGGATGTTTATGTATACCAAACATCTTGGGGATGCTGGGGCCAGTGATGTCGGCATCCAACACGCCCACGCTATGGCCCTTGCGCCTTAGCGCCACAGCTAACATTCCTGCCACGGAGGACTTGCCCACACCGCCTTTGCCACTCATCACGGCCAGCACACGGGCGATATCATTCAGAATCTCAGCCTGGGCAGGGCCCTCGCCAGTATAGGACATGAAAGCAGCGCGTTCTCGCTGGCTCATTTGAGTCAGCCGCACGTCAACGCCCAAACTGCCGTTCAAGGTGCTCACGGCCTCCCGGACCCGGTTCACCAGATCATCCTTAATGGGGGTTTCTTGGAACGGTAACGCCAGCGTCACGCGGACCTGGTTACCGTTGACAGTAATGCCTGGGATCATCCCCAATTCAACCAGGTTGCGGCCTTTGATTTCAGGGTGGGTCACTTGCGCCAATGCTTGGCGGATTGTATCTTTTGAGATTCCCTCTACCATTAGTTCCTCCAAGAGTTATCTATGTAGCGTTAGCAGGCGTTTGCCTGGTATCTGCCGAAAGGTTGCGCCTTGGCTCACAGCGCGTAACACAGCTTCCACGTCCACCACATACGTTCCAGCCACAGCATCGACGCCGTAGTCGAAGAACAGCGGCGAAAGCGGTGTGCTGCCGCCCATCACAAGGACATAGGCATCGGGTCGGCAGAGAGCAATGAGTCCCTCGAAAGTGTGGTTGAGCAACGTGCTGCCGGTGATACCTACCACATCGGCTTGGGGGATTACCTCAGCCGCACGAGCAGCTGGAAGGTCATCACCCCGTGGACGCAACTCCAAGACCCACAGCGTTTCTGCTGCCTGACGGACGTGCGGAATAAAGGGGAAATGCCCAACAATCGCCACGCGCTTGCCTGCGCCTTGCTTGATGATGATATCCCCCGCATTCACCTCGACGCAGGCCGTGTCGTCTACATTCAACAAGGCATTGATTGTCGCCAGGCCAACACTCGCCTCGGCCATGCTGTCCGAACGGACGAGCTCAGCCAGTTCGAGTGCACCGTATTCTAGCAATCGGCCCGCCTCACGCACGGTAGGCTGTCCTCTACATTGGTGCTCTATCGCACTCAAGGCCGAGGCAAGGCCCCCGCGTACTCCCAAGTCCGTTGTCACCGCCACAGTTGTCCAATGCGCGCCGATGCGCACGTCATAGACTGGCACGTCGCGCTTCAAACTGCTGAGCAGAGCCTCAGTGATAGTCACCTGTACCCTCTCTCATGTGTTTCTCGTAAATCTTCAAGAAATGACCCAAGACTCCGTCAGTTGCGCGTAGATCGCTCACCCAGTTCGCCAGGCCGCGATCACCATCTGCTGTCAAAGAGTAGACCCGGCGCGCTGGCCCGGCTGTGACGTTGGATTGCCACTCCGATCGGACGAGCCCTGCTCTTTCCATGTCCCGCAACATCCGATAGACGAGGCTGGAATCCACGTTCTCCAACCCGAAGGGTATCAACTCCCGAGCCAGTTCATAGCCATGGCGCTTTCCCATGTGCAGCAGCATCAAGAGGCAGGGTTCCAAGAAGCGGCGAATGTGCCCACGGCGCCCTCTCGCTCCACCTGCACCACCTCGCCGACGCCGTCTCTGTGGCATTTATCTTTCTCCCTTACTTCCCCCCAACTATTTGACTTCTGTATATAGACAAGTTGTCCATACTAAACACAATTCTAGCACAGAAATGTCCGGTTGTCAAATTGCGAATATGCGCCAAGAATGGCTGTGGCCCTGGAAGGTGGCATACCTGGATGGAAAATGTGCGAGGATATTTCACGCAGAGGCAAACACCACACCCAGCACGGTCGCCTCTACTGTAGAAACGAACGCTACTCGAGCATCATTCACGTCAGCGGGGATCCAGCGATGAACATGTTGGCGCTGCGGGCTTGAACGTAGTGGCCGGTGTTAGTTCAGGATGACAACGAAAGGCAGCTAGCCCTCGTCATCCTGGGCATCAGCATTCTTGACCCAGGAGAATTTGCGCCGCAAGGCCTTCGAGTAGTAGCGTTCCAGCACGTCGTACTCAACGCGCTGTCCCCAGCGGTAAAAGACGCTCGGGTCCACGTACGATTTGAGGCTGGTGGTCAGGTTCCAGGCGCGTTTCTTGCCGGCCACGAAGGCCTTGGCTTTCACCTTACCCAGCGCGTGCTGAGCCCTTTTCAGCCTCTCCTGGCCAGTTGCCAACCTGCGCTCAGCGCGCGCGATCTTCTTTTGGTAGGAGACTCGCTTCCTCTCGCGCTGCGCTGGCGTACGGCACGAGGCTATCCTCTGACGGCCTTCCTTGCGCAGGGCAGGGAGTGCCTCTCTGTATTCTTTCACCTGCGCGCGGTAGCGCTGCACACGCTCCTCCGCTCGACTACGACGCTGGGCAAACCTCTCTCGTCTGGCCGGCCAGCTCGCTGCTGTCTTCTTGGTGTGATTGCAGAAGATGGCTGCCGCCAGGTTGGCAGTGTTGACTGCCTGCCACTTCTCGTACTCTGGATCATTGGCCTCCACTCCATAGGTGGCCAGGCTCTCCTCGGCTGCCTGGGTGGCATGGTGGGTCCTGAACACCTTGGCCGTCAGTCCCGGCAGCACTTCTGACAGATAGGCGTTGACATCACGGCTGCCAATGTCGGGGAAGAGCTGCGGCTCATAACGGCTAGGATGTCTCTTGCGGCTGTTCCTGGCCCGATTACTGCTTGCCCTGTCTCGGGACGACAGGACTGAGGCGTCCGGCCTTGCGGGGTTGGGCGGCCGGGCCGTGCCGATGAGTTCTGCCAGGTTGCGCTGCACGACCTGAGGGAGTTCCAGCTTCTTGTGCCAGCGCACCGAATCCTTGCCCAGGAAGCTGAACTTGGCCACGCCGCTGGGGTGTAGCTTGACGTGCTCAGGACGCAGCGTGGTCGCGCCCACAGTGTCCGCCTCGTCGGGGTTCTTTTCATCACCCACGCGCAAGCCCAGCATATCTATCAGATAGCACGCCGTGGCTACCATTCTCCGCCTGGGGTCGACATCCGTCAATCCACGTCTGATGTGGGCGCGGACCTCTTCCAGTCTGGCGTGCAGTTCCATGGCCTTGGCGAACTTGGCTGCCTCGCGTGCCTGCCTGGCGGAAGCCGTGTCACCAAGCCAGATGTACTTCATCCTGCCCGACAGCTTGTCCTTCCAGCGTGCCACCCACAAGCAGTCTGGCTGCCACACAATCTCCCTCCACTCGCCAGGCGGCCTGGGTGCATCCGGGCTTAGGTTCAGGGTGACGTCGCTTTGCCGAGCACCTTCTTTCCACCGGCCACGCAGCGGGTGTTTGCCGCGCCCCATAAAGATGCCGCTGGGTTCCACCATGTACGTGCCGAGTTCGGTGCACTCGCCATTGACGATGGCGTGGCCGTATCGCTCGCGCAGCGCTTCGCGTTTGGCCTTGCGTGTGGCGGCTTGCGCTTTACGTTCCTCTTTGCTCAGCCTGGCTTTAGCCTCACGCGCGGCCTCTATTACCTTGATAGCAGGCGCGAAACCCACCTCGTCAGCGGACAGCGGAGGCTCGACATCCAGCACAGCGCTGAAATCCCGCAGAAAGTTGCGCACAAAGACGCTGTCTTCGACGTAGGGCGTGCCCTGCTTCTTGGCCCAGGCCAGAGCCATCTCTTCCTGCGTAGGCGTGAGCCTGGCCGGCTCGCCGCGCACCTTGATCACCAGACCGCGTGGTTCAGGCGGAGGTGGTATCAGCACGCCGTTGTGGATGAGTTGTGTCAGCAGAATGTTTCCGTTTGGATGATCGCTTTCGAGTTTCATACGACTGGTTATTATAGCCACGAACGCGAACAGGGCCAAAACGCGGCAATTCACTAACTTTGCCGGCTTTCTTGCTTTGTGCTAAGATAATCCTGCATACAAGGGTCTCAGCCACACGGGCAGGAGATTCTTGACTTCGTTCAGAATGACAACGGAATGGACTTTCCAACCGCCCTGAGACCAAGAACTCCGGATGTTATTTGCAATTCAAAAGTGAACCATTTGCAGCTGAAAAGTGAACTGGTCATGGCAGATTTCTCCTGGACTCATAAGGAAGCAATACGTAACGCTTGGTGTGAATCGGTATCCAATGTTCAGCGGCAGTTGCGCAGTCCCCGGAGCGCAGCGGAGCGGGGTACTGCCGCGGGTTAGCGACGTCCAGTCGCGAGTGCAGTGCCGTGCTTTGCTTACCCGCAGTGCCTTTGTCTTTACGCCACCTCTGGTCTTTACGCCAGAGGCGCCGTCTACGCCTTGGCGCGTAGAGACAAGGTAAACGGAAGGCGTAAACGGCAACTGCTGGAGAAGGTAGGGAAAACAAGGCATTCGTGTCGACGATCGTAGCTCCTGTCCCTCAGAAGGGATCTAGAAGCTAACTTCCCGGACGCCCTAGAGCAGATCATGGACTTCCGCATCTGGTAGAATGACAAATGGTGCACTCTGTCACCTGCCCCTTGCAAGAATTCAGAGTTCACTTTTGAATTGCAATACAGTTCACTTTTCAACTGCTCCTAACAACCAAGAACTCCGGATTGACATTCGTGGTTATGTCTGATATACTAGTGAGCAGATGAAAACTCTGAGAAGCATTCTAGAACGAAAAAAGCAAAGACGGCAGGCGTTGGAACGGAACCTTCTTCACGTCGTTCAGCAATTGAAAGCCCTGGGCGCTCTCAAGCTGATCCTCTTTGGTTCTTTTGCCCGGGGTGACACAGGTCGCTGGAGCGACCTGGACATCATTGCGATTATGCCCCGTTCCCTGAGCAGCCACCAATGGACACGAAAGATCTACGCCGAGGTTGAAAGAGGGATCGCCTGTGACATCCTGGCCTACACTGAAACAGATTTGCAAGAAATGCTCTCAACAAGCAGTTTCCTGCGTCGCGCTTTGAAGGAAGGGAAGGTGCTCTATGAAGCGGGAAGCACGGCAAGAGGCGCAGCGTTGGCTGATCCACGCCAAGGATGAGTTCCAGGACGCAGACGAGCTGAGGCTCCGTGGCCGGTTCTACCTGGCCCTCTTCCACTTCCAGCAGGCGACGGAGAAGGCGCTCAAGGCTTTTCTCTATAGCGTCGCCAGCTCTGAGGAGGTTTTCTTTACCCACTCGATCTACGAACTGATGCAGTGGGCGAAGGAAGCTGCCCCCGAATTTGAACGTGTGCAGAAAGCGGTAAAGCTGGACCAGTACTATGTCGCTACACGGTACCCGAACACCTTGCCCGGAGGTGTGCCATCCCGCTTTTACACCGATCCCAACGAAGCGCGGGAGGCCATGGAACTGGCAAAGGCGGTGTTGGAGATGGTTGAGAGCATGCTGGGTGAGCGATAGGGACGAGCCTGACCATTGTCGTCATTTCGTGCTTGATTTCATTGTGCACACGCTCGCTGTATCAGCTTAGGGGGTGTCTATGCCACGAACTGTCACTAGGCTGCGTATCTTCGTCGCTTCACCCCCGATGTGACAGAAGCGCACATTTTCCCCTTCCACGGCAAGCGCGGGTGCGGTGATCGGCTTGCGGATTGGTTTTTAACAGCAACAGAAGGAGGCGAACGATGAATCAAAAAACAAAGCCGTCACCGGCCAGCCCCGGTGATGCGTCGCCTTGGAGCCTGCTGGGCCAGATCGTTGGCAAGATCAACGTTCCGGTCTTTCTCTTCGCCATCGCTATCATCATCGTGGTAGCCCTCCTGGGTAGAAATATCCCTACCGCCTTTCAGGTATTGATCTACCTGGTAGTTCTCTTGGCTCTGGGCATCTACGTTTTCCAGGTAGCCGCGCCAGTGGTCATGCAGTATCAGGAGAAGAAACGGCGCCAAGCCTCACTCCCGGCCCCTATCCTTCCCGAGAGAGCGAAAGGTCCCTCACCCCCGCCCGCTCCCGAAAGGAGGGCAGTTCCCGCCCATCTGGAGGACTACCTGGCTTGGCTGGCCCCTCGCTGCAATCGCCTGCATCTGGCCGTCATCGACCCTAGCTACACCAATGAACGAGGGGAGAGCCGCATCTGCCTGGACGACGTGTACACTGATCTGGATACCGAGACCCGGATTCCGGTGGAAGCCTCCGACAGATCCGGGCATCTCCGCAAAGTGACCGAACGTCCCGGCTTGCCGAGGGCGCCTGAGAAGCACGAGATGGAGATGCGCGTCGTCTCTGCCCTGGAAGTGGTCAGCCAGAGCGAGGGACGTTGCGTCGTCCTCACCGGTGACCCCGGCTCTGGCAAATCAACCTTCCTAAAACGCCTGGGCTACTGCTTATCGATGTCTCGCTTGGAGCCCCGCTACGAGAATGACTGGCTGAGCAAGCTCTCCCCCTGGGCCCTGGGTTTTAGGCTGCCAATCTTTGTCACCCTCCTCGACCTTG